>JAEEGL016043947.1_pt1 | contig 27542 bp, 18 predicted proteins | sample 9134231 | NCBI WGS metagenome assembly JAEEGL01 (sample SAMN16246548, study PRJNA631951) | gut metagenome | biome: gut microbiome; feature: rumen; material: fiber-attached | host: Bos | place: Iran: Karaj | collected 2018-10
CTCAGACGCTTGATTGTCTCCAATACAAACGGCGGCAGAAAAACGCTGTGCTCCGCCTCGCCAAGGTTCATCGGTATCATATATATTTTGCCCATTGCTTTCTACTTTAATCTTTAATCTTTCAACTTTCCTCTCTCCTCTTTCCTCTCTCCTCTTTAAATCTTTCCTCTCCTAATTCACCTTCCTGTCCTCCCAACTTTCGTCTTCGGCGGGAGTTTCGGGTTCGGTGGATTCGGGTTCGGTATTTTCATCGGGGGTATTCTCATCAACTCCAACACCCTCTTCAAGTTCGTCGGTGTCCTTCTTGATTTTTTCGCGCTTGGTGTAATATTTTTCGCCTTTGCCAAAGGGAACAAGGTACGATACGCCGAGCGCAAAATGACGCGCCGTCATGTAATTCATCAATGAAAGTTCGCCGAGGTCTTTCATCTTCGACATGCCGATTGAGCCGCGCCCCAAAATCTCAAAAACGCCGTATTTGGTGCATATCGCAATGCCCGCCTCGCCGTAAAGTCCGTATGAAAGTCTATTGTAACTACCTGCATGTATGCGAGATACAATTGACGAATCAATATTGTCAATGTTGGTCTTGGGCTTAGAACTATCAAGATAAACATTGAAATACGGGCCAATAGCAAAGACTGCCTTCACCGAATACTTGCCAATGTTGACATGCGCCAATAGCGGCACGGTGACATATTTCATATTTTGCTTGTAATACGTGGAATCGTCTGGCTCGATGCGGAATCCCACATAATCATAATTAACCTCCGCCTGAAAACCTATCAAGTTGCTAAGTTCCAGGTGTTTGTACACGAAACCACCGCCAAAGCCCGGCTCGGCGAATATCTTGCGCTTCATACCCGAAGAGTCCACGGAGATGGAGTTCATCGCGTAATATCCATTGACGCCAAAAAGATGCTGCGCCATGCAATCCGTCTGCACGACCGTCGCCAATACTGCCAATATTATTATAATCCTTGTCATCTGTAAAAAAATGATTTTCATTCGGACGGCAAAGTTACAATTAATAGGCAACTTTTGGAAATTTCCCGTAACAAAAAATTATCGGGTCGGGCGTATCGAGCGATTTTCCGCACTGTTGACTCGCCGCACGGCAGCCTCCCTTGCAGGTTGGGAAGGATTTGCAACCATTGCAAAAATCTGGCACAGTGTCGCGCCATTCGCCGAGCGCAGGACTTCCAAAAATTTCGTCGGCGGTATTGCTGAAAATATTGCCAAGCACCACCGGCGAATGGTTGCAAAAACGCAGGTCGCCCTTGTAATCTATTGTTACAGGGCGTTTGGTGAGGTCAGTGGTACAACCCGAAAACTGTATGCCCGGATAATCCTTTGGATTGAGGATGCAGATGGGTGTGCAAACGCTCGACAGTATCGTAAGTCCCTTGGCAACAGACACTTCCGACACTTCGCGATATGCTTGTACCAATTGCACCTCCGATGGCAATATCTCCGTAGGATTGCCGACGCCCGCACCGCCAATGTTGTAACGGTTGAGCATTATTCTCTTGATGCCGAGCGACTCTATAAAACGCACTGTATCAGCTGCTTGGTCGGCATTATATTTTGTGAGGACAATTACAGCAACTGGTGTCACGCCATTGGACAAGAGCGTTTTTATTACCGTCAACGACTTTTCATGCGAACCTTCGCGCCGCGTCATTTGGTTATGGATTTTCGGGTCGTAGCAGTGGATTGGCAGTTCAAAAAGGTTGACACCAAGTTTTATGAGCTGGATGTAACTATCTGGCGCAGCGTAATTGCCGTTGGAGATAATGCCAACTTTTGCACCGTTCATACGCGCCGTCAGCACAAGTTCCGAAAATCTCTCGCCCATAAAGGGTTCGCCGCCGGTGAATGTTATCTGTCCGACGTCAAATTTCTTGAAAATCATCTTCAACGCCTTCCGCGCATCGCCGTATGACGACGGCTCAGGCTTGTCGCCAGTCACCTTATAATGATTGTAACAAAAAAGGCAATTGAGATTGCAACTCATTGTCACCTCAAAACTTAAAAGCGGAAGTTTCGGTTTCATTTGGTGTCGTCTTTGATTTCAAAAGTGAATGAAGTAGCGAAACCCTGCGCCTCGTCGATTGCGAGATAGTACATACCGAGAGGACCTTTTTTGCCGAGGTCGATTTTGAAGTGGTCGGTGCTGTCGATGTCGAGGTTGCCAGACGAAAGCGTGTCTTTGTCGTGGATGAGCTTGTAAATAAACCTGCCGTCGGGTCCGTTTTTGGTGCCCTCTACCACAAGACGCTCTTTGTTGCTAAATTTTGTCAGCGCAAAACGGTAGTTTTCCACTGGCATATCGTAGCACATCACTTCAGGTTCGCCCTGTTTGGGCGGTCGTGCCGTGTCGTAACACGTTGGCTGAAACACTCCGCAGCCACTCGCGCCGCCGATTATGCTCGAAAGGGTCAGGAGCATGCCTCCAACCCTCAGTTTTTTATCGACCCAAAATTCCGACCTGCCACGCGTCAAAAACACAATGACCGCCACAAGCCCAAACGCAATGCCCACAAACACAATTGCGATTATCGCTAATGTCTTGTTGCCCATATAGTTGCACTTTTATAATGTTATACATCAATGATTGCTGCCGTCAAAGATAAGGAAAAAAATGCGATTGCAGCAAAAAAATGCCATAAAAAATTTGGAACAATAGCAAATGTTTTTTTATATTTGCGAATGAGGATAAGTGTGATTTTTGATTCACAACCACATATCAATTAATTAATAGAAACACAATAAAATGAAAAAGAGAAGTTTGTCCAACTCTTTGTTAGAGAAATTAAAAGAAGGCGACTACAAAGAAATAACAGAAATTGTAAGGATAGATCCATACCTCTTCATGGTGATGAGAGGTGATGATGGAGCTATGGTTTATTATAGAGGAGTACTAATCCTAACAATTAATGAAAAAAATGGGTTAAAAGGGTTAGCCGAAAAATATAATCCTGAAGACTACAAGGGGAAATTAGTCCCCAATATAGCTAATATATTGGAATATATTAACCGTGCTAAACATTTTGTTGATATTCACGAAGACAAGATAAACAAACTTGGAGAAAAAGAAATTCAACAACGCATAGTTTACGAAAACAATCGTTCAGTAAATGCAGCGAACACAGATTATTTTATAGCTGATGTGGAGTTGGCTGATAAAAAAACTAAAAAGACAGACAACGACACCTTCGTTGAAAGGGCTGAAAACGACACTTTCGATGGAAGGGCTGATATTATCGCCTTTCGATGGAATCATTTAGAGCACAAGAAAAGACTTCTTCAATTCACAATGATAGAGGTAAAACAAGGAGATAAAGCCATCACTGATAAAAAGTCTGGTCTAACAAAACACTACGATGACTTCATTAAATTTCAGAGCAATAAGAAAAATTTTCGTGAAGTTGCCAATGACATGTTAACCGTAATCAAACAAAAGATTGAATTGGGTCTTGTGAAAGGATTAGACTATTTGTTTAAAAATAGTGCTGGAGAAACAATAGAACCACAAATTGAAGACGAACCTGATTTTATTATATTGTTGGCGAATTACCATCATTACAGTTCATCTCTGTCTAAAGAATGTGAAAAATTGCCCTCAAACTGCAAATTCTATCTCTCATCATTTATGGGATATGGACTTTACAAAGATTTTATATTTACCAAAACCCAACTACAGACAATCTTTCCAAAAATTTTCACGTCATAAAATAAAATGATATGAAAATCACCATTCATCGCGGAGCAAACCAAATTGGCGGTTGCATTACAGAAATTGCTACTGAGAAATCCAAAATATTCATTGATTTTGGTAGCAATCTGCCTGGCAGCAAGAAGAATGAATTGACTCCCAAAAATATTGCAGACATAACATCTGATGCGGATGCTATATTCTACACCCACTATCATGGTGACCATGTGGGACTTCATCATCTGATACCCGAAAATGTTAAGCAATACATGGGAGCAGGTGCCATTGAAGTAATGCAATGCAAGTACAAAACACTCAGTGCACACCAAAATTTGGAAGCAGAATTAGCAGCGACAGAACGCATGATTCCATTCAAAGAAAGAGATTGCATCAACATCAACAACGAGTTGTTCGTTACGCCCTATTTTGTAAGCCACTCTGCTTTTGATGCCTATATGTTTGTTGTGGAAGACAAAAAGACCAAAACAAAAATATTGCATACTGGCGATTTCCGCAGACATGGCTATCTTGGCAAAGGGCTGTTCCCCACTCTCGACAAGTTTGTAGGCAATGTAGATATACTTATTACCGAGGGCACTATGTTAGCCAGAGAGCAAGAAGAAGTCGTTTCTGAATTTCAAATCAAGCAGAAAACCATTGAGGCTCTCAATGCACACAAATACATTTTTGCACTCTGCTCGTCCACAGACATCGACCGTTTGGCATCATTTCACGCCGCTTGCAAAGAAACAAAACGAGCGTTCGTTGTTGACGAATATCAAAATAATGTCTTGCAAGTATTTACAAAATATGCAGGAGCGAAAGTCAATCTATATAAATTTGACTCTACCTTTCGACTCATCAACTTTGCTGCCGAAAAAGTCAAAACTAAACTGATGAGAGAAGGTTTCCTTATGCCTATTCGTACAAGTAGCGAAAAACTCATTAAGGAAATGATGAATATTTATTATGACGAACAACCCTGGCTAATCTATTCAATGTGGAGTGGATATGCGGAAGAAAACAAAGATTATACAAATCAAGACATCCTCAATATTCGCAAGTTGTTTGGAACACGTATTTACGACGGAGTGAAGCACCAAGTCCATACAAGTGGTCATGCAGACATCAAAACTCTATATGAACTTTGCAAGGCTGTCAATCCCTCAATAGGTGTGATTCCAATCCATAAAGATGCTGATACAAAATATGTTGCCGAAGGCTATCGTGTGTTTACAGAAGGAGACACAAAAGTGGGAGATATAACCATCCATATCGAGTAAAAGGTAATCACAAGCTAACAAACGTCATATCTTTGTACATTTCGCATACGTTTGAAGAATTGGTCGAAAGTTTCGTCGGGTCTGGGGGAATAGACTTCGCCGCGTTCCGCCTGTTGGCGAGAGCGTTCGAGTTTTGCGAAAAACTCTGCTTTTGTCATTTCGGTGGGGTCGGTTTTCTTTCTGGTAATCGACCTGATGAAATCGAGCACCTGCTGGAGTATATCTTCATTGTCGGCGTATTGGTCTATTTCATGGGTCAATTCCGCCCTGAGTTGTATTGCTGTCATAATGTTTTGGTGTTTGGTTTGCGAGGGCAAATGTAATCAGGATGTTTGTAATTTCCAAAAATAATAATGTAAAAATGCAATAGTCGCCATAAAAAAAACAACGAATCACATCTCTGTAACTCGTTGTCATCTGTAAAAGTAGCGGGAGCCGGGAATGATCCGGCGACCTCATGATTATGAATCAGATTTGGACTTTTAATAAATTATAAAATTTTTGAATACATTTGCTGATTATCAGATATTTATGAATTTTGCAGTACAAATCTAAATCGGATTAAAATCGGCTAAAACAGGCTAAAATCGGCTAAAAAAAGGAGTAAACTTTCCCTTTACTTTCCCGTAATCAGCATCATATTGGGATATCCATGCTGCTAACAACCTGTTATCCGTTTGTCCTATTCAGTCAGCACGATGCCGCCGTTGGGCTGGATGGTGATCTTGGTGCGCCCCTGCTTATCCACCTTCAGTGTGGTCTTGGTGGGCTGTCCCTGCTTATCATCCACAAGGTAGTCCAGCGTCTTGCCTGCCATCATGGGTAGGTTGAGCGTCAACGTCAACGGTTCCTTTAGGGCATTCAGACCGCCGACGTACCACTGGTCACCGTGGCGACGGGCTAACACCACATACTTTCCGGGGAAGCCGTCGATGAATCGGGTTTCGTCCCACGAGGAGGGCAGGGAGCGCAGGAAGTCGAGTTCAAACTGCGGCACCTCCGTGAGGTTGTTCGGACAGAGGGCGGCACATTGTATATAACTCTGGTTGGTGATACCTGAGGCCAGTTCGAAGATGTCGGTGGTCTTGCGCGTATGACGGCTCTTGTTGTCGCGGCTCAGGTGACGGTTCAGGATGACACCGCCCCAGTCCATCGTGGCCACGGCATTTCGGCAGAAGGGATGCATGCAGAGGTCGAAGGCCTCACGCTCGGCATCAGGTTCGGTGAAATAGACGTTCTCGCTGGCCATCACAGCCTCGCTTGACACGTAGTTGGGGTACATGCGCTCCCAGCCACGCGGCAGGGTGCAGCCGTGGAAGATGACCTGCAGACCATAGCGGTTGGCATCGCTGAGGATGTCCTCATAGAGCCCGATCGTCTCCTGTTTGTCGCCACCGAAGAAATCGACTTTGATACCCTTCACGCCGATGCTCTTCAGCCACTTCATCTCCCGCTCACGGGCGATGGCCGTATTCATGCAGTTGCGCGGTGTCTGCGGCGCATCGTTCCAGAAGCCGTTGCTGCTATACCACAACAGCAGGTCAACACCCTTCTTGTTAGCGTAGCGCACGAGTTCGGGCATACGGTCGCGACCTATCTGCGTGTCCCACCAGTTATCTACGAGGCAGTATTCAAAGCCCAGCGCAGCGGCGAGGTCGATAAACTGAATCTGGTCGTCCCAGTTGACCGACTCGTCCTGCCAGACCAGCCAACTCCACGTATAGCGGCCGGGCTTGTAGTCGGTGCTCGCCTCGAAGCGCGGCTCCACGAGGTCGTAGGCGATTGTGGATTCAACGAGCGTTTTTAGCGAACCGACAGTGATTGTGCGCCACGGCGTGGTGAATGGCAACTGGCAGCCCACAAACGCCGAACCGTATCCGCCATTTTCCTTTTCGTCGGGGAATGCGATTGTGTAGCCTGTCCCTTTTTGATAGTCGGACAGATGTGTGCCGCAGTATAGTCCTGTCGTGCCGGTCTCGCTCACCAATACCCATGTGTCCTGCTGACGAAACAGGCACGGGAACGAATATCCGTGGTCGAATTGTGATTTTACGTCCATAGGTGCGTCGGGCGTATAGACCTCCTCGTAACTTGGACGCGCATGAGCCCAAAGTATTCCCGGCGCAGCCATCGGACAGAGGTAGGTCGTGGTATTGTCGGGAAAATTGAAACTGCTTGCCTCGCTGAGTATCAGCAGCCTTTGAAGGTCGGCCTCTCGCTCCGGATGCTCCACCGCGATGCTATAGCGGAAGGCCACGTCATCATTCGACACGCGGAACGTCACCTCAAGAACTTGTTTCTGATTGTTTTTGAAAACGGCGGTGAGTTCGTTGGCGAAGTAGTCGCTGTGGCTTGCTTTTGTTTTCTTCATGTCGTAGTGAAGTTCCACTTTTGAGGTGCGCGAATCGGCGAGCGTGAGACCTCGCGTGAGGTCGCCAAGGCTTGTCATGAGTCCCAATGCGGATTGGTTGAGGACAGTCTTGCCGTTGAGGGCGACGCTGTACGATGCTTTGCCGCCGTTGTTGTTGATTGTTACCGACAGCGCGCCGTTGGGCGACTTGACGGTGATGTCGTTGGCTTGGCATGTAATAACCGTCGCCAAAAACATGAGGATAAGTAATGCTGTTTGTCTAATCATACTGGAAAAAATTTATTTTACTATTTTAGTGCAAAAATATATATTTTTTTCAATCCGCCGCTATTGGTTTGTAACGCTTATGTATCGAAATGTAACATAAGATAATTAAATTTCGATGTTACAAACGGATAGTTATTGGTTACAGACAAAGACAGCCATTAGTGATTTATAAAATACATTTGTGTCATCATCAACTCAATAAAAAAAACATAAATCAAAATGAAACGTATCACAAGTTTATTGGCGGCATTAGCATTGACATTTACCGCTTCGACCAACGCACAGAACGTTGTTGTAAAATCGCCAAAACTCGGCACCGACAACGCCAACCCAGTCCTCGACTTCCTGTATTGCGCCGACCCGACGGCTGTGGAATACAATGGACGGCTGTATGTCTATGGCACAAACGACCATCAGCAGTATGAGGAGGCAGAGAAAAACAGTTACGAAAATGTCTATACCTACAACGACGACTGGTCGGAACATGAGCCGTGGACATTAGGCGGCGAAAAGCCGACACGTTGCAGCATGGTTTACCTCACAAGCACCGACCCTCTCAACCCGCAGTCATGGACTTATGGCGGCAACTATTTCAAGAACCCGGGCGACAATGGCATGGGCGACGGCAACAACCACACCCACCTGCACAAGTATCAAGGCAAATGGTATCTCTTTTACCATACCGGGCTGTTGGAAAAATCGCTCGGCTCCGACGGCGGATTCCGCAGCATTTATGTTGACGAAATAGATGTTGACGAGAAAAACGTTGTCCTCCACGAGTGCAAGCCCACCCAGAAGGGCGTTACGGCAATCAAGAACCTCGATGCGTGCCAACTGCAATACGCCGCCACTTCTGCCGCCACGCTCGGAGTGCGCTACATTCCGACAGCCGAGCCGGGGCATACCGTAGCCACCGTAGGTACGCCCAACAAAATTGCTCCAAAGCCCTCGGAAGGCATAATAGAAGTCCGCAACGTTTCGTTTGCCGCCCACCCCAAGCAAATCTCCTGCAAGGTAAAAGGCAACGGCAGCGCGACATTCCGTCTCGACAGCCAAGACGGCGCAACGATAGCCACCATAACAAGCAACAACGGCACCTACCAGACAATTTCTTCCGCAACTTCCAAACTCAAAGGTGTCCACACCCTGTATATCGTCCTCGAAGGCGACATTCAACTCGACACATGGCAGTTCAAAAAGTAAGGAAACTTGAATTTATGTAACGAAAAATTGTGGACTATTAACATCAAAAAAAGCACGTAAACGAATTATGTTTTACGTGCTTTATTGTTGTTGAAACAATATGAAAAAACTATTGATTATTTGGTCCCGTGGTAGTTGAACGAATAGAACTCGGCTTGGGGTTTGGACGATTCTGACGCGGATTGGCAATACAATCCGAGTATTATGCCGGTGAAGCCGCCAGCCGTCTCGCTGCTGAGGTATTTGGTGTCGGAAACGCCAATTTCGGTGAAGTTTTTGCCGTCTTCGGAATATGAAAAACGGTAATGGTCGCGGCTGCCTGTAACTCGCAAGTATGGTTTTGCGGTCTTCAGCGTTATTTCCTTGGCAACGTGATGGATGCTGCTGAGCCAATACTCGACTACGAGGGTGTTTTTGCCGTCGGATTCGCGGCGCAGCGAAATGTCGTAATGTGCGTACAGATCCATGAATACCGTAAGTCCTGCCATGTCGCCCGCCTTTGCCTGTGAAAGTTTCAATTGTGTGGTGGCCTCAAAGTCGATGTGCTGCTGACGGCGACCAATGAAAGTGGGCAGTTCGGCGGTGTTGATTGTAGCCGATGTGCCGTTGAGACACAGCGAGTTGGAAGTCATCTGGTAGTTTTCCATTATCGGGTTGCGCAGATACACCCATTCGTCGCCGAGTGCGGATTTGTTGGAAAAGTGTATGTCGGTGGCGAAATCTTTTTGCGGTTCGGGCTTGACGGGCAGCGGTGCGGTCATGTCGAGGGCGATGGTGCCGTTGCCGTTTACCACCGGCCAAGCGTTAGTGTCCCAACGCACGGGCGCAAGGTAGGTTTCGCGGCCGGTGAGGTGGTTCATGGCGGTCTGCGGACGGAATGCAAGGCAAACTATCCACCATGAGCCGTCTGGAGCTTCAACAAGGTCGGCGTGTCCAGTGCCTTGTATCGGGCTGCTCTGCCCCAATTGGTTGCAATGGGTGAGGATAGGGTTGGAAGGATTGCCTGTGTAAGGACCGTCGATATTGCGTGAACGTGCGATAGTTATCATGTGGGCGTGTTCGGTGCCGCCCTCAGAAATCAGAAGGTAATACCAGCCGTCTTTTTTGTAGATGTGCGGGCCTTCGGGATAGCGTCCGCCGGTGCCGTTCCAAATTCGGCGCGAGGGTTTGAGCGTCTTGCCGGTCTTGGGGTCGATTTCACAGAGGAAAATTCCGTCGTCGGGATTGCTGACCATGTAGCAATGTCCGTCCTCGAAGTAGAGCGACGGGTCGATGCCGCCTTGTTCGAGCCATATGGGGTCGGACCATTCGCCTTTGGGGTCGGTGGTGTGTACAAGGAAGTTGCCGCCGTGCGAAGTGTTGGTGGTAATCATGTAGAAAGTGCCTTCGTTGTAGCGGATAGTGGGAGCGTAGATGCCGCCCCACGAGAGCGCGCCGCTGAGGTCAACTTGACTTTTGCGTGTAAGGCAGTGTCCAATCTGCTCCCAGTTGACGAGGTCGCGGCTGTGCCACAGCGGTACGCCGGGAAAGTAGTCGAAGCTGCTGTTGACGATATAATAATCGTCGCCGGCGCGGCAGATGCTCGGGTCGGGGTAGAATCCGGGGATTACCGGATTGTGGTACTGGAAGGAAGTCGGTGCGTTGTTTTGCGCCGTAGCCGTCGATACGCCAGTTGCCACCATAAGCGCGGAAAGCGCAAGTCTTAATGTCTTTGAAACTTTCATATTTTTAAAAATGTTTATTTATTGTTTGATATTCCGATACAAAGATATTGTAAAATCTTCAATGCGAGGTGTCTATTTGTAACATGGATGTATTGAAAAGTAACAAAATAGGCCAGTTAAAAAAAAAATCATTCTTCCCTAAATTCCACTGCATTTACCCCTGCCGACAGTTCTTTTTTGTTGCCGTCGGGGGCGATGAAAACTGCTTTCATGCCTTTGGGCACGTTGACGGTGGCGTGGTAATATTCGCCGTCGTCCTTGAAACTATATTTCAAAGTGCCGTTGACGGTGGGGATTGAAATTGTGCCCTCCTTAATCGGGCTGAATCTTGGCTCTATGACAGCCTCTTTCCAACCCGCAACAGTGGGACGTATGCCGAGTATCTGTTCGCAAATGTCGGTCAACATGCCGCCGCTCCATGCGTGGTTTGTGGAGCCGCCGCCGTAGCCGCCTTCCTGCCAGCCTTCGTAGAGTGTAGTGTGCAATGTGTCGTCAATCATCGTCCCAAAGCGTTTTTTGAAGCGTTCTAATGCGTAGTCGCTGTGTCCCATCTGCATAAGTGCCTCATATACATATTTTTCCATGTAAGGGCTGGCATATTCTTGAGACTTGAAAACTTCATAAATGCGCTGATATTTCGAGGTGTCGGCAAGTCCGCTTACAACAGCCATGGCCTGCACACGGTCGTCGGTGGCTCCATAGTACGATGGATGTCGGTAGGCGTATCCGTTCCAACAACGGTTGAAAGCCGCCCTTATCGATTGCATTTGCCTTGAATAATCGGCAGTGTCGGCTGAGTGTCCTGTGAGTTGGGCTATGTTGACGGCAGATTTCAATGCGAGGTAATGCCAAGCGGCAAGTATCAGGCGCATATCGACATCCGTACCCCAGTCGCCCCACGGCCAGCCGCCGTCCCTGTAGCCTGTAAGTCCGTCCTCGTCGAGCGTCCAAACGTCAAGGTAACGCCGCATGGCGGGATATACATAATTCATTGTGGCTGTGTCGCCGGTGTGCATATAATAATACCAAAAACCGTAGGTGCTTATCGAGGCGAGCGATTGTGCGGGCAGTTCTTGGTCCCAATTTTCGGCAGGTATGGGCGAATAGATTACGCCGTTGTCTTTCTGCCAATCTACCAACTGATGTATCGCCTTGCGCATCAACATATTTGCACGTGGCGAGAGTTGGTAGAAACTCTGTCCCATGAGGATAGTGGCATCACCCCACCATTGGGCGCGTTCACGGTCGGGACAGTCAAAATAATTGTCGCGCATGTTGACGTAGAGAGTGCGCATTGCCTTGTGCCAAAAACGGTTGATTGTCGTGTCGGAACATGAAAACGAACCTTCAAAATCGCAGTCGTAGCCAGTTTCTCTGTAACCGATGGCGTGGATTGTTACGTTTGATGATTTCGGATAGATTACCCTCAATATTTCGCCGTTCATCCAGCCGAGCGATTCATATTGCTGACGACCTTGTTTTGTGATGTATTCAGCCCTCACGCACTCGGCACTGCCGCCCCATACGTGGTCGGTTTCAAGGCGAATTGTTGTTGCCCCGTCGGGGTCGGCAAGGTCGATGTATGGGGTCAACTGCATATTGTATGGCAGACGGACGGAGAGTATTGTGTTGCCTTGTGTGTCCTCCGTGGTGTCGTAGTTGGAGGTTGACTTAATGCCATAATCTCGCCACTGGGGAATCGGACGTTCTACAAGTTGGCCCCATGCGCCAGAGTTCCATGTGCCGATTTCGAGTGATGGGCGAAGGTCGCTTTGGTTTTCGAGCCGTGCGTCGTATCGGATGTTGGATTCCGACAACCTGAAATTCGTATATGGCTCGCCGCAGGTCTGATATGCTTTTAGGCGTTGGCTCAGCCATGAAGAGTCGCTGTAAAGTCCTATTGATGGCGAATCGAAGATGACGCCCGATTGTCCGCTGTTGATGTGGGAGAACCCCGGCTTGCCGAAATAACACAGCAGCAGCCGCACGTCGTTATGTCCTTTTTGGAGATATGGCGCAAGGTCAATATTGTCGTAATACGTGTCTGTGCGGTTGGGTCCGCGTTTGAGCGAACCTTCAAACACTGTCAACTTGCCATTGACCCAAAGCCAATATTTGGAATCGGCGGCAATTATGGTTTCGGCTTTCTTGGGTTTCTTGGCAAGATTAAAATCTTTGCGGAACTCAATCCATGTGTTTGTGCTGTTGCGTTCTGCGTCGTTTGCAGTAATCCAGCGAGCCTGTTGCGCCGCTGCAACCATCGTTGCGGCTACAAATATCAAGGTCAAGATATAATGTTTCATAATCGAGTGTGTTGATTTGTGTTACAAAATTACAAAACATAATTTTCTAGGATTAATTGCCAAAACTCCATGTGTCAACCTCCACAGACCCTTTCAATATTATGTAGAGGGTCTGTACACCATCGAGGGATTCCTGACATTCGGCTGTGAGGTTCTGCCAAGAGTCTGAACTGCTTTCTATTTCGGCGAATGTTGCGTTGTCGGCTTTGCCAGTGGTGATGGCGATGCTGCCGTTGCCGCGAATGCGACATTTGAAGATGTCGGGATTGGAGGTAAAGTCAACATTCCTGACTTCTATAATGCCTTGCTCCGCTTTTTTGACCCTGATGCACGGCGAACCCACAGTGGCGATGGTGTGCCCGGTTTCGGAAGTTTCCTTGAAAACGATATTGTGAGTGGCTGCCGAGGTGGACGCATTTTGAGTAGAGAGCGGATTGAGGTTTTTGATTGCCGTAACGCCTTTTTTGGTGGCAATACATTCGCTTATCACCACATTATCTTCGTCAACATCAATTTCGTTGACATAAATGCTGCGGAATCCGCCGTCGGTGCCGAATCCTTCCTGCAAGTGCGCCGACTGGTAAAACAAATACCATTTGCCTTGATATTTGTGAAGATGTGTGTGGTTGTTGCTCCAACTAAGACCATATTCTCCCGTATTTTTGAAATAATTTGCACCGAATGTCCACGAATCATAGTCGAGAGGTGTCTTGCTTGTGAAATAGTTCATGCTGCAGGCGGTGGGTTTTGTGCCGCCCCAAGTCCACGGGTCGTGCGCGCTCCAGTCGTTGTTGAAGGTATAGACGTATGTGCCGTTGATGAAATTGAGTTCGTTGGCCTCAAAATGATAAGGCGAAGGGAGTTTCACGGGGTCGGAGGAGAACGAATGGAGGTCGTCGGTGGAGACCATCACGAGGGTCTTGATTTTCTCGTATGAGTTTTTCTCTGCCTCCTCGTACTGCTGGTGGTCGTTGGTCCCATAGACATAAAGCCGTCCGTCGTATTCTACGGCTGTTGGGTCGGCGCAAAACATGTAGTCGATGATTGGGTTTGCGTCGCCTGTGCCGAGTTTTGGCGAAACCACTACAAAACCGTCGTCCTCAGTGTCTGAGGGTTCCTCGTTGTCTGAGGGTTCGTCGTTGTCATCGGACGAATTGTCGGAGCCGTTGTTGGTGTTTTGCTGCGAGTTGCCGTTTTGATTAGTAGTTGTGGAGGTTGACGAGTTGCTGTTGGCAGGTTCGTCAGAATTTTTGTTGCAGCACGCAAAAGCAAGCATTGCCGCCGCCAAATAGAATGATAGTCTTTTCATTTTTGTTGCAATTTTTTAAGGGGTTAATATTAATGCAACAAAAATACACATATCGCAGCATTATGCCGTATCGTGGAGTTTCAAAAATCTATTGGATTGTAACATTATGAAAAAAATCTTTTAATGCTGCAATACTTTGTTTACCATTTCAACCGAAATTTTGAGTTTTTGTGCGATTTGTTCTGACGGGACACCCAATTCGGCGAGCATTTGGATAGATGATGCCAAAGTTGAGACATGTCGTGTTGCGTTTTTGTGTGTCAGGGCAAAGATAATTGTTTTGGGCGTAATTGCAAAATTAATTAAAAAAATATAATGAGGTTACACGGCAATTTCATTTAACACCGAATTAAACGAATAAAACGAAATTGTCTTACAGAAAGTTACATTAAACAAAGCGCCGCAAGCGGCAGCGAATTTAACGAATATAAAAATTGCACAGGTGTATTCGTTAAATTTGTAAAATTAAAAATTAACTTGTTGATTTTTAATTTATTAGTTTAATAAATTGTTTTGTTTTATTCGTTTAATTCGGTGTTGAAATTTTAAATGAAAGCGACGTGCCTTTACTATCAAAAAAATAAAAAAACCGGCGGTGGTAAAAAGGATGACTAAAAGAAGTGTGTCCCGCCGGTTTTACTTACTACTAAATTATTGTTTAACTAATTTACTTAATAAAAATATGAGAAAGACTATACTTAAAACTTTCAATCGTTAACCTTGAGCAACCCCTGCATGAGGAGCGGCCATGGGGCGGAGTAGTCGTTGCGGTCAACTACGTGTGGCCAATAGATGAGCGTTATGTTGGCTCTGTCGCGACAGTAGCGAACCATGTATTCGGCGTATTTGCCGAGATCCTCGTCGGCTATCTTTTCGCATGCACCAAATTCACCAATCACTACGGGAATGTTGTTATTGTTGGCGTAGTTGATCACGATGTCGAGTTCGGGCGCGAGCGATTGTTCGTCGTCTTCAGTCCATACGGGAATCTCCTGATCGTCCTCAATGCCAAGTATTTGTGTGAATCTGCCGGGCGAATAGTTGTGCACTTCCACCAAGATGTGGTTGGCGTATTGGTCGGTAGGAATCACAAGTTTGTCGAGAGGTGTCTGTCCGCCGTTGGCGCAATATGTGCAGACAATGAGGTTGCGGTAGAGGTTGTTGCCGCCAGTGGCGCGAACCGTGTTGACAAACGACTGCGCAAGGTCGTTGATGCCGAGGTAGCCGTTGTCGCTCTTTGGCAGTTCCCATGTGCCGCTTTCGTCAAGAACCTCGTTGTAACCCTCAAAAAGAAGTTTTTCGCCGTAGTCCTTGAATCTTTCGGCAATCTGTTGCCAAAGCAGCGAGAATTTAGCATTGACGGTTTCAAAACCCTCATGGTCGGCTTTTACCCATGTGTATTCGCCGGCGTTGGTGTCGTGGTGAACGTTGATTATGCAGTAGAGACCAGCGTTGAGCGCGTAGTTGACAACCTCCTCCACGCGGTCCATCCATGCTTGGCTTACGTTGCCTTCCTCGTCCAAATGCATAAACCATGTGATTGGCACACGGACACAGTTGAAACCGTATTCCTTGACCGCCTTAAACCATTCGGCGTCGGCGAGGGGTTCGCCCCAACAAGTCTGCGCGGCGTTGAGGTCGCTCCAGTCAAACCAATTGCCGTATGCGTCAAGCGAGTTCATGAGGTTGAGACCAATCCTCATAGAGTTGGAGGCCTCTTGCGCTGTCTGCCAGCCGCTTTGGTCGATGGCTGTGGCGGCTTGTACGACATTCAGAGATGCCGTTTTTCCGCTGCCGCTGATTGTAAGTGTGGCGGTGCGGGTGCTGCCGGTGGTGTTTTCGGCGGCGGTTATTTTGATGTGGACTGTGGTGGGTGTGGCGTTGCCCGAATGGTTGGAAACTGTGAGCCAATCGGCATCGCAGGCAAGTTGCCAAGGCGAGTTGGTGTGTATGTCAACCATCTTGGAGCCGCCACGGTTTTCAAATGTTATCTCGCTGACGATGGACGTCGTGTCGTCAACATTGTTGAACTGAATCGTCGGATTGTCAACAGTAGGCGTGCTGTCGTTATCGTCGTTGCAGGCGGGGAGCGTAAAGAGCAGTGCCGCCGCCATCAGCATGTATTTTAATATTTTCATTGTCTTTATTTTTTGTGTTGAAAATAAAATGTTTTTTTTAGAAAACACCGGATTAAACTTCATCAGGAAAATCCGGTGTCATTTAATTAACGGTACAAGAAGTGTTATTCCTTTTGGTAGATACGGAAATTGTCGTACACAACGGAGAACCAAATGCCTATTTCTTCAAAGTTGTGATAAATCTTGAAATTGCCGTCGTCGCCGGGTGCGCCGTCAATAAGGTCGCCGTATGTGCCGCTGCCGAATGATGTCAACGGTATCGAAACGCTCATCCAAACGCCGTCTTTGGTCTCGCCTGTGATTCTGTCCGCTATTGCCACATTGGAAACTGTTGTGCCCATGAAAGTTATTTCGGAGTAGCAAGTCGCTGATGGGAGTTCGGGCAGATAGACTTCGTAGCGGAGTTCCAACGACGAGAGCGGCGTGCTTTCTGAAATCAGCAATCACATGAAAACTGTAAGTGGCTGAGCCATGCGTAGTTTCAACTCTTATTTCCATTGGCAACGAATTGTCTTGTCCATACACCACGAGGTCTGACGGAATGGTCATGATGATGTGCGACGAGGTGTTGTAGTTGGAGTTGAAATAACAATCCTGATTGTTGATGTAGATGTTTCGTGCGCCGTCGAGGTCGTGTCCCTCGATGAGAATCATCTGTCCGAGGTATGCTTCAGTAAAGGTTGAGTCGGCCTTGTCGGGGTCGGTAAGGCGCACTCTTTCGATTACGGGCTGTCCAGATTCGTCGTCGTCGCAGGCGGCAAACGCGAATACGGCAAACAGCAGCATCAAATATGTTATGTATCTGTATGTCTTCATCATTGGTTATTCGCTAAAATTGTAATGTTGGGGTTCTTGTTTCAAATAAGGGTTTTGGATAACGTCGGCCTCGGGGTAGGGCAGGAAGATGTTGTCGCTTGTGATGACAGGCGTAACGTCGGGCTGCACAATCTCTCCGAAATCTGTATCTGTAACCGTCTCGTAGTCGTTGTCTGGGTTGTGGTAAAAAGAGAGTTCATTGTTGCTGCCTACCTGAACCTCGTTGTAGGTGTAGCCACGGTATTGGTTGTTGAAATATTCGAGCATCTTTTCGGGTTTCCACTTAAACCATTCTACCATAGAGTACCAGTTGATGTGTTCCATCGAAAACTCCACCCTGCGCTCGCGTATGATGTCGTCGAGAGTGATTGACGAAACCTCGTCTATGCCAGCGCGGCGGCGTACGGCGTTGAAATATTGCAAGTCTTCGCCAGAGAGCGATTCGTTGTTGCCAAGACAAGCCTCTGTGTATATCAAGTACACGTCGGCAAGGCGCATGATGTAGGTATTGAGGGGCGAACACATCATGGCTACATATCCGTCGTTGTCGTCGTCAGGACCGCCCACAACGCCTTTTTTGATAGGAGCATAGTCGCTTTCGTAAGTATATCCGCCGTCGGCAATGCAGATGTAGTCGTAATATGCGCCATTGGTGAAGAATGTGGCATCGCGACGTGTTTTTTCCCATTTGTAATTGCCGTTTTTGCCAGTGTAGCGATATTGCATGAGCATTTCGGGCGAGGCGTTGAGCGCGCTCCAGCACATCACGCCGCCTATCATCTTGCTGTCGGCGCAGAGGTCGGAGATTGTTACGTTGCATACGTACCACTGCGATGTGGTGGATTTGTACCACTGACAAGCCAAAAGCGATTCCTCGTTGTTGTTGTAGCGGTATTTGAAGAGGTTGTGATAGTTGTCGAGCAAAGCCGCACCACTGTTTTCTATGACATCGAGGGCGTTTTTCTTGGCGAGTTCGAGGTCGGATTCGTCGCGTGATGACTTGTTCCAGCCTGAGCGTGCGAGATATACCTTAGAGAGCATGGCCTTTGCGCTCCAGCAAGTTGCGCGTCCTGGTTCGTATGGAGCGTCGGGAAGGTTGGCGGCGGCGTATTCGAGGTCGTTGATGATGAACTGGAACACGTCTTCTTCGTAGTTTCTTGGTCTTACGGGGTTGTCAACAACGTCTTGGTTGTGTTCAAACAATACAAGCGGTCCCCAGACGTGCAATGCGTAAAACAATGCCGTGCTTCGCATAAGGCGAGCCTCGCTGATGGCGGTCTTTTTGGCATCTTCCGACACGTTGTCTGTGCTTTTGTCGTTGATGTTGTCGATGGTGGCGTTTGCCATGGTGACAACAGAGAAGAAGCCCTTCCAAATGTCGCTGAGGTACTCGTTGAGGGCTGTTACGGTAAACATGCCGTACTCTGGCCAGTTGTATGGCGAATAAGCGTCGTTGGCACGGAGCGAGCCAAGGAGCAACATTCCTCGGGTGTTGTAGTCGAACCACGCACGGTTGTAGAGCGGCGCGGTGGAGGCGTAAAGTGCGTCGTCAGAATCATAGAAATTGTCTTCAACGAACTCTCCCTCAGGGGTCTTGTCGAGAAAATCTTCGCTGCATGATACCATCATGACTGACGGTATCAAGAGCATCGACAATGCTTTTAGTATGATGTTACGTTTCATATCGTTCACTGTTAGAATAAAATGTTAGAAATTGAGGTTGATACCGAATGTGTAGATCCTTTGAGAGGGATAGCGTGCATAGTCAACGCCGCGCAGCAATACGTTTTGGTTGTATGCGCCGACTTCTGGGTCGTAGCCGCTGTAGTTGGTGAAAGTGTAGAGGTTCTGTACGTTGAAGTAAACGCGTACATTCTCTATCTTCGCCTTCTGTACAAGTCTGTTGGGCAGTGTGTAGCCGAGTGCTATGTTCTTGATTCTGATGTAAGAGCCGTCCTCTACATAAACGCTGCTCATACGGCTGTTGTCGTTAGATTTGGCTTGGTCGATGCGGTAGGTCGATGCGCCCGGGTTTATAAGGTACATATTGTCGAGGGTGCGTTCGCCATCGGGGTCGATGAGGCCTACTTTGGCGAAGTCGTGTACGGACTTGAGCGTTACCCAACGGTCGGTGGGGTTAGACTGCTGCTGCGCCAAATAGTTGAAAATCTCGTTGCCGTATGTTCCTGTAAGGAAGATGTTGAGGTCAAAACCCTTGTAACGGAAGGTGTTGTTGACACCGAATGTGAATTTTGGTTCGGGGTTGCCGAGATATGTGCGGTCTTTTTCGTCTATTACGCCGTCGTTGTTGATGTCTTCGTAGATGTAGTCGCCATACCAAATGCCGGTGTACTCGTCCACGGTCTTGCCTTCGGGAAGTGCCACATACTGTGGATTGCCGTTGGCATCGAGGAGATTGTTGCCGTCCTTGTCTTTGAGGTAGAAGACTTCCAATGTGGTGAACATTCCGATGACGTTGTAGCCGTAAAACTGTCCGACGGGATTGTCGATGGCTGTGTAGGTGTATGTAAGACCGTTGATGTTGCCCTGAATGCCCGAACTTTCGGTGTAGAGGCTTGTAACCTTGTTGCGGTTGACAGAGAATGTTATGCCCGTTGTCCACTCAAAGCCTTTTTTGTTCATGTTGACGGTGTTGAGCGTAAACTCAAAACCCTTGTTCTCCATTGCGCCCGTGTTGACCCATGGCGAGGAGATTACGCCGCTGACGTATGTGGGCAATGCCGCCTGCATGAGCAGGTTGTCGGTTTTCTTGAGGTATGTGTCGAATATGAACTCAATCCTGTTGTTGAAGAATGTGAGGTCGAGACCTGCGTTCCATGAATTTGTCTGCTCCCATTTGAGTTTTGAGTTGGCGAAGTTGTTGGGATAAAAACCTGTGCCGTATGCGGTTGCGACGCTTGCCATTGTTGCACCGTAAGCATACGAGCCAGCGTTTTGGTTGCCCACAAGACCCCATCCAAGGCGGAGTTTTGCGTTAGAGAGCCAATCTACATCTTTTAGGAACGATTCTTTCTTGAATCTCCACGCCAAAGCCACCGACGGGAACCAGCCCCAGCGATTGTCGGGCCCGAATGTTGACGAACCGTCGGCACGTATTGTGGCTGTCAGGAGGTAACGCTCGTCGTAGGCATAGTTGAGGCGGCCGTAGTATGATTCAATGGACGATTCGCCTTTTGCGTTGCTGTTGGTGGCGGATTTGGCATCGCCTACATTAAGTTCGTGAACATTGTTGAATAGATAGCCGGTGCGCGAACCATAAAGGTTTTCCCAGCCGGATTCCTGAGCCTCGTGTCCTGCCATGATGTTGATGCTGTGCTTGTCGGCAAAAGTCTTCATGTAGGTCATGTATTGCTTGAACGACCAGTATTTGCTGTTGGAAACGCCCCTTGAGCCATTACTTGTCTGCGACCAGTTGCCGAGAGTGAGTTCGGGCTGGAAGTAATAGGAGTTGTTGTAATTGTAAGTGCCGCCATATTCGAGGCGCAACATCAGACCTTCGCAGAATGTGATGTTTGTGTATGCGTTGAGCAACATTTGGAGGCCTTTTTCGTAGTTTTCACGAGTGAGAGCGTCGGCAAGCGGGTTGGAATAATATGTGCCGAGTTGGTTGTCTTCCTGATAGCCCCAAGAGCCGTCGGGATTTTTGGCTGGCATTTCGGGAAGTTGCTTGAGAGCGGTTTCTATTACGTTGCCGTCGTCGATGGTGTTGTTTTTGTTGGTGCTTGCAAAATAACTCTGCACGCCCATCGAAAACCATTTTTTGAGTTTGCTGTCAACATTGACACGTCCCGAAAAACGCTCGAAGTCGGAGCCCACGGCGATACCGTCCTGAGTGTAGTAGCCGCCGCTGATGAGGTATTGGGTGTTGTCGGAGCCGCCGCTCACCGAAAGTTGGTGGCTCTGCATTGCGGCTTTTCTGAAAATCTCGCTCTGCCAGTCGGTGCCCTCGCCGAGTACCGACGGGTCTGCAAATTCCTCCCTTTCGCCCCAGCCGAGCACGTCAACACGCTCGTTGTAGAGTTCGGCGTATTCGCGCAGGTTCATGGTTTCGAGTTTTGTGGGTATCTGCTGTATGGCATAGTAGCCTTCGTAAGAGATTGTCGTTTTGCCAGCCTGACCTTTTTTGGTGGTGATGAGCACAACGCCGTTGGAGGCGCGCGAACCGTAGATTGCAGTAGCCGATGCGTCTTTCAGCACTTCCATCGACACGATGTCGGAAGGGTTGATGGTGGACAGGGCGGAACTGTTGCCGTTGGTCTGACCGTCGATGGCCACGCCGTCGATTACGTAAAGCGGCTCGTTGCCGTTGAGAGAGTTGACACCACGTATGCTTACCGAGATGCCGCCGCCCGGCGAGCCTGAGTTGGAGGTTACCTGAACACCGGCGGCGCGTCCTTGAAGTGCTTGGTCGGCGGAGGTTACTACTGTCTTTTTTAGGTCTTCGGCACTCACCGACACCACCGAACCGGTAATGTCGCTGCGTTTCATGGTGCCGTAGCCCACCACAACGATTTCGTCGATGCCGACGGTTTCCTCAGACAAGGAAACATTAAAAGTGGTGCGTCCGTTGATGGGATGTGTCTGTGATTCGTATCCCATGAACGAGAAAACAAGTGTGCCGTTGTCGGGAGCGTCTATATGAAATCGCCCGTCAAGGTCTGTGATGGTGCCGTTGGTGGTGCCTTGCACCAAAACCGTTACACCCGGAAGCGCTTCGCCGGTCACAGTGGTTACTGTGCCGCTCACACTCTTTGTCTGTGAGTAGGCCGGCATGATTCCTATCATTATTATCAATGCCAAAAGCATCAGACGATGTAGGAATGAGCCGGTTCTCTTGTTTGGTTTGTTAATCATTTTTGTTAATAAAATTTAGGTAAAAAACTATGTTTATTTACTGCGCAAATATACACTTCGGCACTTTAAAGGGCATATCAAGGTGTAACATGATACTATTGGATTGTATCAAAATGGGATCATCTGTAACGTAAGGCTATCCGTTTGCAACATCATAGGAAAAAGTTAATGCTTGCTCAAAAAAAAGGATGCGCCACGTAGTTTGCTACGCTGGCGCATCCGAAAATTTAACTACTAACTAACCTTACTTGATGACAATCTTTTTACCACCGATGATGTGCTGCCGTGACACTCGTCGTCATAGCCAGCATAAACAGTAGAAGGTTTAGAATTCTTTTCATATACATTATTGTGCTGATATAATCAACGTATACTCCTTCAATCCATCGGATGTAGCCGTCAGATGGAACTGGCCTGCTGACTTTGTGCTCTGGATGATGACCTGTGCCAGACCGTTGAAGGCGGGGATGCTGAACGTGTGGCAGTTCTGATTCTTCGGATGGTCGGCACCAAGATACGCCGGGTCGCCATTGCCCACGCCGAGGATGCGGCCCTCGCCCTCTAAGCGGAAGGTCAGCATGGGACAGGCATCGGGGACGATGCACCCCTTTTGGTCTTGTACCTCAACGGTCACTACGGCCACATCGCGCCCATCGGCAGTGATGGTCTGGCGGTCGCTCTTCAGCACGAGTCTTGAGGCGGGCTTGGTGGTCTCGATGGTCTCGGTGAGGATGCGCTTACCGTTCTTATAGCCTGTGGCAACGACCTTGCCTGGCTGATAGACTGCCTTCCACTTCAGGTGACCGTTCTTCGGCATCTGCTGACGACCGAGGCGCTTGCCGTTCACCGTCAGTTCCACCTCGTCACAGTTGCTGTAGGCCCAGATGTCAACCTCCTCGCCCTCGTGTCCCGTCAGGTTCCAATGAGGTAGAAGGTGCAGCACGGGCTCGTCGGTCCACCACGCCTTCAGATACCACGCCTCGTCCTTCCAGAATCCGCAATAGTCCAAAATGCCGAACTCCGACTCGTGGGCGGGATATTCCAGCGGGTTGGGCTCGCCACGGTAGTCGAAGCCCGTCCAGTAGAATAGCCCCGCCTCCCAGTCGCGGTCGGCATAGAACTGCCAGCCACGCTCGATGACGTTCTCTACGCTTTTCTCGTCATAGACGCGGTTGATGCTGGGCATGTGACAGGAATTGGGGTCATTGAAATAGATGCCGCGTGTGCCGCAGCCCGAGGTTTCCTCCGTACCTACGAACTTCCACGTGGGGTTGTACTTCTTGCGGTTATCCACGTCGTTCTGCACGATATAGTTGATGCCCACCACGTCGAGACCCTTCACCATCTCCCAGCCGCCGGCATTGGCCATCGTTGAGGGACGTGTGGGGTCGAGCAGACGGGTGTATTCGCGCATGGCCTCGGCTACACGGCGACCATCTACGGCATTCTCCATGCCCCACTCCTCGTTGCCGTCGCTCCAGAGGATGACGCTGGGGTGGTTGCGGTCACGCTTAATCATATTCTCCAACAGGCGCAGGTGTTCGCTGTTGATGCCCGACAGACGGTTCTCGTCGATGACCAGGATGCCCTCGCGGTCGCAGATGTCGAGCAGCGCGGGTGTCATGGGGTTGTGCGACGAGCGGTAGGCGTTGCAGCCGAATGCCTTCAACTGCTTGATGCGCCACTCTAACAGAGCCTCTGGGATGGCAGAGCCTACACCTGCATGGTCCTGGTGCATGTTCACGCCCTTCAGTTTCAGCGGCTTGCCGTTGAGCAGGAAACCACGGTCGGCAGTGAAGGCGATGTCGCGGATGCCGGTAGTTGTCTCGTAGATGTCAGTCACCTGGCCGTTTACCTTCACAGTGGTCTCTACCTTATATAAATATGGGTCGGTGGTGCTCCAGAGATGGGGGCTTTGAACTTTGAGGTTTGAGATTTGAAATTTGAGAGTTTGCTTCGCCTTCAGTTCCAGCGTTTGGGTGGTGCTACGAGCCACCTCCTTGCTGTCGGCATCGAGCAGGCGGTGACTGACTTCACATTGCTGTGTGGTCAGAGAGTGATTGTTTACCTCCGTCTCCACGTGGATGGTAGTTTGGTCGTAAGGTGCTTTCAGGTCGGCATAGACGAATGTGCCGAAGGGGGCCACACTGACGGCGGCGGTCTTCACGAACCATGCGTCGCGGTAGATACCGGCTCCCTCGTAGAACCAGCCCTCCTCCAGAGTCGCGTCGGCACGCACACAGATAAGGTTATCGCCGCCGTAGTTCACATACTCCGTAACGTCATAGACCTGCGTGGCATAGCCGCTCGGCTCCGTACCCATGTAGTAGCCGTTGAACCACACGCGGGCATCGCGGAAGATTCCGTCGAACTGCAACAGTAGGTGCTTGCCCAAGTCGGACTCTGGGATGCTGATAGTCTTCCTGTACCAGCCCACGCTGGTCTCAGGATATTTATAGCCCACGGTCTTGTAGCCGTGCGAGTGACTGGCCTCGCGGGAGTAAGGCAATGTCGTCACCCAGTCGTGGGGCACGCGCACCTCCTCCCAAGCCGAGTCGTCAAACTTCTTGCTGTAAGGCCCCTCGTTGTGCAGCGAGTTCGCCTTTGTCAAGTAATTAAAGTACTCCGTGCCGCAACCAAAATCCTTGGCAGGGTCAGAAGCATTGCCCAGCGCAAACTTCCATCCCTCGTCCAACCGGATTGTCTCTCTCTCGCTCTGTGCACTGGCCGTGCCTGCTATCAAGCAGGCCACCACCAATATAATCAATTGTCTAAGCTTCATCTTCAATTATCAATTAATGTTATATCCTGTTCCAACGTATCCTCAAACTCGCAGAAATGCCCCAGCAGGCTCCAGCCCGTGAAGTAAGGCAGTCCCGTGGCCTCGTCTTTCAGGATGCCCAAGCGCATCAGCGAGTCCTCCGTCTGCAAGTCACGGCGCATCTTCTTCAGTCCCTCAATGTCGCGGAACGACTGTCCCTGTGCTACGGATGCCACTGCCAGCAGCACGAACAAACAAATCTTGAATTTCATTTTCTGCATAGTTTTTAATATTATTATCTGCTTTTGGCTGCAAAATTAACCATTCTCTTACATGTGCACCTCTCTATCTGTAACGCATAGCTATTCATTTGTAACGCATGGCTATTCATTTGTAACAAGCGGGACGAAAAGCCATAAAAACATTTGGCAATATAATAATAATGTATTTTCTTTGCGCCATAAAATCTATTAGGACAATGAAAAAAGTATTGCTGATGATGGCAGGATGGCTGCTCACGATGACGGCCTCTGCCCAGGGAGAGAACAAGGTGTACCAATTTGACAAACCGCTGTACGGTGCTGCGTACTATGCGGAATACACGCCGACGGACCGGCTCGACGAGGACATCCGGCTGATGAAGGAGGCAGGACTGACGGTGGTGCGCGTGGGCGAATCGACATGGTCGCTCTTCGAACCGCAGGACGGACAGTTTGAGTTCGCATGGATGGACCGCATCATCGACGCGCTGCACAAGGCGGGCATCAAGGTCATCCTCGGCACGCCGACCTACAGCATCCCGTCGTGGCTGGCGGCGGAGCACCCTGAGGTGCTGTCGCAGACATGGGACGGCGGACAGAGCCACTACGGCATCCGACAGAACATGGACCTGCTGAACGACACCTATCGCCGCTATTCGGAGCGCATCATCCGCAAGATGATGGAGCACTACGCCCAGCACCCCGCCATCATCGGCTATCAGGTGGACAACGAGGTGGAGGCGCGCAAGATTGACAACCCCGACTACTTCGAGGGCTTCCGCGAGTACATCAGTCAGGAGTTCCATGGCGACCTGAAGGAACTGAACCGCCGCTGGGGACTAAACTACTGGGGCATGAACATCAACCGCTGGAAGGACTTCTACGACCGCAAGGGCGTGACGAACCCCTCGTACAAGGTGTGGTGGGAGCGCTGGAACCGCAAGGTGACGGCCGACTTCTTGAACTGGCAGGCCGACATCGTGAGCGAGTATAAGCGCCCCGACCAGTTTATCATGCACTGCTTCATGCCCAGTTTCTACGACATCGACCAGGTGGAGGCGTTCCGACAAATGGAGTACCCTGCCATCAATGTCTATTATACAATGCAGAACGGACAGGACGGACAGTGGATCAGTTACTCGTGCGACTTCATGCGCACCGTCAGCCGCAGCCACAACTTCCTCATCACCGAGACCAACGCCCAGGGTACGGGATGGTCGAGTCAGAACCAGTGGCCACCCTACGACGGACAGTTGCGCCAGAACATGTACGCCTTCCTCTCGGGCGGTGCCAACATGGTGGAATACTGGCACTGGAGCACTCTGCACTACGGTCAAGAGACCTATTGGCGCGGCATCCTCGGTCACGACGGCAAGCCCAACCGCGTCTATCGCGAGTTCCAGCGGGGAGCCAAGGAGTTGGAGAAGATTGGTGACCGTCTGGTGAACCTGAAGAAGCGGAACCGTGTCGCCCTGCTCTTCAGCCACGACTCGAAGCACGCCCTCGACTTTATGCCCTATACCGACAACGACCAATATAAAGTGAATATGATGTACGACGCACTCTACCGTCAGAACATCGAGTGCGACATCCTGTCTGTCGATAAGCCTGAGATGCAGGACTTCTCGCAGTACGATATGCTTGTGGTGCCCTCGCTCTATGTGGCGACCGATGAACTGCTGCGGAAAATCAGTGACTTCGTGAAGAACGGCGGCGAGGTGGTGATGCTATTCAAGAGCGGCTACACCGACTACGACAACGCCGTGCGTCCCGTGCTGGCTCCCGGTCCTTTGACCGAAGCATGCGGGTTCACCTATCAGGAGTATTCGAGCATCAACAAACTGCCGTTGAAGCCCAACGGCATCGGAGCTGCGGACAATACCGTCAATACCTGGATGGAGTTCCTGCAACTGACCACGGCCCAGCCCTTGGGCACCGTCGATCACCAGTTTTTCGGTCAGTGGCCCTGCATCACGGAAAACCAGTACGGCAAGGGTCACCTCATCTACATCGGCACCGTGCCATCTACCGACCTCCTATATAAACTCATCGCCCGCGCTGCCGACCGCAAGGGTATCGCAATCGTTGAGCGCCAGTACCAGTTCCCCGTCATCCTCCGCTCCGGCACTAACGCCAAGGGACGTCAGATTCACTACCTCTTCAATTTCTCTTACGAGCCCAAGACCATTGCCTGGCCCTATCCCGCCAGCCAGTCGCTGCTCGACAAACAGTCCCTCGCCAAGGGCCAGAACATCACCATCGAGCCGTGGGGCGTAGTAATAGGAGAAGAAAAATGACGAAACGGCTGTTGATATGCGTGACGATGCTCTTGGCCTTTGTCGTACAGAGGGCATGGGGGCAGGCTGGTAAGTTCTTCGATATAGACCACTTGCGGTCGGGGTTGTTCATCAACCAGTTGTATATCGACAGGAACGGGTTCCTGTGGGCGGTGACGAGCAACGGTATTGTGCAATACGACGGCTACCAGTTCCAGACGTTCAAGCGGGGACAGAA
>JAEEGL017082999.1_pt1 | contig 27540 bp, 30 predicted proteins | sample 9134231 | NCBI WGS metagenome assembly JAEEGL01 (sample SAMN16246548, study PRJNA631951) | gut metagenome | biome: gut microbiome; feature: rumen; material: fiber-attached | host: Bos | place: Iran: Karaj | collected 2018-10
ATCGTTGCCAGGGAATCCCAGAAGGCTGAGAAGAATCCGTCCCTGAGTTTGAAAAGGACGATCAGGACGGAGATGAAGATGACGGTGAAAAACACAGCCAGAGACATCAGCTTGATGATGCTGGCGGTGCCTTTGGACAACTGCTTATCCAGCCAGTACTTGAATTTGTCCGACAGTCTGTAGTCTTTCATATTGATGATTCCTTTATGAGGTGTTCTTTACTCAATTTTACTATAAAAGGTCTACAATTATGTGTTTTTGTTTCATTGGGATATATTTTGTCTGGTGACCCGACCGGAAATAAATCTCACTTTTCCTCATGATGAGATATGTATTACCGGAAACAGGGTTAAAAAGATTAGAACGCGTTTATCAATGTGTAAATAAGCGAACATAATTCATTCAAACAAAGACTTCTGTTATATAATCCGAAGTCTTGTTTATTAAAATGGAAATAGAAAGACAAATTGAGGTTTTTATGTCAAATTACATTTTAGATTTAAGAAAAATAGTAGGACACAGACCACTTCTTCAAGTTGGAGCAAGCTGCTGATAAAAAAGGGTTATATCTAATCATTAAAAAAAGCCCCATTTTTAGGGCTGAAACGTTCATTGGCTGCGGATGAAGGATTCGAACCTTCGCAATGGTGGATTCAGAGTCCACTGCCTTACCGCTTGGCTAATCCGCAATGACAAGTACTATTATATAATAGAAAAAGAAAAAATGTTAAGTGAATTCAGATGAAATTCACAAAAGAAAGATAAAATCTTAGTATGGCGAGAATATTGATTGTAGATGATGAAGAGAAGATCAGGGAGATGATCGGCAAGTTTGCGGCTCACGAAGGCCATGAGGCAACGCTCGCATCCAATGGGATAGAGGCTCTGGAACTGTTCAGCCGAAACGATTTCGATGTGGTGATCCTGGATGTCATGATGCCGGAAATGGACGGGTATGAGACCCTGAAGAAGATGAAAGAGATCAAAGATGTTCCCTGCATTTTTCTGACAGCTTTGGGGCAGGAATACGACCGGATCTACGGTTTTGACATCGGTGCGGAAGACTACGTCACCAAGCCGTTTTCTCCCAAGGAACTGATGATGAGGATCAAGGTCATCCTGAAAAGAAGCGGAAGCGACAGTTCCCGGATCGTTGCGGACGGACTCGTTCTGGATGAAGATGCCCATACTGTCACGGTCGACGGCAAGAGAGTCGATATGGCCAACAAGGAATACGAACTGCTTCTGTATCTGATGAAAAACAGGGGGAATGCCCTGACAAGACAGGCGATCATTTCCAAGGTATGGGGATATGAATACGATTCGGATGACCGTACCCTGGATACACATATGAAACTGCTGCGGAAGGACCTCGGAGAATACGGCAGCTATATCACGACGATCCGGGGAGTGGGATACCGTTTTGAAAAGGAAGTTTAGTTTAAGAGTCCAGCTTCTAGGGATCCTGATGGTCTTCGTGCTGGCGATCGTAGGGCTGATCTATTTCGTTCAGACGACCTTTCTGGATGATTTTTACATGCGCTACAAGGTATCTTCCTTAAAGAGCGTCGCCCAGGATATCGGCGATCTGGTGGGGGAAGACGATACCGAGGAGATCTTCGACCATCTCGGCATGAACAACGAAGTCTGTATCCGTCTGGTGTCCAACGATGAGAACTACTGCTACAGCGGAGCCTGCACCCTGCGGAACCTTGATCACAATACCATCAATCTGATCGCTTCGGAAACGGTCGAATCCGGAGGAGAGAAGCTTTTCGACAATTTCCGTTATCAGCACCGGTTCAACGACAGGCCAGAAGATGTATATATCTATGCGAAGATGATCAATTACGACCAGAAAGATATCCTGATCCTGGTATCGTCAGGGATCACTCCGCTCAATACGACCATCGCTACGCTCAAGTCCCAGTATCTGCTGATCGTCGGGATCATTCTGCTGATGACACTGATTCTGGCGCTTTCGATCTCCCGGTTCATCCTGAGACCGATCAAGCAGATCAACGAAGAATCCCGGAACCTTTCCAAAGGAGCCTATGACAGCACTCTGGTCAAGACGAATTCCCGGGAGTTTGCGGAACTCAATTCCACTCTGGAAAATGCGAATCAGGATATCCTGAAAGCGGACAAGGCCAAGAAGGAGCTGCTGGGTAACGTCTCCCATGACCTGCGTACGCCTTTGACGATGATCGTCGGCTACGGCGAGATGATCCGGGATCTTCCGGAAGAAAACAACGAAGAAAACATCAACGTGATCATCGATGAAGCGAAGAGGCTTTCCGTACTGGTGGATGATCTGGTGGACATCTCCAAGATGGAAGACAGCGCCGTCGAACTCAACAGGGAAGATGTCAGTCTGAACGAACTTCTGGAGAGCGTCTATCATCAGTATGAGAAGTACTGCGAAGGAAAGAATATCGATCTGCAGTTGAAAACGGAGGAAGACATCACCGTAAATGTCGATGCCAAGCGCATCAGGCAGGTCCTTTACAATTTCCTGAACAATTCCCTCAACTACAACTCCAAAGATTCCCAGAAGATCATCATCGGAACGGAAAAGAACGGGGACTTCCATCGGGTCTACGTCTATGACAACGGAGACGGCATCCGGAAAGAAGATCTGCAGAACGTCTGGGACCGTTACTACAAGGTCGACAAGGAGCACAGACGCCATCAGATCGGTTCGGGGATCGGTCTTTCCTTAAGCAGGGAACTGCTGAAAGCGCATGGCCTGAACTACGGAGTGGAGTCGGAAGAAGGGGAATACTCCAAATTCTATTTCGATGTCGAAGATGTCACCCGGAAAAGCGGGAAATAGATAACATTTTTTACAAAAAGGACACAAAATCCTTATAATATAAATGTAGTCATAAAATTAGGAGGAAAAGAATTATTATGGCAGTTGTTAAAGTAGCGATTAACGGTTTCGGACGTATCGGCAGACTGGCTTTCCGTCAGATGTTCGGAGCTGAAGGCTATGACATCGTTGCGATCAACGATTTGACTAGCCCGAAAATGCTGGCAAACTTATTAAAGTATGACTCTGCACAGGGTGGTTACTGCGGTAAATTCGGTGAAAATCTGCACACCGTAACGTCCACGGAACCTGTCATGGAAGAAGACGGCAAGACCGTAAAGACTCCTGGTTCCATCACGGTCGACGGCGAAGAGATCACGATCTATGCAAAACCGAACGCAGCAGATCTTCCTTGGGCTGAATTAGATGTCGATGTCGTACTGGAATGCACTGGCTTCTATACTTCAAAGGCAAAGGCACAGGCTCATATCGATGCAGGTGCAAAGAAGGTCGTCATTTCCGCTCCGGCAGGCAATGACCTTCCTACCATCGTTTACAACGTAAACCACAAGACCCTGACAAAGGACGACAAGATCATTTCTGCAGCTTCCTGCACGACGAACTGTCTGGCACCGATGACTCAGGCTCTCAACGATTACGCTCCGATCCAGTCTGGTATCATGACGACTGTTCATGCATACACAGGCGATCAGATGATCCTCGACGGTCCGCACAGAAAAGGCGACCTCCAGAGAGCAAGAGCCGGCGCTGTCAATATCGTTCCGAACTCCACAGGTGCTGCCAAGGCCATCGGTCTGGTCATTCCTGAACTCAACGGCAAGCTCATCGGTGCTGCTCAGCGTGTTCCGACAGCTACAGGTTCCACTACGATCCTTCATGCAGTTGTCAAGAAGGCAGGCGTTACTGTCGAAGGCATCAACGAAGCGATGAAGGCTCACGCAAACGAATCATTCGGTTACACGACGGAAAAACTCGTTTCTTCCGATATCATCGGTATGAAGTTCGGTTCCCTGTTCGATGCAAACCAGACGATGGTTTCCGATATGGGCGATGACACATATCTGGTACAGGTCGTTGCATGGTATGACAACGAGAACTCTTACACATCCCAGATGGTAAGAACGATCAAATACCTGGCTCAGCTGTAAGATCCGGATACACCAACAAACGAAGAAGGCAGGATATCCTGCCTTTTTTTGTATCAGAGAGAATATTGTGATTTTGATATCGACATATTATATAATATTCTTGAAATAAAACGGAGGTACATATCATGAGTGAAAAGAACGAATTAAAGGATAAACTTGAAGGAGCTGCGACTGAAGTCAAAGAAAAGGCCGGTGAAGCTGTAGAGAAACTCAAGGAAAGCAATCTCGGCAAGAGCGTCCTGGGTGAAGACGGAAAGTTTGACAAGGAAGATCTTGACAGACTGACTGCAGGCGCCAAGGAGAAGGCCGGACAGGCTGCGGAGAAGTTCAAAGAAAGCGAACTCGGCAAGAGCGTCCTGGGTGAAGACGGAAAGTTTGACAAGGAAGATGTCGAAAGACTCGCTGAAGGTGCCAAGGAGGCTGTCAAAGGCGCTGTCGACAAGGTCAAGGATCTGTTCAACAAATAGTTTCTGACATCAGCTGGAAGTAACGGAGGTTTGATTCAATGAAAAGAAGAAAAGGTAGTTTTTTAGGTAAACTGTTCGGTGCTGCCGCGATCGCGGGAGCTGCCGCAGCCATTTCCAAGATGGAAAAACAGGCGAAGGAAGAGGGTAAGGATATCCTGGATGTCGCCAAGGAAAAGGTCGACGGTTTTGTAGAGGATGTCAAATCCGGTGAAGTCGTCGAAAAGGCGAAAGGTCTGGCTGAAAAGGCTCAGGGCTTTGCAGAGAAGACGGTCAACGACGTCAATTCAGGCGAATTCGCAGAGAATCTGAAGGGAAAAGTCAACGAGACAGTCGAGAGTGTCAAGTCCGGAGAATTCGTCGACAAGGCCAAGGAAATAGCCGCAAACGTCAAGGACGGAGTCGTCGATCTGTTTGACGGCAAAGCGGAAGAGACCGTTGCGGATGCTGCAGAAGCTGCTGAAAAGGCGGAAGAAGCCGTAGAAGGATTCTCTGAAGAGAATCAGGCATAAAGTCCAAAAAAGAAAAGGCGGCAAATAAAAGCCGCCTTTTATCATGCCCGGGTTTTTGCGCTATAATTGAATCATGAAACTGAAAAGCAGAGTACTGATGATCCTGCTGCTGACGGGGATGCTGCTGCTGACCCTGATCGGAGGGATGACCAGAAAGAAAGACGACACGCAACCGCAACCGCAACCGCAGCCGGTCGACGTGGTCGATGATGTCATGCCGGATTCTTTCAAGGGGACCGTGAACGATCCTTGCGATGTTCCTGCGGAAGTGAAAGACGTGATCGTATCCTACATGGATGCCTACTACCGCAGCCTTTACACGCTGGAGAAACAGGATCTGTCTTCTCTTTTCGAGAACGAATACATTGCCGCGGTATCGGAAAAGGCGATCGATCTGCTGATCGAGACCCGCAAGCTCTACGATTTCGATTTCGGGCTGAAAAAAGCCCACTACGATCTTACTGTCAGCGATTACGAAAAGGACGGAGAGACTTATCGGGTAGATATCCTGGAAGACGATTATTTCAGTTTCGCCTTCCTGAACGGTCTGGAGTCCTCGGTCTATGACATAGAGAACTACTTCGTGATCAAGAACACGGAGAGCGGATACAGGATCTCCGATCTGGAAAAGATCCAGGGTTACTATATGACGTTCTACGACGACACGGAATCCGTCGAAGAGGTCTCTTCCGTTTACGATTATTATTCCGAACAGCTGAAGGGAATGATCAACTACAATACGGAAGTCCTGAAAAAGAAGGCGGAAAGCGATCCGTACATGTCGAACGTAACCTATTCCAAGTCCTTTGACCGCAATGCGGCCGTAGCCTATGCGGATCTGTACTATCATTCCAGAAACAAGGACTGGTACAACTTCTCCGACGAAGGAGGAAACTGCCAGAACTATGCTTCGCAATGTTTGTTGGCAGGTGGAATGGAGATGGATTACAAAGGCGAATGGCAATGGAAATGCTACGTGGAAGATCCGGACTGGGAGCCTGAGATCAACGAAGAGGATGAACAGAGCGGCAGAAGCCGTTCCTGGGTCCATGTCACGTCCTTCTATGACTATGCCAAGGAGAACGAAGGAAACGGACTGGCATGCGACTGCAACGTAAACATCTATTACGCCCAGCCGGGAGACATCATCCTGGTCGGAAACGGGGGACTTTCGCATACGGTGATCGTTTCAAAGGTGGTAGACGGTCACGTCCTTGTCAATTCGAATAGTATCGACATGAAGGATTTCCCGGTCGAAGCCTATACCTATACGAATATCACCCTGATCAAGATCCTCGGAAGCAACTGAACAGAGACGCAGACGTCTCTGTTTTCTTTGGAGTGATAAACGGATGCCAATTGTTAGCACTCATATTGACTGAGTGCTATAATAGTTTATAATGAATAAGGTGAGGAGGTAGAAACAATGATCAAGCCATTGTACAACAATGTATTACTGAAAAAAGTAGAAGCTTCCAACGAAACGGAAAGCGGAATCATCATCTCGCAGAAAGAAGAGAACGAGCAGTATGCGATCGTCGCTGAAGTCAGCGGATGCAAAGAAGTGAAAGTAGACGACAAGGTCTATGAAATGCCTTTGAAGAAGGGCGATAAGGTTATGTACAAGAAGTATTCGGGAACCGAGGTCAAGGACGGGAAGGATGAGTATATCCTGATCAAGGCCGAGGATATCCTGGCAATCGTGAAATAAAGGAGATAGTTATGGCAAAGATTGTAAAGTATTCGAAAGAAGCCAGAGAAGCAGTCCTGAAGGGTGTCGATACCCTTGCGGATGCGGTCAAGATCACTCTGGGCCCGAAAGGAAGAAATGTCGTTCTCGACAGAGGCTATGGTTCACCGCTCATCGTCAATGACGGTGTGACGATCGCCAGAGAGATCGAACTGGAAGACGCCTTTGAAAACATGGGCGCCAAGATGCTGTATGAAGTCGCAAACCACACCAACGATTCTGCCGGTGACGGTACGACGACGGCTACTCTGCTGGCTCAGGCCATGATCCACTCCGGTCTGGAAGCAGTCGAAAAGGGTTCCAATCCGGTATTGTTGAGAGAAGGAATCGATCTGGCAGCCAAAAAAGTTGCGGAAAAACTGCTGAATTCCGCCAGAAAGATCGATTCTTCCGCCGAGATCGCCAATGTTGCAGCAATCTCCAGCGGTTCTGAAGAGATCGGCAAGATCGTTTCCGAAGCGATGGAAAAAGTAGGGAAAAACGGAGTCATCAATGTCGATGAATCCAAAGGTTTCGATACTTCCCTGGAAGTGACGGAAGGCCTCAGATATGATAAAGGCTATATCTCACCTTACATGGTCTCCGACAGGGAAAAGATGCAGGTCGAGATGGAGAATCCTCTCATCCTCGTAACGGATCAGAAGGTCACGACCATTCAGGATGTCCTGCCTGTTCTGGAACAGATCGTTCAGGCTTCCAAGCCTCTTCTGATCATTGCGGACGACATGGAGAATGAAGTCGTTTCCACCCTGATCGTAAACAAACTCAGAGGTACGTTCAATGTCGTAGCGACAAAGGCTCCGGGCTTCGGTGACAACCAGAAAGCCAATCTCCAGGATATCGCTGTCCTGACCGGTGCGACATTCGTATCCAAGGATCTGGGCATGCAGCTGAAGGATCTGACGATGAAGGACCTGGGCAGTGCCAAGAAAGTCCTCGTTGAAAAGGACCATACGACGATCATTGACGGTTCGGGATCCAAGAAAGCCTTCAAGGAAAGGATCGCCGAGATCCAGAGTCTGATCGAAAGAGCGACTTCCGAATATGAGAAAAAGAATCAGAAGGAACGTCTGGCAAAACTGACCAACGGTGTCGCCGTGATCAAGGTCGGTGCAACGACGGAATCCGAACTGAAAGAAAAGAAACTCCGTATCGAGGATGCGCTCAATGCGACCAGAGCTGCGATCGAGGAAGGTATCGTGACCGGCGGCGGCTGCGCTTTGATGTCGATCTATAAGGATCTCAGAACGAAAGTCACTGCGGATGATCCGGATACGCAGAAGGGCATTGCGATCGTCTTTGACGCTCTGACGATGCCTCTGTACCAGATCGCCGAGAATGCCGGGCACAACGGCAAGAGCATCGTCGACAAACAGCTGACCCAGAAGAACAATATCGGTTTCGACGCCAAGACGGGCGAATGGGTCGATATGTTCAAATCCGGTATCGTCGATCCATGCAAGGTCACGAGATCCGCTCTGCTCAATGCGGCGTCCATCGCCGGCCTGCTGATCACTACGGAAGCGGCAGTCGGTACGATCAAGGAACCGGAACCGGCCATGCCTGCCGGAGGCGGAATGTACTAATAAAAAAATGAAAGGGAGATGAAAATTTCCCTTTTAATATGCAGTGTAATGAAAATAGTTACAGAATTTTAGAAAAACTTTCAAATAATGTAATTGTTTCACCTATTTTTCACATTTACAGGTTATATTTATATCGTAAAAGTTTTTTCATTTTAACTCTGAACTCTTGGTTTAAAGAAAATGGGACTTCGGTCCCATTTTCTTTTTGTATATTTCAAAGAGAACTGTTAGAATGTAGTTATGTCCCGATAGCTCAGCTGGATAGAGCATTCGCCTCCTAAGCGAAAGGTCGCAGATTCGAATTCTGTTCGGGACGCCACTGGAAATCTTCACAGGCGAGAGCCTGTTTTTTATTACTTCGTTTGATAGAAACAAGAAACGGACTTAGAATAGTAATAGATGAAAAAGGGGATCAGGATGCCGGAACTGGACAAGCTGAAGGGCGGCCTTTCGATCGAAGAACAGGAAAAGATCGAAGCGTTTTTCAATGGCCTGGAAGAGAAGATCGACCTTCCCGTACTGTACCGGAACATGCTGTTCTCCCATTATACGAACGCCTTTGAGTATTATCTGGATCAGGGAAGGAAGACGGAAGAGATCATCTCACTGATGGATCCTTCCCATCTGGGTGATTTCTATACAAAGCACGAAAGGGAGTTTCTGACTCTGGACAATGCTGCCATCATCTATCCTTTGGGAATGCGATACGGACAGATGCCGATGTTCCGTGTTTCGGCTGAACTGAAGGAAGAAGTCGAACCCTGCCTTCTGCAGCTGGCTTTGGACTTCACCCTGAAACGTTTTCCCGCTTTCTCCGCCGTCGTTAAGAGAGGATTCTTCTGGCATTATCTGGAAATGACCAACTATGTGATCCAGACGGAAGAAGAAAACGATATCCCGTGCAAACCGATCTCGGTCTTTCTGAGAGGTTTCCGTTCCTTCCGGGTCCTTTACTATAAGAAAAGGGTCTCCGTGGAACTGTTCCATACGATCACGGATGGGACCGGCGCTCTGATCTTCCTGAGGAGCCTGATCGCGGAATACCTGAGGCTTACGGGAAAACAGGTCTCCTGCGGCAACGGAGTCCTGGACATCGATGAGGATCCGGATCCGGAAGAATTCGAGAATGAATTTGTAAAGGCCGAAGGATCGGATGATTTTTCGACATTCATGGACAAGCCATCCCTGCAACTGGATGGAAAACTGAGCAATCTCAACATCACCAGGGTCATTCATTTCGAGATGAGCTGTGCTCAGTTGAAGGAAGTCAGCAGAAGATACGGCGGTACGATAACGGCCTATATCCTTGCGGTCATGTTTATGGCGGCAAAGGATTCGATCTCCGAGGAAAAGGGGATCATCAACGTACAGGTCCCGGTCAACATGCGTAAATTCAACGGATCGAAGACATTGAGAAACTATTCGATGTATTTCAATACCAGCATGGACATATCGGAGATCACCGACAGGGAGAAACTCGTTCCGATCATCAACGAACAGATCCGGAAAAGGGGATCGAAGGAATCCATGACCCAGATGATGTGTACGACAGGAAAACTGATCGATTCCCTGGCGCTTGTTCCCGTCTTTCTGAAGAATCCGATCATCCAGCTGGTCTACGGCTTCTTCAGCAACCGCATCATCTGCAACACCTTATCCAATCTCGGTGTCGTGAACGTTCCCGAAGAAATGGAGGACGAGATCAGCAAGTTCGCCATGATCCTGGTCCCGGGAAGGCCGAATCGGGCGTCCGCTTCCATGGCGACATTCAACGATACGACGGTGCTGACTCTCACGAAAGCCAACCGTGAAAGCACATATGAAGAAAAGATCTATGAATATTTGCGGCAGGATGGCCTGGACGTGACGCTGGAAGGGAGTGTGGAATATGAATCCTAAGATCACTTATCCCGTTCCGGTCCGCCAGCATTCCTTCTACCGTACCATGAGAAACATCGTCCGGATCGTCTTTTTGACTGCCGCGTTCGTCTGCGTGCTTCTGAATATCATTCTGAAGGGAAAAGCCTGGAGTCTGATCGTGCTGTGGTCGCTGTTCAGCGCCTGGCAGCTGATCTTTTCCCTGAAACTGGTCGAGTATTCGATCTTCTCGCACATTACGCACATCTTCATCGATGCGATCGTCCTGCTGTGGCTGATCGACCGTTTTCTGGCTCCCGGTTGGGCTTCCACCGTCATTCCGATCGTCTTCTTTGCGGCGATGCTGACGATGTTCGTCATCTATTTCGTCACTTACGACCGCAAACACCGCCATCTGGCTTCGATGCTGGTGATGGGCGTGCTTACACTGGCGGCGATCCCGTACTATACGCATAACTGGCCGATCGAAAACTGGGTGGCAGTCGCCTTCCAGATCGCTTCCACTGTACTGTTCCTGATCCTGCTGATCATCAGCTGGAAAGACATACCGGCGGAACTCAAAGTCCGATTCAAAATAAAGAACAGGTGATCCTGTTCTTTTTTAAAGTTTCTTGATGTATTTCCCGTTTTTCTTTTCGTATCCCAGCCTGTTGAGATATTCAAGGTGATGTTCCGCAGAACCGCTGTAGATCAGCTTTGTGATCCCTTCTTCAGTCAGACGGGGAAGCAGATACCGGCCGACGGAGAAATCGCGGTATTCCGGGATGGAATAATCCAGCAGCAGTTCCATCTCCGAGTCTTTTTCTCTTCCCAGAGTCACACCTACCGGTTTTCCGTCGCACAGGATGAAATAGGCGCGGTTCATTCCTTCGAAGGTAAAATCCGTATCCGGAAAGAACTTCAGGATGTCTTCCTGATGGGCACGGATGAAGTGTTCCAGGAAAGCATCGTCCTCCCTGACCCGGACCAGTTCATACTCCTTGTTTCCCGGCTTGGACATCCGGTAAAGGAAATGAAGGTTGATCAGGACCAGACAGAAGTTCATGACCGCGGTCGGGTAGGATCTGATGATCAGGGCGTAGATCATGAAGATCAGGCTGCCGACCGTATTGACGATCCTCAGCTTAACGACCGAGACCATCAGGAAAGAAACAAGCACCAGAAACGAACCTAAATATCCGACTGCTTCGATTATGATCCTTTTGTCCATGCGATACCTCCGGGAGGGAATTGTCATTCCTGTCATCTTGATTATAGCACGGCACTCTGCGGCGGTCTTTTTTGTTTTAAACGGGGGCAAAATATAATATACTGAATATGTCAGAAACTGATAAGACACAGGAGGAAAAACAATGGCAAACAAGTATGCCGGAACTCAGACCGAAAAGAATCTGGAAGCTGCATTCGCGGGTGAATCGCAGGCCAGAAACAAGTACACCTATTTCGCATCCAAAGCCAAGAAGGAAGGCTACGAACAGATCGCTGAGCTGTTTCTGAAGACGGCTGACAACGAGAAGGAACACGCAAAGCTTTGGTTCAAGGAACTCGACGGGATCGGAACGACAGCAGAGAATCTGGAAGCTGCCGCCAACGGCGAGAACTATGAATGGACGGATATGTATGAAGGCTTCGCAAAGACTGCGGAGGAAGAAGGCTTCCCTGAACTGGCAGTCCGCTTCAGACTGGTCGCCGCGATCGAAAAGCACCACGAAGAAAGATACAGAGCTCTCTTAAACAACGTAGAGATGCAGGAAGTATTCGCCAAATCCGAGATCAAGGTCTGGGAATGCCGGAACTGCGGTCACATCGTCGTCGGTCCGAAAGCACCGGAAATGTGTCCGACCTGTGCACATCCGAAATCCTATTTCGAAGTCAGATCCGAAAATTATTAAAAAGAAAAGGATATCATCAGATATCCTTTTTTATATGCTTTGGAACTCCGCTTCCGGAAGGATGAGTTTTGCGGTCTCACGGAACTGTTCACTTTCGGAAGTGCACAGATAGATGTCTTTGTCTTTCCTGTTTGAAGGATCATCGGAAAGAAGATCCTGCAGATCGTTTACGATGCAGCGGGAGGAAGAGACGATCCTGATGTCCGGGAGGATCTCCCCGATCTGTTCGTACAGAACGTCATAGTGGGTACACCCCAGGATCAGGGTATCCGCTTCACATTTCCTGACCTCCTGGAGATAGTTTAGAAGGACCTGAGAAAAATCCTCGTCCTCCTGCAGACAGCGTCCTTCTTCGATCAGAGGTACCAGCAAAGGACAGGGGATCGGAACGACTTCGGCTTCTTCATCGTATTTCTGAATTGCCCTGACGTAGGCACCGGATGCGCATGTCGCCTGTGTGGCGAGGACGGCGATCCTTCTGTTTTTTGTAAGGGAGACAGCTGTTCTTGCGGCAGGATCGATGACTCCGAAGATCGGAAGGTCGTATTCCTCCTGCAGGGTCTTTCTGGCGATGGAATCCGAAGTATTGCAGGCGATCAGGATCGCTTTCAGAGGATAGCGGTTCAGGATGCTGACGTTGTTCAGGGAATAGGAAACGATCTGCTGCGGCGTTTTGGAGCCGTACGGCATGTTTTTGCTGTCCGCAAGGAAGATCACGTTCTGATGAGGAAACGCTTCCTGTACGGCTTTTACGACGGTCAGACCGCCGATCCCGGAATCGTATATCCCAAGGTATCCGTTTTTCATAACGCGTTTACGATCTCCTTGAAGTGTCTTCCTCTTTCCTCATATCCCGAATACTGGTCGAAACTGGATGTGGTCGGTGACAGCAGGACTACATCGCCGGACTCGGCGATCTTCCTTGCTTCCTTCACTGCCTGCGGAAGATCTTCCACGAGGATCGGATCTTCGACGAGATCCCCGGCGATCCTTGGGCCGGCAGCGCCGTAGCCGATGATCTTCCTGACACAGCCGAGATGTTTTCTCATTTCAGACATGTCGAGACCTTTCTCATAGCCTCCCACCAGGAGGATGACGCCTTTGTCAAAGGATTTGAGAGCAGTGATCGTCGCGTCCGTATTCGTTCCCTTGGAATCGTTGTAGTATCTGACGCCGTCAAGTTCCCGAACGAATTCGATCCGGTGTTCCACTCCCTTGAACAGATCGATCGTCTCGCAGATGTCTTCGTTGCATATGCCAAGTCTCTTGGCTGCCATCACGGCGATCATGGCGTTCTGCTGATTGTGTCTTCCCACGAGGTGGATCTTATCCAAAGGCAGAACTTTTTCTTTGTCGACATACATCCATCCGTTGTCGATATATGCATCGGTATCTTTCCGTTCCAGCGAAAAAGTCTTCTTTTCACAGCGGATCGGATAACGTTCCGCATATTCCTTCAGGATCGGATCGTCTTCGTTGAACAGGAAAAGATCGTCTCCCTTCATGTTGCGGTAGACTTCGGTCTTGGAGCGGTAATAGGCATCCAGGGATCCCATCGTTTCCAGATGGTCCGGAGTCAGATTGCTGATAACGGCGATCTCCGGTTCGAACCGGTCGATATCAACCAGCTGATGATTGGAGATCTCCAGTGAAATATAGTATCCCTCCTGATGCAGGAGGTCATGTTCCAGTACGAGTTCACATAAAGGCGTTCCGATGTTTCCGCCGACGAGAGCCTTTTCCTTGAAGGCTTTCTTCAGCAGTTCGTAAACGATCGTTGTCGTCGTCGTCTTTCCGTTGGTCCCGGTCACTGCGACGTAGTGCTGCGGCTTGGCCAGCTGATAGGCCAGTTCGATCTCGGTGATGATCGGGATCTTTCTTTCTTCCAGACGTTTCACGATCGGGGAGACCGGAGGAACGCCCGGATTCTTGACCGCAAGATCGTAGTCCCTTTCAAAAACGCTCATATCCTGATCCAGGATCTCTACGCCGATCGATTCGAGATATTCTCTGTCCGGACCCTGCGGAGCCTTGCGCTCCGAAAGGGTGATCTTTGCGCCGAATTCCTTCAGCAGCCGGATGGCCGCCATTCCCGATCTGGCCAGACCGATGACCAGTACTTTTCTGTCTTTCAGATTCATCTCATTCATTTTACAACATTTATTGACAGATATTCAGGATTGCGCTAAATATATTGCTATGAAAGTTTCGGTAACACTGACCGATTCCGCCACGAAAAGTGTGGATGAGGTCCTCATCGACGATGTCGAAAACAGGAACTGCTTTACCTACGTCGACAATCAGCGCTGCAACTGTGAATTCTGTATTTATGAGGAAGGGCTGTGCTTCTTCCGGCAGGCGGAAGACCATCTTCTGGAACTGCATCTGCGGGATGAAAACTACGCAAAAGTCATCACGGAAGAGGGTATTTTGAAATTTGATGCAAAAGTGGTTGATTTTAATTTGAATGATGATATATTAGTAATGCGCTACATCGTTAACGATGAAGAAAAGATTATCACGATCAGATATCATTAGGAGTAATTAAAGGTTTTATGGCAAGTGCTAAATCGATGACGGATATCGCCTACGATATCCTTTCCAGGAAAAAACGTGCAGTTCAGTTCAGAAAACTGTGGGAAGACGTATCGAAGATCTACGGCGTATCCAACGACAGAGTGGCTCAGTTCTATTCCGATCTGACTCTGGATTCCCGTTTCGTCTCACTGAAAGACAACAGATGGGATCTGATCGAACGCCGCAAGTTCAATGAATCGCACGTGGACCTCTCTACGATCGAACTGGACAGCGATGAGGAATCGGAAGAGGAAGAAGAGACGGAAAGCGGATCCGACAGCGAGGATTATTAAGACTCAGGAATGAGTCTTTTTTGTATAATGAGAATATGAAATATGTGATCTATGATTTCAATGGTACGATCCTGGATGATGTGGATGTCTGCATCAAAGCTGAAAACAAGACGATCGAGCACTTCCATCTGGACCGTCCGCCGTTAAGCAGAGAAGAGTACCTGAAACTGTTCACCTTTCCGGTCAAGCACTACTATGAACTGGTCGGATTTGACTGGGATGTCAATCCGTATGAGGAAGTCGGTCAGTACTGGTTTGACTGGTACAGGGAACTCAGAAATGAATACAGAGTCCATGAAGGAGTTACGCAGATCCTGGAAGAGAATCACCGGAAAGGTCTCAAGAATATCCTGTTAAGCGCCTCCAGTCTGGTAGAACTGAAAAAACAGCTGGAAGAACTGCAGATCGCCGGGTATTTCGACGAAGTCCTGGGGATCGACAATATCTACGCAGGCTCCAAGGTGGACATCGCCCTGGAATGGATGCGGGACAAGGATCCGAAGGAATGCATCATGATCGGCGATACGCTGCATGACATGGAGACCGCGAAGGCCATGGGCATCGAATGCATCCTGGTCGCCAACGGCCATCAGGACAAGAAGACGCTTCTGGAACACTGTGACAGAGTCGTAGACGACATCAGGGAGGTCAGATTATGAGGATCGGACAGTCGAAGGATATCCACCGTCTGGTGGAAGGAAGGGATCTGATCATCGGGGGTGTCAAGATCCCGTATGAGAAGGGACTTCTGGGACATTCGGATGCGGACGTGCTGCTGCATGCGGTCATCGAATCCCTGATCGGAGCGATGGGACTGAAAGACATCGGAACGCATTTTTCCGACAGGGATCCGCAATACGAGGGGATCTCTTCCCTGGTCCTGCTGGACAAGACCTATGAAATGCTTCGGGAAAACGGATACCATGTCGTGAACATCGATTCCCTGATCGTCATCGAACGGCCTAAGATGGCGCCGTATATCGACCTGATGCGGAAGAATATCGCCGAACATCTGCATTGCGACGTCTCCCGGATCAACGTGAAGGCGACCTGCGGCGAAGGCATGGGATTCATCGGAAACGGCGAAGGAGCCATGGCGGAAGCGGTCTGTCTGATCGAAGAGGATGAATGATCCTTCCGGGATCGATTCAGTGTAAGAAACGGAGTCATACATGAAAAAAGGACTGATCTTTCTTGCGATCCTGCTGTTTCTGACAGGATGCGGAAACAAAGAAGAGAATGATACGGAGAAGATCTACGCGGAGATCATTGTGAAGGATTACGGTACGATGAAGCTGGAACTCTATCCGGAACTGGCCCCGGAAACGGTGAAGAATTTTGTTACGCTGGCGGAAGAGGGGTTCTATGACGGAAACAGTTTCCATAGGATCATCGATGGTTTCATGATCCAGGGCGGAATGGACCGTTCAGGCACGGTACAGCCGATCAAAGGGGAATTTGCTTCCAACGGATTCGAGAACCCGGTCAAGCACAAGGACGGGGTCATCTCCATGGCCAGAGTTTCCGGAAACAACGATTCCGCTACCTCGCAGTTCTTTATCATGGTGGGAGACGGCCATTGGCTGGATGGACAATACGCCGCTTTCGGAAAGGTGATCGAAGGATATGAGATCGCAAAGAAGATCGCTGTCGATGCCAGACCGATCGACGATAACGGAACGATCGCTCCGGAAGAACAGCCGGTCATCGAATCAGTCCGGATTCTGAAATAAAAAAAAACAGCGCTGAGATACAGCGCTGTTTTCATATCATTTAGATCTTGTTGTCGCAACCCAGGACGTCTACGATCTTGTGCTTGACGAGTTCCTTGATGTTGTTTCTGGCCGGTTTGAGATATTCTCTCGGGTCGAACTTTTCAGGGTGCTCATCGAAGAACTGACGGATCGTTCCGGTCATCGCCAGACGCAGGTCGGAGTCGATGTTGATCTTGCAGACGGCGAGCTTGGAAGCTTCTCTCAGCTGATCTTCAGGAACGCCTACCGCATCCGGCATGTTGCCGCCGTGTTCGTTGATCATCTTGACGTATTCCTGAGGAACGGAAGAAGAACCGTGGAGGACGATCGGGAAGCCAGGAAGTCTTCTGGAAACTTCTTCGAGGATGTCGAATCTGAGAGGTGGAGGTACCAGGACGCCTTCTTCGTTTCTGGTGCACTGTTCCGGTTTGAACTTGTAGGCACCGTGAGACGTACCGATGGCGATCGCCAGGGAGTCACAGCCCGTTCTTCTGACGAATTCTTCGACATCTTCCGGTCTTGTGTAGGAAGAATCTTCGGCTGATACGGAGACTTCATCTTCCACACCGGCCAGAGTGCCCAGTTCGGCTTCTACGACGACGCCGTGGGCGTGAGCGTATTCCACGACCTGTTTGGTGATCTCGATATTCTCTTCAAAAGGTTTGGAAGATGCGTCGATCATGACGGATGTGAAACCGTCATCGATGCAGGACTTGCATGTCTCGAAGGAATCACCGTGGTCAAGATGCAGGACGATCGGCAGACCAGTCTCGATGACAGCCGCTTCTACCAACTTCTTCAGGTAAGTTCTGTTGGCATAGGCTCTTGCGCCTTTGGATACCTGGAGGATGACAGGAGCGTTGCATTCCTTGGCTGCTTCGGTGATGCCCTGGATGATTTCCATGTTGTTGACATTGAAAGCACCGATAGCGTATCCGCCATTATAGGCTTTCTCAAACATTTCTTTTGATGTTACTAATGGCATAAATAAAATTCTCCTTTTTCTAAAGATATTATAACGCAAAAACGTGTTGTATAATTGTTTTATGATGCTGAAAGATACATTGCTGGCAAGCGGTCATTCGCTTGTCGCATCCAACGGATACTGTTCCGATGAATCGGGGATCAGGCCCGTCATCCTGCCCATGAACGAAGATCTTCGTTTCTTTGAAGGCCTTTCTGTCGCCGACAAGATCGTCGGAAAGGCTTCGGCGATGCTTCTGGCATTGTCCGGGGCAAAGGAAGTCTATGCTCACATCCTCTCCGAAGCGGGAAGAAAGATCCTGGAAAAGTACGGGATCACCTATGAGTACGGAGAGATGGTGGAATATATCGTCAACCGGAAAGGGGACGGGATGTGTCCGATGGAAGAGACGGTGAAAGACATCGACGATCCGATGGATGCTTTCGAAGCTCTCAATGAACGTATCGCACAGATGCGGAAAGGAATGTAGTATAATCGTTACGTATGAGTCTGATCGAGATCAAGAACGTATCCTACGCATACAATGAGAATCAGAATGCGGTAGAGGATATCAGTTTCAATATCGAAAAAGGTGACTACGTCACGATCATCGGCCATAACGGTTCCGGAAAATCAACGCTCGCGAAGCTGATCGCGGGCCTTTTGCCGGTCAAGGAAGGCGAGATCCTGATCGACGGAGTGAAAGTCGATGAGGACCATATCACCGGGATCAGAGAGAAGCTGGGGATCGTGTTCCAGAATCCGGACAATCAGTTCATCGGATCGACCGTGAGGGACGACATCGCTTTCGGCATGGAAAACAAGCTGGTCCCGACGGAAGAGATGGAACCGATCATCCGGGAGTATGCGGAAAAGGTAGGCTTAAGCGCCTATCTGGATTATGAGCCGCAGAATCTTTCCGGCGGACAGAAACAGCGTGTCGCGATCGCCGGGATCCTGGCGATGAAGCCCAGCATCCTGATCTTCGATGAAGCGACGGCGATGCTGGACCCGAAAGGAAAGAAAGAAATCAAGAAACTGATGTACGACCTGGCTGCTGCCGGGGACGATATCACGATCCTTTCGATCACTCATGACATCGAAGAAGTCCTGCAGTCGGATGACTGCGTGGTTTTGAACAAGGGAAAACTGTTCATGCATGACAAGCCGGAGAAAGTCTTTGCGAAGGCGGATGTCCTGCGAAAGATCGATCTGGATATCCCGTTCGTGGAAAAGGTGAGGGAACAGTTTGCGAAAAAGAAGATCAGACTGAAAGCGAATGAACCGGAAGGAATGGTGGAAGAATTATGCCGATATCGTTCAAATCGCTGAGTTACATCTATGACAAGGGAATGCCTTATGCCCATAAGGCCCTTGACAATATCAATCTGGATATTACCGAAGGCGTGATCACCGCCATCATCGGAGAGACGGGTTCCGGAAAATCGACGCTGGTCGAACATCTGAACGCTCTGCTTCTGCCCAGCGAAGGTTCCCTGGAGATCCTCGACTACAAGATCGTAGCCGATCAGAAACAGCGTTTTTTGAAACCGCTGCGCAAGGATGTGGGGCTCGTATTCCAGTTTTCGGAGTACCAGCTCTTTGAAGAGACCGTGATCAAGGACGTATCCTTCGGTCCGATCAACTTCGGCTTTCCTCCTGCGGAGGCGGCCGAGAAGGCAAAAGAGGCTTTGAAACTCGTCGGGATCGATGAGAAACTGTTCGAGTCCTCTCCTTTGGAACTCTCCGGAGGACAGAAACGCCGCGTTGCGATCGCTGGGATCATCGCCTGCGATCCGAAGATCATCGTTCTGGATGAACCGACGGCCGGTCTGGATCCGCACGGCGCTGCCCAGATGATCGACCTGTTCGTATCGCTGAACCGTAAGATGCACAAGACGATCATCATCGTTTCCCACGATAATGAGATGGTATACAACTACTGCGACGAGACCGTCGTTCTTTCCCACGGAAAGATCTGTTTCCACGGACCGACGACGGAACTGTTTGCGGACAGAGAGAAACTGCAGGCCTATGACCTTCTGGAACCGCAGATCGTTACCTTCCGCAACGAACTGATCGAAAAGGGGTTTTCCCTTTCGGAAAAAGCCAGAACACTGGAAGCGATCGCCGATGAGATCGCAAGGCAGGTGAAACGATGAACAATCTCGTCTTCGGCAAATACATCCCTGTCGATTCCTACATGCACAGACTGGATCCGAGAGCCAAACTGATCGCTCTGATCCTGATGATCGCCGCCGTCTTCATTCCGAAGAGCTGGTGGGCTTTCCTGCTGATCGCAGTATCGGTGACGATCGCCCTGATCCTGGCCAAGATCGGGATCCGGATGATCGCCCAGTCCTTCAAGCCGATGATCGTCATGATGATCTTCCTTTTCGTCATCAATATCCTGACGGTCCGTACCGGCGAGGTCCTGCTTACGGTCGGGGGCTATGCGATCTATCACGACGCCGTATTCAATACGCTGTTTGTCATAAGCAGGCTGCTTCTGATGATCGCGATCACGACGCTTCTGACCGCAACCACCAAGCCTCTGGATCTGACGCTGGGCATCGAGTGGCTTCTGAAACCGCTGGAGATCCTGCGTTTCCCGACGCACGAGATCGCGATGATGGTTTCGATCGCTCTGCGTTTCATTCCGACGATCATCGAAGAGACGATCCGCATCATGAATGCCCAGAAGTCCCGCGGTGTCGATTTTGAGAACGGAAGTCTGTCACAGAAGATCTCTTCGATCCTCTCCCTGATCGTTCCGCTGTTTTCCGTTGCCTTCGAAAGGGCGTATGAACTCGCCGATGCGATGGAAGCCAGAGGCTACGTTCCGGGCGCGAAACGGACCCGCTACCATGTCCTGAAATTCCGCCTGTCCGATTTTGTGTTTCTGATCCTTTGTGCAGGCATCCTTTCCTTCAGTATCGCCAGCAGGTTCTATCTATGAGATATAAAGTTACGATCGCCTATGACGGCAGAAACTATGCCGGTTTCCAGTCACAGATCAATGCATTGGCCATACAGGATGTGATCGAAGGTGCGCTCTTCCGCATCTTTTCCGAAAAGATCAGGATCATCATGTCTTCCCGTACCGATGCGGGTGTCCATGCGAAGGGACAGGTCTTTCATTTCGATTCCGACAAAGAGAAAGAGCCCGGAAAGCTGAAGTATTCCATCAATTCGCTTCTTCCGGATGACATCCATGTGAATAAAGTGGAGATCGTTTCCAAAGATTTCCATGCGCGTTTTTCCGTAAAGAAGAAGACCTACGAATATCTGATCAATACAGGAGAATACGACGTCTTCCTGAAAGGGTATGCCTACCAGTGTTTCTATTCTCTGGATGTGGAAAAGATGAGGGAAGGGGCAGAACTGTTCCTGGGCAGACACGACTTTACCTCTTTCAATACTTCGAGTCTCAAGGAATATCCCGATCAGGTCAGGGAGATCAGCGAATTCTCCATCCGAAAGAAGGGAAAGATCCTCAGGATCACGGTGACCAGCACGGGCTTCCTGCGCAACATGGTACGGATCATGGTCGGGACTCTGATCGATGTCGGCAGGGGACACAAGACGGTCGAGGATATCCGGAAGATGCTGGAAGAACCTTCCAAAGGGACCAGACGCTATAACGCCGATCCAAACGGCCTTTATTTGAAAAAGATTTTCTATTAAAATGATTTTATGGACAGAAAGATCCTGAAAACGGTCGCACTGGCGGAACTGGTGGTCGCCTTCATCACGTATTTTACTGTTGCCGCCCTGTTCGATCAGGACAGCATCATCATGCATATCCTGCCGCATACGAACTTTGAGGCGACCCTGCTTCGTCTTTCGATCTATATCATCCCCGGCATCAACATCATCTGCGGACTGTTCGGGATCGTCTTCTCTACGAACGGACTGCTGCTGTTTACCGGGATACTCGAGATCCTGGCCGGCGATCTGACGCTGCACTACAAAGGAAGAAGCGAACTGATGAATACGCTGGGCATCATCATGATCGTGCTCGGCGCACTGACGGTCGTGACGATCCTGATCAGAAAGATCACAGAAAAAAGAGGATCTCCGGAATAGGAGATCTTTTTTATAAAAGAAAAGTCCCGCAAGGGACTTTATTTTTTAATGGTGCCGACTATAGGACTCGAACCTACCACCTACGCGTTACGAGTGCGTTGCTCTACCGGATGAGCTAAGTCGGCATGTGTCCTTAACTATTCTATCATTATTCCCGACAAAATAGTAGAAAATCTTTTCTAGCGGAAAAGAGCCGGATTGTCTTTCACAAAACCGCTCAGGATCTCCCTGTCGTTTCTGATCTTCTGAGAATGGACCTGATCCAGCAGGATGCATTTGACGGTTCCGATCTCTTTCTCATGATATCCAAGCCGGTTCAGGGTCTCTCCGTCGATCTGCAGTTCATTCAGGGTGCACATGTACGGAGAAAGAGACGTGAAACGGTCCGTAAGATCTCTTTTGTGATACTGGCTCAGAAAACGCAGGATGTCTTTCTGGTGAACGGAAGACAGGACGGTGATGAGCTGGGTGTCATCGCTGATGTCGATCTTCGCGGAATGGATCAGTTCTTCGACCAGTCCGATCTCCTGATTGGAGTATTTGTGCGCTTTCAGATCGAGGTCCTTCCTGCTGCGAAGAAGGTAGGCCAAGGCATACAGGGGAGAGGAAAAGTTGTTGAGGGTCCTTCTGATCCTTGTGAAAGGCATGAAGGTACGGAACACTTCAAGATTTGCGTTGATGATCGAAAAGGCGTTCGGACAGCACAGGATCTTCAGAAGCTCCTCTTTCTTGCGCTCTTCCGAGATATATTCCAGAAGATATGCACATTCCCGGATCTGCTTCTGTGTTTCTTCTTCGATGGAGAAGTCCAGAACGGCCTGAAAACGCAGAGCTCTGAGGATGCGCAGAGCGTCTTCGCTGAAACGGGCTTTCGGATCGCCGATCGTCCGGATCTGCTTCTGATCTATGTCCCTGATCCCGTCAAACAGGTCGATGATCCGATCATTCGAGTCCATGCACAGGGCGTTGATCGTGAAATCGCGCCGTTTGAGATCGTCTTCCAGATCCGTCGTGAAAAGGACCGTCTCGGGGTGACGATGATCTCTGTAATCGCCTTCCAGGCGGAAAGGAGTGATCTCGAATTTGATCTTTCCGATCAAAACACTGATCGTTCCGTGACGTTTTCCCTGATCGAAGGTCCTGTAGTTCTGGAATACCGTTTTTATGGCGTTGGGATCGGCGTTTGTCGTGATGTCATAGTCCTTGATCGGATTGCCCATGACCAGATCCCGGACCGCACCGCCGACCAGATAGGCCTCGTATCCCTTGTCCTCCAGCAGTTTCAGGACGGTATAGAGTTCTTTTACCGGAACTTTCATAACTATATTATAAATATTTAATTTACTTTTTTTGAGGATAGTGTGATAGAATTATAGCGTTTGTATAAGAAAGAAGAAAAAAGATGAAAGAAGTATTTGATTTCGATTTCTACGGTCGTAAGTTAAGCATCGAGACCGGTGAAGTCGCAAAGCAGGCCGGAGGGTCTGTGCTCGTGAGGTACGGCGATACAGTCACACTGTCGACCGCCTGTGCTTCCAATGTCGCCAAAGACACTGATTTCTTTCCGCTGACGGTTTCCTTTGAAGAGAAACTGTATTCTGTCGGAAAGATCCCGGGAGGTTTCTTAAGAAGAGAAGGAAGACCTTCCGAACACGCCACGTTAACTGCACGTCTGATCGACAGACCGATCCGTCCGCTGTTTGCGGAAGGTTTCCGGAATGAAGTTCAGGTCGTGAACACGGTCCTTTCCACGGACAACGACTGTTCTCCGGAAATGTCTGCGATGCTGGGTGCCTCTCTGGCATTATGCATCTCCAACATTCCGTTCGATGGTCCGATCGCTGGCGTCAGAGTCGGCTATGTGGATGGGGAATTCGTCGTCAACCCGACGGTGGAACAGTTCTCCAGATCCGAGATCGAACTGACGGTCGCAGGTACCAAGGAAGCTCTCAACATGGTCGAAGCAGGTGCGCATGAAGTCAGCGAAGATCTGATGCTGGATGCGCTGATGTTCGGCTTCGAGAAGGTCAGGGAACTCTGCGAGATCGAGGAACAGATCATCGCCAAGGTCGGAAAGCCGAAGATGGAAGTCGTTCTCTATGAGATCGATCCTTCTGTCAGGGAATATGTGGATGCCAACGGCAAGGCAAGACTGGAAGCCGCCGTATCCATCCATGACAAACTGGAATCCTATGCCGCTCAGGAAAGCATCACCAACGAAATGAAGGAACATTTCGCCAATGATGAGACGCTCAGCGAAAAGGAATCCGACAAGAGAGTCAAACAGGTCGGTGAATACTGCGAACAGATCATCGCCAACGAAGTCAGAAGACTGATCTCCGATGAAAAGATCAGACCGGACGGAAGAGCTCTCGATCAGATCAGACCTCTGGATTCACAGGTCGATCTGCTGCCGCGCGTCCACGGCTCCGCCATGTTTACCCGCGGACAGACACAGGTCCTCTCCGTTACGACATTAGGTCCTTTAGGGGACAACCAGATCATTGACGATCTGACTGATGTCGAAGAGAAACGTTTCATGCATCACTACAACTTCCCGCCATACTCCGTCGGTGAGACCGGCAGAATGGGCAGCCCGGGCCGTCGTGAGATCGGTCACGGTGCATTGGGTGAAAGAGCTCTGCTGCAGGTATTGCCTAGCGAAGAGGAATTCCCGTATGCGATCAGAACGGTCGCGGAAGTTCTGGAATCCAACGGTTCCAGCTCCCAGGCTTCGATCTGTGCCGGTTCCATGTCTCTGATGGCTGCCGGCGTTCCGATCAAGGCTCCTGTTGCCGGTGTGGCAATGGGTCTGATCACGACCGGAGAAAACTATTCCATCCTGACGGATATCCAGGGCATGGAAGACCACTACGGTGACATGGACTTCAAGGTCGCCGGAACAAGAGAAGGCATCACCGCTCTGCAGATGGACATCAAGTGCAAGGGAATCACCAGAGAGATCTTCAAGGAAGCTCTGGCTCAGGCACATAAGGGAAGAATGGAGATCCTTGACAACATGGCGACCGCGATCGCGGAACCGAGACCGGAAGTCAGCAAGTACGCTCCGAAGATGGTCACCTTCACGATCCCGACCGATAAGATCAGAGAAGTCATCGGTACCGGCGGCAAGGTCATCAACGACATCATCGACAAGTGCGATCAGGTCAAGATCGACATCGACGATGACGGCAAGGTCGTGATCTACCACACCTCCAAGGAAGCGATCGAAAAGGCCAAGGCGATGATCGACGAGATCTGCCGCGAAGCGAAAGTCGGCGAGATCTACGATGCGACCGTCGTCAGACTGGAAAAATACGGTGCTTTCGTGGAATTGTTCAAGGGACAGGATGCTCTGCTCCACGTTTCCAAGATGAGACACGAGCGCGTCGACAAGCCGGAAGACATTCTGAAGCTCGGCGACAAGATCAAGGTCAAGGTCATGGAGATCGATGAGAAGGGCAAGGTAAACGTCTCTGCCAAGGAACTGCTGCCGAAACCGGAAAAGCAGAACAAGAAAAAGACAGAAAAGACAGAGAACAAAGAAGAAGCGGCAGAAGAAAAGAGCGAACCGAAACATACCGGTGAAGTGAGATTCTTCGGAAGGAAGTAAGAAAAAAGGCAGTCTCTTGAAGACTGCCTTTTCTATCCGATGATCTCTATCTCATGAGGGTAATGATTGAGGACCTCACATCCCTCTTCGGTGACGATGACCAGATCTTCGATCCGGCATCCCAGCGTTTCCGGATCATAGATTCCGGGTTCGATGGAGAAGACGTTTCCTACTTCCGTGAGGTCAATGAAAGACTGTGAGACATCTCCGTATTCATGGACCTCCGTACCGATGAAGTGACCGAGACGGTGAGTGAAATACGGACCGTATCCTCCGTCTTCGATGACCTTGCGGGCAATCGAATCGATATCGCAGAGCCTCACTCCCGCCTTGATGGATCTTTCCGCATCTTCGTTGGCTTTTCTCACTAGATCATAGATTCTTTTCCGGATGCCGGAAGGTCCTTTCTTGTAGAAGAAAGTCCTGGTCATATCGGAACAGTATCCCTGATAGAGGCATCCTACGTCGAACAGTACGGCATCTCCTTCCTTCAATACCGTGTCATCCGGCATATGATGGGGATCGGCGGCATTCTTTCCGAAAGCGACGCACGGTTCAAAAGAGTATCCATCCGCACCGAGATCCTGATAGATCTTCAGCATCTGATCGGCGATCTGTCTTTCGCTGATCCCGTCCTTCACCAGGGTCTTGAAGATGGCCATCGCTTCATCATTGATCTTGGAAGCTCTGCGCAGCTTTTCCAGTTCATCCTTCTCCTTGACGGCTCTGGTCCGGTCGACCGGCAGCGACCCGTCGACGCAGTCTTTCACCAGACCGTTTTTCATGATCGGCAGCAGGAAACGGGCGGGCATGTTTTTATCGACGCCCAGGATCCACTCGGGATGAAGATGAGGCTTCAGCACTTCAACAAGACTGTCGGTATCGGAATAGACGACAGTCTCCAGCCCTTCGGTCGGTTCAAAAGGAAACAGAGCATTGAGAAAGAGCTTCGTCTTTCCTTCTTTGTCCAGCAGCAGTCCCAGAAACCGTTCTCCGGGAGAAAACTTTTCATTGATCAGATAATGGATCGCATGGGGATCACACAGCAGCAGGGCATCCGCATCGGTTTTCCGCAGAACTTTTTCGATCCTTTCCATATTCATTCCGGACTCCTCCTTCATACAATCGTTATATAATTATTATATGCGCATGCGAAAGAAAAAGTGGGTCTCTCCGTTTCTGGAAAACGAAGAAAAGTATCTGATCCCGGATCTGCATTCCCTGAACGGGGACAAGCCGGTGTATGTCGAGATCGGGATGGGGATGGGTGATTTCATCACACAATCCGCTGTCCTTCATCCGGAGATCTTCTATGTGGGGATCGAAAGGGAAGAGACCTGCGTCGCCCGGGCGATCAGAAAAGCCCAGGATGCCGGGATAGATAATTTCCGGGTCCTTCTGGCGGATGCGGATACGATCGAAGAACTCTGCGATCCGGATTCCGTCGATCTGATCTATCTGCATTTCTCCGATCCCTGGCCGAAAAAGAGAAACCACAAACGCCGTCTGACCTATCCTCCTTTTCTGAAGAAGTATTCCACTGTTCTGAAGGATCAGGGCATCCTGATCTTCAAAAGCGACAACGAAGCGTTTTTTGAAGACTCCCTGGAGTATTTTACCCAGTCGGATTTCGTTCAGGAAGAACTCGATCGGAACTACTTCAGGGAAGGTGAGCCGATGACGGCGTATCAGGCGAAATTCACCGCTGAAGGCAAGCCGATCTACTATGCGAGATATCGTCTCAATAAGGTATAATTAAAAAGTATGAAATATCTGAAGAAAATACTGTGCGTCCTGCTGTGTCTGCTTCTGGTGAGCTGCAGCAGTCCGAAACGATATATGGCCTATACGATCTATCCGCTCGGATATCTTTTGAACCGGATCGGAGGAAACCGGATCGAAACGATCTCCATTCAGAACAGAGCCCTCGTTCAGGTCGCCAACATCAGCGAAGACTATGAGGCGATCCTGAAGGATTCTTTGGTCCTGTTCCATATCGGAAATCTGGAGCCGTATATGGATCTCTACGACGATGAGATCAGACAGCTGGGCATCGATCTGTCCAAAGGGGATCTGTCGATCCTGAACTGTCTGTACGAATACAAACGGTATACTCCCGTCATCGTCGACGGAAAGGTCTCCTATGTGGAAGGCAAGTATTATGAAAGCGACCGTTTCGATCAG
>JAEEGL012131255.1_pt1 | contig 27538 bp, 15 predicted proteins | sample 9134231 | NCBI WGS metagenome assembly JAEEGL01 (sample SAMN16246548, study PRJNA631951) | gut metagenome | biome: gut microbiome; feature: rumen; material: fiber-attached | host: Bos | place: Iran: Karaj | collected 2018-10
GATTCTGAAGATTATCGAAGACTACACTCGCGAATCGGGCGTTCGTTCGCTCGACAAGCAGATTGCAAAACTGGCTCGTCGTCTTGCAAAGGCAATCGGTATGGACGAGGAATATCCAAAAGTCATCACAGCCGAGAACCTTGAAACATTCATCGGCAAGCCCCTATTCCACCGCGATATGTACGAGGAACAGGAATTTGCCGGCGTGGTTACAGGATTGGCATGGACTGCTGTCGGTGGTGAAATCCTATACATCGAAACAAGCCTTTCGGCTGGCGATGGCAAGATGACGCTTACGGGCAATCTCGGCGATGTGATGAAGGAATCGGCAAAACTGGCTATGGAATACGTAAAGGCTCACGCCGACAAGCTTGGCATAAAGCCCGAAGTTTTCGAAAAGTGGAATATTCACCTTCATGTTCCCGAAGGCGCAATCCCGAAGGACGGTCCGTCGGCGGGTATTACAATGGCAACAGCTATTGCTTCTGCTTTCACCCAGCGTAAAGTAAAATCGCACATTGCAATGACTGGTGAAATCACCCTGCGAGGAAAAGTTCTGCCAGTCGGCGGAATCAAGGAAAAGATTCTCGCAGCCAAACGTGCTGGAATCACCGAAATCATTCTTTCGCGCGAAAACGAAAAGGATATCAACGACATAAAGCCTATTTACCTCGAAGGCGTTCAGTTCCACTACGTTGACACAGTTTCAGACGTATTCGAACTCGCCATTACCGACAAAAAGGTCAAGAACGCAAAAAAACTTACAGACAAATAATGCAACGTAAACGTACCGACATAGACCTGATGGCACCAGTTGGCTCATACGAGTCGCTGATGGCTGCAATACAGGCAGGAAGCAATTCCATATACTTTGGCATTGAACAACTTAACATGCGTGCCCGCTCGTCGAACAACTTCACTTTCGACGACCTGCGCAAAATAGTCTCGATTTGCGAGGAACACAATGTAAAGACCTACCTCACCGTCAATACCATTATCTATGACGAGGAAATGGAAAAGATGCACAAGGTTGTGGATGCAGCGGCAGAAAATCACGTGACCGCCATAATTGCCTCCGACATTGCAGTTATGCAGTACGCTCGCAGCAAAGGCGTTGAGGTTCATGCTTCTACGCAGCTGAATATTTCCAACATCGAGGCGGTTGCATTTTTTGCACAATTCTGCGATGTGATGGTTACTGCACGCGAACTTTCGCTCGAACAGGTAAAGTACATCACAGAGCAAATTCGCCAGCGCGACATTCGCGGACCGAAGGGCGAACTTGTAAAGATTGAGATTTTCTGCCACGGAGCATTGTGCATGGCTGTTTCAGGCAAATGTTACCTCAGCCTTCACGAATACAACCATTCGGCAAACCGCGGTGCATGTCTGCAGGCCTGCCGCAGGGCATACCGCGTTACCGACATCGAAAGCGGCGACGAACTCGAAATCGACAACAAGTACATTATGTCGCCCAAGGACTTGTGTACAATAGGTTTTGTAAACAAAATCATCGATGCAGGTGTAAGCGTACTGAAAATCGAAGGTCGCGCCCGCTCGTGCGAATACGTAAAGACGGTTGTCGAATGCTACGACCAAGCACTAAATTCTTGTTTTGACGGAACATACAACCGCGAAAAGATTGACGGATGGAAAAAACGCCTCGAAACAGTCTTCAACCGTGGATTCTGGGATGGCTACTATATGGGACAACGGCTAGGCGAATGGTCGGAAGTGTATGGTTCTCGCGCAACAAAAACAAAAGTTTATCTAGGCAAGGTGCTCAATTTCTTCTCGAAGATCAATGTTGCAGAAATCAAACTAGAAACCGCCGAAGAACTGAATGTAGGAGACGAAATCTTGATAACAGGCACAACCACTGGTGCTTTGCAGCAAACAGTAGACGAAATCCGCGAAGATTTGAAACCAGTGCCAAAGGTTGTACAAGGTTCGCTGTTCTCGATAAAGACAAACGATGTTGTCCGCCGTGGCGACAAACTGTATAGGATTGTTGACACACAATTTGCAAGTTGCGAGTGATGGAAATCTGCATCCACGACCTCTGGAACGAATACGAACTCATCGACTGCGGCAACGGTCGCAAACTTGAGCGTTTTGGTGAAATTACACTCATACGTCCCGAAATAACAGCAACAGGCAAACCTCATCTGCCCAATGCAGAATGGCAGGAAATGGCTAATGCCGAATTTGTTGAGACATCAAAAAATTCGGGGAGGTGGGATATTTTCAAACAAATCCCAAACACATGGCAGATGACGTATAATTCACCATCGGGAATAAGGCTTACCGCAGAACTTTCGCAAACCACATCAAAGCACATTGGCATTTTCCCCGAACAAATCATAAACTGGCAGTTCATCGAACGCGAAAGTGCCAACTTCGGACACGAAAGTTTTCTTAACCTATTCGGTTACACTGGATTATCAACTGTATTTGCATCAAACTTCTTCGACAAGGCAACGCACATCGATTCGATAAAAAAGGTCGTTGAATGGACTCGTCGCAACGCCGAATACTCAGGCAGAAGCAACATTCGCCTCATAACCGAAGATGCGCAGAAGTTTGTAGAACGCGAAATAAAGCGTGGCAACACCTACGACGGCATAATCCTCGACCCACCAGCCATTGGTAGCGGAGCGAAGAACGAAAAATGGATTTTTGACGAGATGATTGAAAACCTGCTCTCCAATGTAAACCAAATTGCAAAGCGCAAATCATTCATTATAATGAACTTGTATTCCCATTCCGTTTTTGGAATGGAAATCAGAGAACTCCTGCACAAAAGCTTTCCAAATCACAATATTGAAATGTGCGAGGAAGTGAAAGGCTTATCCAGATTCGGCGGAAAAATCAGCCATGGTGTGTTTGTGTGGCTAAAATCTTAAGTTCTTCTATTCCTTTTCTTTAGCTTCAACTACCGGAATTCTTTCCCCATTGTAGAATGCAACCACAAAAGCATCGGTTACGCCCATAGAACGGGCATTTTCAACAGCAGCTTTCACATCATCAAACTTCTTGAAGGCACCTACCCTATAGTTCGTGAAACGTCCGTTCTGTACAGTAGTAAGGCTAGAACCTCTCGACGATGCAATTGACCTGAACGTTGCCATGCTACGTGTATCGGGAGTATGTACAAAAGCTCCAAGTTGTACAAAATACTCTACTCCGCCTTCTGCTTGCTGCAATGTTTCGGCTGGCACAACTGGTTTGGGTTCGGCAGTAGATATCGGCTGGACATTTTGCGTCGAAGACTTCTGAACCGCATTACTATTTATGGTTTCACCAGAATTGCCTTCAATCTGCCTTACCGCATTCTGCAAACGAATAGCCTCGGAACTCGAAATCTGCTCCTCACCCTTGAACGCCACAATAAAGGCATCGACAATACCAAACGAACGAGCCTCTGCCAATGTATTCTGAGCTTCCTCGTACGAACTGAAAACACCAATACGATAAACCTGCAGGCCTTCGCGCGGGAACTTAACATGAATCTTGTCGCCTGCAACCTTCGAGAATACCGATAGAATTTCTGGGTCGGGAGACTTAGAGAACGCTCCTATCTGTACGTAATACGAAATGCCTTCCTTGTTGTTCTCCTCGGTGCCCTTGCTAAGGTTCAAAGGAGCATATTCAACATTCGACAGATTTTCTTCACGCGGACTTACACTCTGAGTCTGCGATGAAGTATTTTCTGTATTGTTCTCGGCAATTACCCTGCTCGACATGGACTTCTGGTATTCTATACCTTCGTTGAAACTTACCTTCCGACCATCGATATATGCTACTACAAAGGCATCCGTAATTCCTTTGCTTCGTATATTCTGCAACGCAACCTTAGCTGTCTCGTAATTGGCAAAACGTCCCGAAGTGTGACGAATTAAACCGTTGGGCATAGTCTCATAGCTTATCGGATAAACCCCTCTCAACTGCCATGGACCTCTCCTGTCTTTGTAAACACCTATCTGCACTGCGTAATAAACTCCCTTCGATGGAATTTCGTGAGAATCTACTGCTATTTCTGCTTGAGAATCAACAACATTTCCCGATGAAACAATCTGACCGTTTATTGCCACATTTTCGGAAGAAACAGCAGAATTTCCTTCTGTGACATTCTGCCCACTTGCATAATTATTTGCAACAGATGTTCCATTTTCGGCATTTGCAATAGTCTCAGACTTTGTCTGCGAACTTGCAATAATCGATTCTGGCTCAACATAATCTGCTGGAGCTTCGTGACGTATTACAATAGGAATTTCTTCGTTTTCCTCGGCATTCTGCAATGCTTCGAGCCTACGGGCTTCGCCTATCGAAATTCGCTTGCCATTGTAATAAGCAACAATGAACGCGTCGCTGAAACCGAGTCCCCTTACCTTAGGCAAATCCTCTCGAGCAGAAACATACCTGTAATATTCGCCCGTCATATAACGGATAATATTCGTATTAGGAATCTGCTCGGTAAATATCAGCGACAAGCCATTGAAATACGGCATCCTATACTTTACATTTGCTGCAACTATCTGAATACGATAGTACAATCCCATGTTAATCTCGGGCTTCTCGAAAATTCCGTACGAATCGGACGAGAAACCTGACATTGATTTCTTCTTTGGTACAACAACTGCCGAATCAACCGATGCGAGTATTGTCGAGTTAGAATCTGGAATATTCAAGGAAACACTATCGCGCTTTTCTGCCACATTGCTATTTGTAGAAGCATTACTTACTGTATTTTCCACGATAACATAATCAACAACCACCTTGTATCTCTTCAAGGTCGAGTTATTGGCTTCCATCCTGCCAATCATATTATCGACAACTGTCTTGGATTCGCCGGTAGCAACCTGAGACATCTGCTGCAAGAGCTTGTATTCCTGGATTTCAGAATCGCTGTAAATCTTATTAGCCACGGACATATCATAGAAACCAAGACCTATCTTCATGGTTCTCAATGTTTCATCATACGAATCGTAGGCTAACTTGTACTCCTGACGAGCTGAATCGGACAAGGTTGGCAGAATAGTTTCCAACGAGGAATTCAGTTCCGAATAGAACTTAGATTTTTCAACAGCAAGTTTCTGTATGTCATCAAGTTTCTGACTTTCTTCGCGAGCAATATCATCAGCGATACGGCGTTGCTCCGACTTCTTTGCTCCATCCTTACGCTGCTCAAGACGCTCAATTTCCTTTGTGGAAATTTCTATATTACGAACCATCTGCTCCTGAAGATCCATAGACCTTGAATATGACTCGTTTGCAATAGGTGTCATATTATCAGGAGACATTTTTGAACCATATTTTGCTTCAAGACTATTGTATATTGGTTGCAATATTGACTTGGTTTCTGCATCCACATTTGGTATTATTGTCTGCAACAAAGCATACTCCGACAGCTCTGCTTTTGCAAGTTTTTGTGCCACATTATCACCTGAAAGCTCCGAAGCCCTTAGACTTTGCAACAACTGACGATAATCAGCATAGCGGTTGGTGTATTCTGCAGAAACATCTGTTTGTGAGATTTCATAATGCGAGACTTTGTCGATTTCTGCATAAAATCTCTCTTTCTCCTCACTCAAAGTGCGGACATTTCCGTCTCGCTCGGTCTTAACTTCACCAAGTTGAGTTTCCAAACGCTTCTTGTCGGCATTGCTGGCATTTCCGATAATTCCTTCTAAAGTATTTATTTCGCTAGTACTTGTGGCAATACGAGTCGCTATGCTGGCTTGACGAGAAACCGACTCCAGTAATTCTTGCGATTTCTCCTTAGTAATATCAACATCCTTGGCCTCTGCTACGTCATTACGCAGGCTTACCTCATTGCTATATTTCGCATCAAGACTATTGTAAATAGGCATCAAAACAGACTTAGTCTCGGCATCCACATTCGGTATTATGGTCTGGAGAAGCGCATACTCCGACTTCTCGGCTTCAACCATTTTTTCCGACATGTCAGCACCAGACTGCTCTGCATTTGTCAAGGTGTACAGCGACTGGCGGTAATCGGCGTAGCGGTTGGTATAGTCGGTAGACGCACTGGTTTTTGCAATATCGTCGTGCTTTGACTTGTCGAGTTCTGCATAGAATCGCTGTTTCTCCTCGCCAAGCGTACGGACATTGTCGTTGCGTTCTGCGGTGACTTCGCCGAGGAAGGTCTCAAGACGCTTCTTCTCGCCGCGGTCGGCTGTTGCCATGTTGGTGGCGATTGTGGTTATGTCGTCGTTGTTGGTGGAGATGCGCTTCGTAAGGTCGGTCTGAAGGGTGACAGAATGCTGGAGCGACTGAGGCGAAGAAGTGGGATTTTCGTTATTCTTTCCTTCAACACCGCTCTGCTGGTTGGTCGAAGTTGACGCAGCCAAGTTACCATATTTTTCATCAAGCCCGTTGTAAATCGGCATCAAGACCGACTTCGTCTCTGAATCGACATTTGGTATGATTGTCTGCAGAAGTGCGTACTCCGACTTTTCGGCGTCGGCGAGCTTTTCGGTCATGTCGGCGGATGACGGGTCGGCATTCGTCAGGCTGTACAGCGACTGGCGGTAGTCGGCATAACGGTTGGTGTAGTCGGTAGATGCACTGGTTTTTGCAATATCGTCGTGCTTTGACTTGTCAAGTTCCGCATAGAAGCGCTGCTTTTCCTCGCCAAGCGTACGGACATTGCCATTGCGTTCGGCGGTGACTTCGCCGAGGAAGGACTCAAGACGCTTCTTCTCGCCGCGGTCGGCTGTTGCCATGTTGGTGGAGATGGTGGTTATGTCGTCGTTGTTGGTGGAGATGCGCTTCGTTAGGTCAGTCTGCAAAGTTACGGAATGCTGGAGCGACTGGGATGAGAATGCTGCATTTGAAACATTGTCGGGTACTACGTTCACGCCATTCTGCTGGTTGGTTGAAGTTGACGCAGCCAAGTTTCCGTATTTTTCATCAAGACCGTTGTAAATCGGCATCAGGACCGACTTCGTCTCGGCATCCACATTGGGTACTATGGTCTGCAGAAGTGCATACTCCGACTTTTCGGCTTCGGCGAGCTTTTCGGTCATGTCAGCGGATGACGTGTCGGCATTCGTCAGGCTATACAGCGACTGACGATAGTCGGCGTAACGGTTGGTGTAGTCGGCTGACGCACTGGTCTTTGCTATATCGTCGTGCTTTGACTTGTCAAGTTCTGCATAGAAGCGCTGCTTCTCCTCGCCAAGAGTGCGGACATTGTCGTTGCGTTCGGCGGTGACTTCGCCAAGGAAGGTCTCAAGACGCTTCTTCTCGCCGCGGTCTGCAGTTGCCATGTTGGTGGCGATGGTGGTTATGTCGTCGTTGTTGGTGGAGATGCGCTTCGTTAGGTCAGTCTGCAATGTTACGGAATGCTGGAGCGACTGTGAGGAAGAGGTGGTATTTTCATTATCCTTTCCATCGATTCCACTCTGCTGGTTGTTTGGTGCTGTCGAAGCCAAGTTTCCATATTTCTCATCAAGACTATTGTAAATAGGCATCAGAACCGACTTCGTCTCTGCATCCACATTGGGTATTATGGTCTGCAGAAGCGCGTACTCCGACTTTTCGGCGTCGGCGAGCTTTTCGGTCATGTCGGCGGATGACGGGTCGGCATTCGTCAGACTGTACAGTGACTGGCGATAGTCGGCATAACGGTTGGTGTAGTCGGTTGATGCACTGGTTTTTGCAATATCGTCGTGCTTTGACTTGTCAAGTTCCGCATAGAAACGCTGCTTCTCCTCGCCAAGAGTGCGGACATTGTCGTTGCGTTCGGCGGTGACTTCGCCGAGGAAGGTCTCAAGACGCTTCTTCTCGCCACGGTCGGCTGTTGCCATGTTGGCTGCGATGGTGGTTATGTCGTCGTTGTTGGTGGAGATGCGCTTCGTAAGGTCGGTCTGCAAAGTGACGGAATGCTGGAGGGACTGGGATGAAGAAGTTGTATTTCCGTTATCCTTCGCTTCACCTACATTCTGCTGGTTAGTTGAAGTTGCAGATGCCAAGTTTCCATATTTTTCATCAAGCCCGTTGTAAATCGGCATCAAGACCGACTTCGTCTCTGCATCGACATTTGGTATGATTGTCTGCAGAAGCGCGTACTCAGACTTTTCGGCGTCGGCAAGTCTTTCGGTCATGTCGGCGGATGACGGGTCAGCGTTCGTCAGGCTGTACAGCAACTGGCGGTAGTCGGCATAACGGTTGGTATAGTCGGTTGATGCACTGGTTTTTGCAATATCGTCGTGCTTTGACTTGTCAAGTTCCGCATAGAAGCGCTGTTTCTCCTCGCCAAGCGTACGGACATTGTCGTTACGTTCGGCAGTGACTTCGCCGAGGAAGGTCTCAAGACGCTTCTTCTCGCCGCGGTCGGCTGTAGCCATATTGGTGGCGATGGTGGTTATGTCGTCGTTGTTGGTGGAGATGCGCTTCGTTAGGTCAGTCTGCAAAGTGACGGAATGCTGGAGGGACTGTGACGAAGAGGTGATATTTTCATTATCCTTTCCATCGGCTCCACCATGCTGGTTGGCAGAAGCCAAGTTTCCGTATTTTTCATCAAGACCATTGTAAATTGGCATCAGGACCGACTTCGTCTCGGCATCCACATTAGGTACTATGGTCTGCAGAAGTGCGTACTCAGACTTTTCGGCGTCGGCGAGCTTTTCGGTCATGTCTGCGGCTGACGGGTCGGCGTTCGTCAGGCTGTACAGCGACTGACGATAGTCGGCATAACGGTTGGTATAGTCGGTTGATGCACTGGTCTTTGCAATATCATAGTGTTTTGACTTGTCAAGTTCTGCATAGAAACGTTGTTTCTCCTCGCCAAGAGTACGTACATTGTCGTTACGTTCGGCGGTAACCTCGCCAAGGAAGGTCTCAAGACGCTTCTTCTCGCCGCGATCGGCAGTTGCCATGTTGGTGGCGATGGTGGTTATGTCGTCGTTGTTGGTGGAGATGCGCTTCGTTAGGTCGGTCTGAAGGGTGACGGAATGCTGGAGCGACTGGGATGATAATGCTGCATTTGAAACATCATCAGTTCCTGCGGCTACACCATTCTGCGAATCGTTAGCATTTCTGTTATTCGCAACATCGTTTTTACCTTTATTTGAGTCACTATTATGCGAAGCGACAGCTAGATTCTTTTGTTCTTGTATTTCATTGTACAAATTCAAAATTGATTCAGTAACCTCATCGTTAGGGCTAGTTTCTGATTTTGTTTCGGGAGAAATCGCTTGCATAAGTGCGGAATTTGCCGATTTCATCTTTTTGTTAGCTTCAGACAAATATCTCATTCTAGCAACATCATCCATCTCGGCATCTGCCTGTTGCTTATCTTCCAATGCCGAATAATAAACGACATCGGCCTGCTGTCGCTGTCTATCACTTGATTTTGATGTGCTATATTTTTCGCTAAGAACATTATATACACGACTTTCTGCATCATATTCTTCGTTTAGAATAGCAATGCGCTTCACAATAGTACCATCAAGAATATTTTCTGCCTCATCAAGATTAGAACTTGAAGTTTCGTTCTTCGAAGCCTCTAATTTTTTCGAAACAGAACTGATATCCTTCATCACATCTGCCGATACAGACTTGTCCTGCGCCGACGATCTTATCTTCGAAACCTCACGGTTCATATCGGCAATATCCTTTTTGGCCTGCTGCGCCGCCACAATATCATGCATCTCGGCCACATTTTCAACTATTTGGTTATCAATATCAGACTTAACCTTTCCTAATAGTTTCGCCTTGTCGACACCAGCTGACGAATTTTTCTGCTCCGACATCCGCTCCGACAAATCCTTTGATTTTTCTATCAAGTTCTGTGTCGAAGACAACAAATCCGACCAAGTTTCACTTTCTACCTTGTTCTTACTTACTACGCCAAAGTCTTGAATTGCATTTGCTACAGATGGATTTTCATCGTAACTCAATTTCGATTCTATTTCCTTCTCATTTCCTGCAATTTGCTTATGGGTAGCATTTATACGGTTCAACAGCTCGGTTTTCTCCTCATCGGTTTCGGCAACATCAAATTGAGACTCCAATCTCGATTTTTCAGTGTAAAGAGAGTCTGTCTCAGCCATTTTCTTCACTACTGCCAAAGTTGACGACGACATATAATCTTCCAATAATAGCACATCGTCGGTAACAAGTTTGACATCACTTTCGGTCTGAGTTCCAATAGACTCATAATCAATCAATTCAGAATACAAACTTTCATCTTCCTCGACAGCCTTTTCAAACTCAGCGGCTACCTTTTCTTCCTCTTCGCTGATGAAATCCTTCAACTCGGTAATGTCTTCCGAAGCAACGCCACTATTTTCTTCTTCCTCAAGTTCGCTCAAATCAATATTAGCAATAAGATCTTCGATACCTTGTAGCATCCTTATCGATTCGTCGGCCTTTTCAATCATCATATTCAGGCGTTTTGCTTCCACCTGCATATTTTTCATACCATTAATTGCATCGACTTTCGAATTTTCCAGGGACTTATGCTCGTTAACATACCTTTCGCGTAATTTTGGATCGGTCTCCTTCTGAATCAGCTGCATAACCGACTCAAGCTTATCGTTGATATCGCGGAGATTTTTCCTGTCTTTCACCATATTTCGGCTTAATTTCTTCAGTGCATCATCAGCCTGCTTGCGCTCTTTTTTCTTTTCGGCAATCATTACCTCCAATGGCGATTTTGCATTTATTTTTCCGACAGATGCGCTTATATTATGCAATTTAAACTTATATTCGCCACTACTGGGATCAAGGGTCTCAAGATTTTCCATGTCCTTGACACATCGTTCCAGAGTTGGCGTCGCAGTTGCGTACACCAAATTAAACTTCTGTGCCAAATCATAAAATGTTACCACAGAATTTGCCATCCTCGAAATTTCAGCCTGCGACATTCCTGCATTTGCACCACTAGCTCTTGCATTTCTAATCTTATTGGAAGTCATTTTTGCGTAAGCATTCAATTTCTTCGAATATTCATCGTAATTTGACACAGCCGCCACTTTCTCGTCGAGCATTGTCTTGGTCGAGACAAACAAATCGGTGGTATCAATTTCGTGTTTAATTTCTTCCTTCTCAGGCGTACTATCCTTTACCTCAGGCGAAACTGCTGGTTCTTGCAAGATTCTTTCGTATTCCGCTTCGGCACCAGGTGTAACCTGCAATTCGGCCTGCTCTGCAAAATCCTCTTCCGTCTTTATGACAATCTTTTCGACAACAGGCTCAACAACATAACGGCATACCATAACCTGACCATCCTTCGACGACCTGTCGGACGCAAAGAATGCCGACTTGCCATTAGACTCAATGGCAAACATAAAATCATCGTAAGGTGTATTTATCGGGAAGCCAAGATTTACGGGCAAGCCCCATTGTCCCGACGAAGCATCGTACTCCGACTTGAAAATATCGTAACCTCCGATGCTATTATGGCCTTTCGATGCAAAATATAAGGTTCCGTCCGACGATAAGAAAGGAAAAGCTTCGTCGAAATCGGTATTTACCTTTCCTGGCAAAAGTTGCAACGGAGCCCAACCTTCCTCTGTCTTATACGAAATGTACAAGTCGAGGCCTGTTTTCATATCGTTGCCATACGAACTTACCAATGCGATAGTATCAAGAACATAAACTAGGTCGATATCCTTGTTATTCTTGTCGTTACGCAACCTAAAGAAGTCAGGTTTCACAACAATGCTTCCATTGAAAAGCTTGCGCCCGTACGAGAAATGGAAATTTCCTCGTTTTACCTTGCTGTTCGACATAACCTTCAGCACGTAGGATTCTTGACCAAGATTGTTTGCCATTCGCGCCTTTCTAATCAAATCGTCAACCTGAGCAATCATAGGCGAACGTCCCTTGGTGGTAGCAACAAGATATTCACGATATCGGCTATAGAAGGTTATTGACTTGGTAAACAAATATTTGCGATTGTATGCCAGACCGAGGTAATAATCGGCGTCCTTCAGATCGTTATCATAAGCCAAGGTAAGATATTTTATAGCCTTGTCGTACTCGTTGCGCAACATCACCATCGAAGCACCGCAATAGTAGTTGAATATCGGGTCGTTGGCATACCAGCTATGCAATTGTGAAAATCCCATGTAGGCGTTTGTGTAGTCAGCTGCCTCAAAATAAGCCACGCTGGCGTTGAACAACGACAGTTCGGTCTTCGAATACTTCTTGACATCGACAAGCTTTGCATATTGCGCCGACAAATTGCCGACACAGAACACAAGCACGAATGCCATTGCGACGAATATTTTCTCTAACTCTTTCAACAAGTTACACTTCAGCCATAATAGCCTATAATACACTGCAAAACTATTGAAATAAATTTAATTATCAACAAGTTTTCAACATTTTTTCAACAAGAAAATTCGAAGGCAATATTTATGAGTATAGCACATTACATAAAGTGCAAAAATTGCAAAAAAAGCAACCTTAAAGAGGTTGCCTTAATTTCAACAATATCAATATCGGATAATTCTATTTTCCTTTGCCAGACTTCACTTCTATCTTCAGTCGCTTGCCCATGAACCTGCGGTTCTTGAATACCCTGATGACCTTTTCCTGCAAGTCGGAATCAACCTCGAAGAAAGTATGTCCTGTAAGAATCTCAATCTTGCCAACTTCGGCGCCAGCAAGCAGATCGCTCGAATTGATGACATCCATCAGCTTCATCTTGGTAAGACCGTCCTTCTCGCCCACCGTTATGAAAAATTTCGTGTATTTCATCTTGCGGCTGCGCTTGTCGAACTTGTCATCACCCGACCTGCGCGAACCACCTTTCCTCTCGTCCTGCTTGCGACCTTTGCCTTTCTTGTCCTTGTCGTAGATATTGATGTCGGCGGCTCCCTTGTAGTAGTTGAGGAAGCGGTTAAACTCTGTGGAGACAAACCTCTTTATCAGTTCTTCCCTATCAAGCGACTGCAACCTAAGCATTATTGCAGGAAGGAATTCCTTTATCTGGCCATCGATTGTTTCAATTGCCATCACCTTGTCAATCATCGCCATAAGTTGAATCATGCAGATTTCCTTTCCATCGGGAATTTTCTTGCGCACAATCTCCTTCTTGAGCAACTTTTCGATTTCACGAATCTTGTGTTCTTCGCGTGTGTGAACAATAGTAATGCACATTCCGCGCTTGCCAGCACGACCTGTACGACCGCTACGGTGGATATAAGTTTCGCGTTCGTCGGGAAGGTTGTAATTGATGATATGCGTGAGGTCGTTGACATCGATTCCGCGTGCCGCTACATCGGTAGCAACAAGAATCTGCAAATGCTTGGAGCGGAACTTCGCCATCACCATATCGCGTTGCGCCTGCGACAAGTCGCCGTGCAGTGAGTCGGCATTGTAGCCGTCCTGAATAAGCTTGTCGGCAACTTCCTGAGTTTCCTTGCGTGTACGGCAAAAGACAATGCCGTAAATGTTCGGATTGATGTCAACTACACGTTTCAGTGCAAGATAGCGATTCTTGGCACTCACAAGGTAATAAACGTGGTCAACGTTTTCGGCACCTGAATTTTTCTTTCCAACCGAAATTTCCATTGGCTGCATCATATAGTCCTCGGCTATGCGGCGAATATCGTCGGGCATAGTTGCCGAAAACAGAAGCGTCTGCTTGAAGTCGGGTGTTGATGATAGAATATTGTCCAGATCCTCCTTGAAGCCCATATCGAGCATTTCGTCGGCCTCGTCGAGAACCAAAGTTTTTATCTTGCCTATTTTCAATGCTTTGCGTTCAATCAAATCCATAACGCGGCCTGGCGTTCCTACTACGATATGCGCCCCTGCCTTCAGCGACTTTATCTGCGGTTCGATTGAAGCGCCACCATACACGGCAACAATCTTCACTTCGGGCAAAAATTCGGCGAACGAAACCAAATCCTTTGCAATCTGAACGCAAAGTTCGCGCGTTGGCGAAAGTATAATAGCCTGTGTCTGGTTTAAATTTGCATCAATGCGTTCAATTATCGGAAGACCAAAAGCAGCGGTCTTTCCTGTACCAGTCTGCGCCAGTCCTATAATATCCTTCTCGGACGACAGCAACTGCGGTATAACTTTTTCCTGTATGGGTGTTGGATTCTCAAAACCGCGCTTCTTTATTGCGGCCAATAATTTTTCGTTTAGTCCAAAATCTTCGAATGATGACATAAAAATAATTTTGGCGCAAAGGTACAACTTTATTTACGATTGACGAGTTACGATTTACGAAATGGGCTAAAAGGCAAAAATGCTTTGAACCTATTAGCCTTTGAGCCTGCGAACCCTAAAATCTTCAAGAAATCGTTGCCTTAGGAACACAAAACATCAATTATCCCTAACACACCTTAAACTATGGAAACTGCTAGGAGGGACTTTTTCAAACATCAAATCGGGAGAACTAGTTGCCAACCACCTATAATAAACATCATACTCATCATACATTGTTGTACACCAGAAAAATGCATCGTGACCATAACCATCATCATAAATGGTTCCTGCTGGCAAAGCATTGAAACCAGTTTCTCCGAAAAATCTACTTGACGTAAGTAAACCTTCTCCCCAAAGCTCCTCCATACTTGCCAACTTTGACCCGACATCATAGCCCCTACCACCAAGTGCATTATTTAGACGCGACCATTCTCCATAACTTGGCACATGCCAGCCATCGGGACAAATGCCTTGGACTCCGCTAGGACTAGTATTGCTAGCCTCTGCTCCATTCATAATTGCTGGCCAATTGTACAGATAACCATATTGCTGCACATTAGCAGAACTACCATTAGGATAATAACGATATTTTTCAGAATTACTGGTATTTGTACTTAATGTAATATTTCCCTCGTAACGCAAATTCTCAGCCATCCATGTTTGCGTGCCAATGGTTACGGTAGCATAGGTATTACCATCACGCTCATCGGTAAATGAACCCTGCGGATATGAAATAGTGTCGTTGCCAATATTACCACCGGATCCGCCACCGCCAGTATCCCCTCCTCCATTCTGCGACGGCACATATACAGGTCGTATTGCCATTCCATAAGCCCTACCGTACCACCCTAAAACACATGTGTCGGGATTGTAATACATACACACTGCAGAACTCGGATGTTCTGGATTCAATGAGCTAGTCCAATAATACCCCTGGTCTGCAAGAGGAGTATATTCACTATCATCGTACCTAACATCAAATAGAGGTAAAAATATCTTGTTGCCATTCGGCCCAATGAAATACATACCGTCCACATAATTTATTGATGACCACTGACGAGTGCAGCTGGTTATCAACTCACTGAATTCCTCTTGCGTAGGTATTCGCCAGTTCGGGCCAAGTGTTGCGGTTGCAGCATCGTCTGATGCCTCGAGAACCATAAGGGTATCTGTAAAACCATTGTTTCCGTATTGCGACATATTGCAATATTTGGTCAATGTATTATATGTTCCGTTGCAATAATCATAAATACACCACTCAAACACAAACTTTGTTGCAGTTTCACCCCACGCGTACGCGTCGCTATAATCATTGGGAATTCTTGACCCTAAATTGCGAGTTGCCCATAGTGTTCCGCTCGGCAGACCAAGGTCAACATATTCTGGAATTTCCTCCGTATGATCATCACTGCCGCCAAAATTTATGTGGCGAGCCTCCCATTTGCCAATTCTTTCATTATACACAAGCACATCACCATCTTGCGGATTCTCTATGTTAACATCAAAGTTCACTAGTTTTTGGGCAGTAACGGCATAATTTGATGTAAACGCATAAAAACCGCTTGCAATCTCAACGAATCCGAGACTTATAAAATCGCCAGCAATATCGGTTTGGTACTCTACCTGCATCCAGTAGTTTCCATTCTGCCACGGAATTTCCTCGAAAGGCACATTTGTTGAGCCATTGCAACCACAGGCAAGCACATTACGATTAATCATAAACGACATAAAACCATTCTCGTTGGTAGTGGTCTGATGTATAGCACAATACACAGGTGTACCATTCTGTCCACCCTCGTAGAATGTCACACGCACGGTAATGGTTCGGTTTGCCAACGGCACATTGTCGGAATCGCGCACCGTAGCTGAAAAATTTACAGTCTGCGGAACGCCCTGCGAGAAAGCAGCGACGGCAGAAACTATTATCATAAACAAGAATACCAATCTTTTCATAATCAAAACTTTTTGCAATTAATCATTTCTTACACACCTCACACTAAAACCATAATTTTTCGGATAATCCACTTTTTCAAAATTCACATTATCATAACTTATAATCCAATCTCCAGCACGGTCATCGCTAAACTCAGTTGACGACCAGAAATCGATTGAGTATCCCAATGGCCAATAATTTTCATAGTTACTAGCGAAAGCACCCGCGGCCAACGCATCAAATCCACTAGAACCAAATTCCGGGACTTGAGTTAAAACCCCTTGTTCCCATACCTCGGAAGCGCTTGCAAGTCGAGAAGCAACATTTTGACCTCCAACTGCAAACTGTAACATAGACCATTCTGCATTGCTTGGCAGATGCCAGCCATCAGGACAAATTCCCTGCACACCGCTAGGCACCGCATTGGAACTTGATTCCCCATTCATAGCCGCTATCCAGTTATACAGATAACCATAACGACGAACATTATTTTCATCGCCGACAGGATAATACCTATATGCCCTTGTATTACTTGAACTTGTACCCAAAGCAATATCGCCTTCGTAACGAAGATTTTCTGCCATCCAAGTTTGTTCTCCTATTGTAACGGTAGCATATTCGTTGCCATCGCGGCTATCGACTAAAGTTTCTCCTGGCACACCATTATGAATCGGTCGAACTCCGTGAGTTGGGTCATATATTGCTCGCACAGGGTAACCCTCTTCACGCAAACGCGCATTTGCTATTTGGCAATAACCTGGATACCATTGAAAAGTCCAAGCGTCAGAAGGATAATCATAATCAAGGGAGCTTGTCCAATATTCAGTCCAATCATCATCATAATACAAAACAAGATGATCTCTGTAATAATATCCTGCTATTGGAAAAAATATGCTATTGCCATTTGTTCCAGTAAATCTCTTACAATAAACACCATTCACTGTATCATCAGAAAAAGTACAGCAAGCCATCAGTTCGTAATAATCTGCTACTGCAGGAGTTCTCCAGTTTGGGCCCCAATTTACGGTGGCAGCATCGTCCGACGGTTCCAACCAGTTAAGACTGTCAATAAAGCCATTGTACCCCCACTCTGGGTCTGTGCAATATTTTGTCAGATTATTGTTGTTTGCTTCCTCGCAATAGGCATAAGTGCTCAAATCGTAGTTAGTCTTATTCGTTGTTTCGCCCCAAGCATAATAGTTCCCACGCTCCTCAGGCGCACCAGCACCGATATTGCAAGTAGCCCACTTGTTTCCACTCGGTAATCCTAAATCAACAAATTCGCGTACATCTGTAAAAATATTTCCCTGCTCAGTACTTCCACCTTCTATTTCAAAATGAAAAGGCTTCCATTTGCCAGTAACGCCGTCAAACACTAGCACGTCGCCATCACTTGCTGTCGACACATCTAGCCCGAACCCATCGATCTTTTCTGCTACAAAAGCATAATTTGTAACCAAAGAATAAAAACCACTTGATAGTTCAATATAACCCAAATCGAAAAAATCCTCGGCCATATCGGACTGATATTCAATTTGCATCCAATAAGCCCCCTCTTCCCATCGAATTTCTTCGAAGTCAATGCTTGGAGCCCCATTGCAACCATACGCAAACATATCACGGTCAAGCCTGAACAAAGCATTACCACGAGAATCCGTAACAGTTTGATATATAGCACAATATTCAGGATTTTCGACATCTGTTTCATTAAACAAAGTTACACGGACATTGACAGCTGTATTTACGATAGGGGTACCGTATGCATCGCATATGGTTATGGAAAAGTTGACGGCCTGCGGAACTTCCTGCCCCAACGCGAGCAGACTAGACCATATCAACAAACAAATCAATGCTACAAAATGTCTCATACGGCTTATTATCTTTTTATCATTTTTACGCTTTCGTTACCTATGCGTATTATATATACGCCCTGCGGAACCTGAGACACATCAATGGTAATTTCTGGAGCAAATGTGGTTATTTGACTGGAAAGGACAAGACGTCCTCCTGCGTCATATATTTCAACAGACTTGTCTCCTTCAAATGTTTCCACATTACCTATAATATTTACGAAATAGTCGGTAGGGTTTGGATAAATAGAAATACCGTCCTCCAAAACAAGCCGGTCTTCCTCTATACCTACCTCATTGTAAAAATCGCCCTCTCCGTATTCCGATGATATAGTCAGCGAACCATTTGCTCCGCTCAACGAAATACAAAACGCAGAACCAGCCGTAGCATTCACAGTTCCGTTACTGACAGCAACCTGCGGAAACGATAAGCGCTCAATCGACTGCGAATGCAAATCAAATGAAACAACAGCCAAAAATATTGCGCCGACTATATAAATTAACTTATTCTTACTCATATTACATTACAATATTTACTCAACTAATACTTATAATTTCAAAGGTCAAAATTAACATCTTTTTTTCACACAAACAAGTTTTTAAGAATCTTTTACAATATTTATTATTCAAAAAAATTCAATCTAAAATCGACAATCCAAAGTCGTAAATATTACTTATCTTTGCCGAAAATAAAAAAGCGAAACATTAATAAAATTTAAAACACAATTTGAAATGAAAAAGGTTTTAGTAGCAACCGACAAACCGTTTGCTAAAGAAGCAGTTGACGGCATCCAGGCAAAGGCAAAAGCCGCTGGATACGAAGTTATTTTACTCGAAAAGTACGGAACCAAAGACAAACTTTTGGCTGCTGTAGCTGATGTTGACGCAATGATTATCAGAAGCGATGTTGCCGACAAGGAAGTCATTGAAGCTGGCAAGAACCTCAAGATAATCGTTAGAGCTGGTGCAGGTTTCGACAACATCGACCTCAACGCAGCAACAGCTTGCAATGTAGTTGCAATGAACACCCCAGGTCAGAACTCGAATGCAGTTGCAGAACTTGCTATCGGTCTCATGATTATGGCCGCAAGAAATAACTACAATGGAAAGTCGGGTTCAGAAATCCACGGAAAGAAGCTCGGTATCTACGGTTACGGAAACGTAGGTCGTCTCCTTGGCAAGTACGCTATGGGGTTCGGCATGGAAGTAGTTGCATACGACCCGTTCCTCACAAAGGAACAGATTGAATCGACTGGCGCAAAGCAGTGCACCAACCTCGACGACCTGTTTGGCACATGCCACTACATCTCGCTCCACTGCCCGGCAAACGATGAAACAAAGAAGTCGATCAACATGAGCAAAATCGGTAAGATGCCTAAGGGTGCAACTCTTATCAACACTGCCCGCAAGGAAGTCATCGACGAAGACGACCTCAAGAAGGTTCTCGCCGAAAGACCAGACTTCAAGTATATGGCAGACGTTGCTCCAGAATGCGCAGCTGAACTCAAGGAAAACTATGCTGACCGCGTATTCTTCACACCGAAGAAACTTGGTGCTCAGACCGAAGAAGCAAACGTTAACGCAGGTATCGCAGCAATCAACCAGATTGTTGACTACTTCGAGAACGGAAACGAAAGATTCAGACTTAACAAGTAAGGATTTCAAGCAAACAAAAAAAGCCGCTTAAAAGCGGCTTTTTTTATGCTTATAGATTAATAATTATCTAACCATGTTTACAGTACCCTGTTCACGATGTAATATTCCATATACATCTTCGAACTGGCAGTACCACTGATAAATACCATTTTCGAGAACCTTGTCACCCTTACGTTTACTACCCATATCGGTACCGTCCCACGAACCATCAGAACATGCATCACAGCTTGCTTGCGGGTCGTAACGAGTTGTCCTAAATACCAACTCGCCCCATCGGTCATAAACTGTAAGAAGGAAGTTATTGTTAGTTATTCCGTTTCCACATATCCTGAAGCAATCGTTCAGACCGTCTCCATTTGGTGTAAACGATGTCGGAGCATAGAATGAGAACTCGTTGTAAACTGTTATATTCCTTGTTGTAGTATCGGTACAATAGTGGTTACTTTGAGCCACAAGCATTACTTCATATTCACCCATTTCGGAATAGGTATGTCTTGGGCTCTCGTAAGTTGAACTATCCTGATCGCCAAAGAACCAGAAATATCTGTTTGCATCGATTGACCTGTTGATAAACAAAACCTCAGCCGAAAGAACTGATACTTCCTGCATATCGGCATCGAACAAAGCTCTTGGACGAGGATATACATGAATCATATCGGGGATTGTCTTTTCAATCTCACAACCATACTCGCTCCATACTCTCATCGTAACATCATAAGTTCCTGGATTCTTATATACGTGTTCTACGACATTTTCTTCTGCATAATCATTGTCGCCAAACTGCCACATATATTGAGTTCCTGCAAGCGTAAGCGGAGTAAATGAAACTGTAAGCGGAGCACAACCTTCGACATGACTTGCCGTAAATAATTCGTCGGGATAACCATGGACAAATATCTCTATGGAATCCACAACTGAAGGTGTTCCACACATGTCGGACAACGATATGTAGAACATAGTAGTTGAATCGGGTCTAACAGTAAACGGAGAAGGCACAACTCTACCATCCTGCAGTGTCAATGTATATGGACCGCCATTACCGCCATCGGCCTCGACATATATCAGAGCCTCGTCGCCTCGGCATATAGTATCGTTGCTAGTAACTACCGACGCTATACGCAAATCGGGATTTACAGAAACAATCACAGGAGCCAACTCTACAGAACATCCGTGTGAGTCGTAAACCGTAAGCGTGTATGTAGATGTCTCCATCGGCGACACTTCGTATCTTATACCATTGTACAACACACTATCCGAACCCGACCATCTATAATCGTAGTATGGAGAACCGCCTGTTACTGCAGTAGTAAGCATAGCCGTCTGTCCCTTACAAATGGTTTGACTACTCATTGGCAATGCGACCAAAGGCTCTGGTTCTGGAATTACAAATTCTTCAGTATAACGGCAACCGTTGCTATCGTGTACAGTTACATTATAAGCTCCTGCCGAAGCAGTAAGAATATCGGTTGTATTTCCATTAGGCCACATGTATGTGTACGGTGGAGTTGCACCATCGACAAATATACGGGCTTCGCCATCGTTGCCGCCATGGCACGATACAGAATCCATTGACCTTGAGATAATAAAGTCTTCTGGTTGGGTAATAACAAAACTTCCGATAACCGAACAGCCAATAAGGTCGCTTACGGTAACCGTATATGCGCCACTGCAAATACCATCATATATATAGGTATCGGACGGCCATGTATACTGCAATGGATGCAAACCTCCTCTCAAGGCCAGCTCTGCGCGACCATCGCAATGACCATAGCATTTAATCTGACGAAGCATAATGCTGTCGATAACCATCTTGGGGCTAACAGTTACTGTCATTGATTCGACATTACTTGTACACTCATTGGCATCTCGAACATAAGCGGAGTAATGCGTTGTAGTATTCAGGAAGCCTGATATTTCTGAATTAGCTTCAAAATCACCAGAACCTGTATTCCAAATATAATGATAGGAAGGAGTACCGCCAAATGCATCTACACGAACAGGTGTAGGTTCGCCTTCGCATACGGCATAGTCTGTAGTCATATTAATGAACAACTGCTCTGGTTGCGTAATAGCGACAAACCTTTCGGCGCTACAATTATTTTCATCGACGACTGTTAGGTAATATTCGCCTGCCGATAATCCGACTCTTTCCGGAGCTCCGACTCCCATATCAGACCAAATGTAGCGCAATTCTCCCGTACCGCCGCCAGCAAATACCGATATTGAACCATCATGCGACGCATAACAAGTAAGATTGGTTGACGTGACTGTCTGTATAACCAATTCCAAAGGTTCACTGATTACATAATTATGCTGATCTGTACATCCGTTAGCATCGGTAATTGTAAGTGTATAATTACCTGCACCAGCATTCAAAAGTTCAGTTCCAGGAGCAGCCCATGAATATGTTATTGGCAATGTTCCTCCATGGTGTACAACAACAGCCGAACCGCCATTACTATGATAACATGGGTCGTCAACAACAGAAATAGAATCGATCACAAGTCGTTCGGGATTCAATATCGACACTAGAGTATCGGAAGATATACATCCGTTATTTTCCACAGTAAGAGTAACAGCATGAGTTCCAGCTGTCTGCCACGACACCATATGCGGTCCTAACGGAGTTGCGCCCTGCTGAACGAAAGCGCCCTCAAATCCCCATGTAAAAGTGGCATTCGCATCCATGTTGCCAATGTAGGTAATCGATGTTTCGTTTCCGAAACAAGAAATAGGAGTATATGTAAACGTATTTGTAGGCTGCTGACGGAACGTTGTCGTAATCTCATCAAACGCCATACAATCGTCTCTGTTCAAATATTTTTCTGTCCAACGGAAAGTATAAGTACCCCAACCGTTTACTACGACTTGAGTATTAGGAGAATTGGGGTTAATAAACGTTACTGTATTATTCACATTGTCGCCATTGGGATATGAAGATACCGACCATTCACCAGTATTTCCATCTGGCACATTTGGCACCGAAAGATTTGTCCTATTAGTACAAATGAGGCTTGGTATACCAGCAATTTCTGGTGTTGGCGTTATACAGCAGTTGGCATTGGTCGGCTCCAAAACGGTAACATACAATGTAGTATCGTAAGTACAACCGAAATTATCGGTAGCCGAGAATGTATATGGAATCTGACCCGAAAGCGCTGGATTTGCGGTATTAGTCATTCCTGGATCAGCACTTGCGACCTCGGCTCCTTCCCACGAAAAACCAGTATCTTCATAAGTATTCTGGAACGATATGATATTATCATCGGCAGGGATAAGATAATCTGCAAAGTGAAGCTCAGTCTGGAATACAGTACCATCGTCAGCACCAAGGTAGTCAATGAATATTACGCACCATTCGCCATTTATAGGACAACCCACGAGACTGTTGAAATTATCAACAGGCTGATAGTTTCCTGACGGCAACGGGGTATTAAAACCTGGGCAGTTTGCCGACATAAGACCTCTGTTGTTACTTGCAGTCCAATAGTAGTCATATCCAACGCCAACCCACTGCGGGCCATCGTTACAAGAATTCACACCATAATCGTCATAATCGACAGCCTCACCAAAATTACCACCGCTACAAGCTTGCTCGAACAATGTCATACGCTGTCCGTTAGGGCATTGTATATATATATCGAGGTCACCCATATACGAGTGTTCCATTCGCATACCGATTGATTCGATATCATTGACCGAGGTAATCATCTGTCCAGGAGCGAATGCTGCGTATGTAAAACAGCTAATTTGCTCTTCACGGATATGATCATCGTCAAAGCAATGCTGTTCGGGGTTTACTTCGGGAATTGTCATCTGCCATTCGTCTGGTGGATTCAAGACACCATTAAGCTGAGCAGTTGCACCCGGGCAAATTTCGGGGGTTACATTGGACCCGACAAATGTTGGAGGCACCGATATGTAAACAGTAACTGTATTTGATACTGCAGTACACCTGTTGTTGTCGGTAACTGTCAATGTATAGAAATAAGCACCTGGAGCAAGTGGTTCAGAAAGTTCTGACAAGCCAAGTCCTGCAAATGTCTGTATACCCTGGTCGCTAAGAGCACTCCACGAGAATGTCGAAGTTTCAACAGACTGATGATATTCGGCATCGTTGTTATTGAAGTTAACTTCGGAAGTTACAATTCCACCAGAACATCCGAGATAAGCTTCCTCTTCAGCGCTATAGACAGCCTCTGGGGTAATTTCAACAGAAAAATCCTGGCAGGGTGCCCTACACGAAATAGCTAGCTGAAAACCGTCCCTTGTAATAGAACCGTCACTACGCCAATATACCGTAAGGCAGTTGCCTGGAGAAGATTCGTACACATCTGTCGGAACTGTAGAACCTCCGATTGTTGCCAGCAAAGTACCTCCAGTATTCGAACCATCGTAAAACTTCAAATAATCAAAACTAACACTTTCTGTATTTAATGCAATAACCTCAAGAACCACTGCCGAGTTTGGATTTTCGGCACAAAAAGTGATTGTATATGTTTCACCGCTTTGGTACTGTCCGTTTGGTCCACCCGAATCGTACAATGTTGCACTACATGTAGTTATTGTAGTACCATTTGTTGTTGGGTCCAAACGAAGTGTCTGCGACATTGCGCATGGCGCACAAAACAACAGCAACGAAGGCAATAATATGCATATAATCTTTTTCATCTTCCTAAGTATTTATTGTAGTTAGAAACAAGCTTCGACGACGAATATATGCCTATCACATATCCAGTATCGCCTATCCTATACATATTCGTCTTATCAATATCTATTTCAAACGCGTATGCCATAATGTTAAAGCTAGCTTCATCGTAAGCGACTTCTTCTTCTCCAGCAGTCTTTGTATCCTTATCCAAAAATCTCAAAGGTGGATATTTCTGAGCCACCGACTGATTGGCTCTCTTTACGACAAAGCCATTATTTGCAAACCAATTCCAATATTCGATTTCCTGAGGAGACAAACTGAGCATATTATTAATATCTTCGGTTTGAAACCTAGAATACAGCTTGTTATCAGGCACGACAGGACCTTGCTGCTGAGCGAAAACATTTGCTGCAACAACAATAATAATAAGCGCCATTAATATCTTTTTCATGTTTCAGAAATTATTTAATCAATACTAATACGTAAAAAGTTAAAAATGGTTGCCTCGAAAATGAAAAAAAATTTCACACTTGACAATACACACTTTTTACAACTTGCAAAGATATTAAAAAAGTTTTCACAACAAAAAAAAAGGGGCTGAAATTTCAGTCCCTTTTTTATTGGTCAAAAAGCAAGTTTAATATCCCATATCTTGACGGGCAGAGTAATTAATCTTCAATGCACTTGCTTTTCTTAATTCCTGCTTGATATCTGTTATGATACCCATTTTTGTGTCCTTATGAACTTTCAACGAAGTTGTCATAAATGGAACTTCGGCCTCGTCTCTTTCGGCACGTTCTGCGAGAATATACTCGTAGATATCGGAAAGTTCGGCAAACGAAGAGTTCAACTGAATCTTCGGTTCGGTACCGTAAATCTTCTGGTACTGCTGCAAAGGCTTTCCTACATAAATGTAGCTTACCAGCGACTTCTTTTCAAGCTTCTTGATTTCGGTTGCAGTCGGCAAGTCAGAACCTTTAAGTTCGATCATAAGCTCGACTTCGCGCATGGTAGTAGAAACCATGAAGAAGAAAAGAATCATGAATACGATATCGGGCAAAGATGCTGTAGAAATAGCACCTAAGGTTTTCTTTTTCTTTTTACCCATTACTGCCATAATTACTTTCCTCCATAATTTTTAGGTTCTGCTTCGGATATACGTTGAGGATAAATCTTCCTGATAGCTTCCTGCTGTTCTTCGCTAAGCTCGTCGTATGGCTTGTTGAAGTACTTGCGGGCAGCTTCGTTACGTATTTCGTTGTAAGCGGCAACCAATTCGTTCTGAACTTCGATATATCTTCCGTAGGTAGTACCACGGTCGTTCTGCAAAGAGATAATTCCCTTCGAAGTCTTGACCGGACCTTTTATTCCCTCTACGGTTATTTCCTCCATTTCGGGGAGGGTCGGATCGTCGGCTCTATCGCAGTTGATGAACTTCTTGGCATCTTCGCGAAGCTTACTCAAATCCAACCAACTATGATTAACCTGTATATTACCCCTTGAGTTGACAAGCACCACATAAACGTTACGCTCATTGACCTCCACATCGGTCTTCTGGTCCTTTTCCGGGATAGGTGGCAACTGGCGCTGGATACCGGTATCGACATCCATTGTAGTTGTCACAAGGAAGAATATGAGGAGCAGGAAAGCGATATCCGCCATGGAACTTGCGTTAATTTCCGGGGTTGATCTTTTTGCCATAATAATACCCTTTTAAAAATTAACAAATTACTTCCACAATCTTGAGATTGCTCCATAAATGAGAGCCAAAATTGCTGCTGCGCCAGTGATGTATGTCATCCACAAGCCAGCTTCTGCCAACTTGATGTCACCGAAGGTTTCGCCTGGAACATAACCAGCTTTTTGGATACCTATTGTATTAGGAGCTATACCGTCTGCCAACGACCAAGAAATGATAACAACAACGACAATAGCGACTATTGCTATAGCAGGCTTAATCAATGACTTAGGAGAAGCTATACCGTCAGCAACTACACCTCCGATTTCGAATAACACAAACATTGCTGCACAAAGGAGTGCTAATATTTCGCAGGCGTACATTATAAAACCGCCCCAATTGGTCGCTGCCACATCGACTCCCTCAATCTTCTCGGCGCCAGTTGCTCCATCGAGAGCATCCATAGCTGCCTGCATTTCAGGAGCTTCGCTCGGCAGTACGAAGAACAGCACAGATATAACTGCTGCCGCTCCTAATACGACCCAACCTAATATTTTAACTACTTTCTCTAACATCTCTGTAAATTTTTAATTGAGACAATTAAATTAATTATTAGCCTTTCTTTCGTAATCAACGAGGATGTCGACGAGTGAAATCGAGGCATCTTCCATTGTGTTAACCAAAGTATCGATCTTACCAAGAATATAGTTGTAGAACACCTGAAGGATCATAGCACCGATCAAACCGCCTACGGTAGTGATAAGAGCGACCTTGATACCACCAGCAACAACTGCAGGGTTGATATCACCAGCAGCTTCGATAGCATCGAATGCACCGATCATACCGATAACCGTACCCATAAATCCCAACATAGGAAGAAGAGCGATGAACAACGAAATCCAAGTCAAGCCCTTTTCCATCTGGCCCATCTGAACCGAACCGTATGAAACAACCGACTTTTCAACCATGTCGATGCCATCCGGATATCTTGAAAGTCCCTGATAGAAGATGCTGGCTACTGGGCCACGGGTATTGCGGCAAACGTCCATTGCTGCTTCAACACCACCTTCATTCAATGCGTTTTCTATCTTAGTCAATAACTTCTTTGTATTTACAGTAGCAAGGTTCAAGTAGATGATTCTTTCGAAAGCGATAGCCAAACCGAGAATCAAAGCTACAAGCAAGAATCCCATGAATATAGGACCACCTTCGATAATCTTTATCTTCAACTGCTGATGGAACGGCTTTTCTTCTGTTGCTTCGGGAACTGCTTCGTCGCCTGCAACAGGTTCATCCTGTGCAACAGCTTCGGTCTGTGCTGGAGCTGCCTGTTCTTCTGTCTTTTCGTCTTGTGCAAATGTAGCAGTTGCAAAAGTCAGCAAACCTGCCAATGTAAGTAACGAGATTAACTTTTTCATGACTAAATTCTGTTTTTAATTAATTCTAATTCTTTTATTTACTTATATTCAAAAATTTAAAAAATTCAACCATTCAAATCCAATCCTAAACAAGCCATACTTGGCGGAGAGAGTGGGATTCGAACCCACGATACGGCTTCACGCCGCATACAC
>JAEEGL013652885.1_pt1 | contig 27538 bp, 44 predicted proteins | sample 9134231 | NCBI WGS metagenome assembly JAEEGL01 (sample SAMN16246548, study PRJNA631951) | gut metagenome | biome: gut microbiome; feature: rumen; material: fiber-attached | host: Bos | place: Iran: Karaj | collected 2018-10
AAAATTGTGCAAATTGCATAAAAATCTAAACTCCGCTCGGCGCGCCCGGAGCCGAGCGGCTCAGAAGATGAGGGCTTTGTCGGGCTGAGGTTTGCCCATGAAGTAGGGCTCCAACCGGGTCAGATGGGCGTAGCCGTTGGCTACCTCATAGACCTCACGGTCTGCGGAAAGAAGGCTACCGCCTTCACGGTCAATCGCTACTGCGAAGTCAAACAGGGCTTGCTCTGAGCCGAAGCCCACGCACTGCACGAAACCGTATTTATCGGCGTAGGTAGCGGAATACTGATAAGTGGTCATTTGTAGATCCTCCTCTTAAGTTCTAACTTATATTAACACATCGGTATTTTAGCCGTCAAGCATTTTTGAAAAATTTTTTTTCAGCAGTATACCAGACTCATGTCTGCCCATTTGAGAATGGAAATCTGATTGCAGGCTCTGCCGATTTCAAGAGCCGATTTTTTGGTGCTGACTCTGTGGCTCTTATCAATGTAATAAATACCATCTGAAAACCAGATCCCGCAGTTGCCAGCGTATTCTTTAACGAACTGCATAGCTTCTTTAATATCGGTAGTTTCCTTGCCTTCTGTGGCTACTTGATAACCCGTTTTATAAGTAACGGTTTTTCCGTTTTTAAGGGTCAAGCCGTCATTGTTGGCGAGTTTGCGAAGCGAGCGAATGTTGATCATGGTTTTTATCTCCTCTCTTGGTCTGATATAAGTATACACCTAAACCAGTAGAGCCGTCAAGCGAAAGTTTTGGGAGTTGGCAAAAAATAGCAAGATGCACAAAATCCTGGATCGAAAATGAGCAAAGTGTACAAAAAACAAAAATCGCTCCGTGGGGGCCACGCACGGAGCGCTAAAAAAGTGGGGTTGCCCCCACTTAGTCGGTATCTGCTTCATACTCTTCGTAGTAAGAGTGGGCGTAGATGAGTTCGCCCGTAGAGTTATCGATCACTTCTACTTGAGTGACATCTTCGCACTCATAGTACTGTTTTGCCATGTAGATGGCGGAAAACCTACCAAAGAATTTGAGAGTGGTTTTGTATTCATAGGCGGTTTTGGCGCGGACTGCGTAAACTGTTACTGAATAGGTGGGATGGTTCATTTTCGTTTTCCTTTCTATTGGTTGTTAGATTTCTTTATCGGATGAGACCCATTGCGGAAACCACGGATATGAGTCAAAACGGACAAGGATTTCATTTTCGCGTTCGGCAATGATTTCGCCGAACCCCATCATTTCATCGTAAGCAAGTCTTTTCATTTTTCTGTACTCTCCCTTTCTGATGATACTATTATACTGCATGCCAATACGGATTACAAGGGGTTTACTGATTTGTAACCAATTTGTAACAATTTGGGAAAATGCGGTAGAGCGGATCCCCAGAGCTGGCGGTATTAAAAATCTGGCGAGCCTAAAAAAATTAAAATGCCGTGCGTGTCGACCAGGCACGCACGGCTCAAAATAAAAGACCCTCACGGCTTGCGAGGGCTTAGAGCGCGGTCCGCATTGGACACTATTGCGACTTATTGCCTCACCGGGGGTCTCTCACTGTCTAAATTATACCAAAGGGGGTTGAGGGTGTCAACCCCCTTGGAAAAATTTTTTTAATCGTACAAGACGGCGGTCTTGCAGATTTCGGCGTGCCGTTTCTTGGCGATACGCTTGTTGTCGTGTTCTTCCACGTCCCACCAACTGGCGTACTCTTCAGCCGTTTCCTTGATGGCTTGGATTTTTTCCTCTTCGGTGATTTCTTCATCTTCATCGACATCGAAGAAGTAATCAGCAAGGAGTTTTTCGGTATCCACTTTGGAAAGTCCTGTTTCCCACTTGTTGGTATCCCACGGCTTGCAGGTGTCTACGATATACCAGTTACCATTAACCTCAACCAAATCACGGGCGAGTTTTTCAAAATCAAAGAACATTTTAAGCACCTCTCAAAAAGTAGTAGTGTGGTGGGGCATCTCCCCTTGACACTTATTATTCTAATGATGGAAACGCAAAAGTCAATCAAAGTTTCGGGATTTCGCCGAAATTCAGCAAAATAACCAGGAGCCGATCAAAAATTTGTGCAGATTGCCTAAAAACTAAAATCGCGCCGTGTCGTCCCGGCACGACGCGCCAAGAAAATAACCCCCCAAAAAAACCGGGGGGTTACTTCCTCAAACCACACATCAAACGAAAGGAGATTTCAGCCCGTCCTGCCGTCCCCCATTCCAGAGCCAAGGGGTTGCCTCACTTAAGGGCTTGGTTCACATTTCTATACCGCAACAACAGGACTCCGTGCGGTAGAGGTCATCGGCTCGGGCTTACCTGTTCGCATTCGGATTTACGGGTTATGCCGACCGTCTACTAAGTGCCTCGCCTCACTCTGTTTATTATACTACTCTCATTGGAGTAGTTTGTCAACTGTTTTTTTAGAGGGAGATTAGCAGTCCCAACTGTAATCTCCCATGTAGGGATCGAACCCAATTTCCAAATCCCAATCCTCTTCGTTGAGGACTGCCCAAGGCTCAAAATCCCACGGGTCGTCCTCAGTTTCCGGGCAAGGGAAATCCACGATATGCGCCTCGTCAAAGGCTTCAAGCATCTCTTTCCTACCATTATAGTCCAACATAGCACACCTCCAAAAAACTTGGGATCTGTGGGGTTAGTAGTGGCGCTTCCGTCAGTTGCCCTAATCCGCAACCTATGTGGTGCTTACCTCGAGGGGGTAGAACCCCTAACTCCCTCTCACTGTAATCATTCTAACAGGGTGACCAGGGTTTGTCAACACTTTTTAGGAAAATTTTTGAAATTTTTTTCCCCCTGATCAGCGATCCAAAAAATGGGCAAAGGGGTAAAAATCTAAAAATCCTCGCGTGGCAGCCGGGCACGCGAGGCTCGGGGGGTTATGCCCCCTCCACCTCGGTCACGCGCCGAATGGGTATCCACTGTGGCTCTATTGGTCTGTAGTCCCATTTCACCCAGTATGCCCGATCCATCAGACTGACTGCCAAAACTATTCCGTATCCGTATTCCTTGCAAAAAACCCGCTTCATTACTTTTACCTCATTTCATTTTATAACTTATTATAACATTTTTTTGTGAATGTTTCAAATAAAATTTCGGGGAGGCTGAAGCCCTCAAGCGAGGGCTTTCAGCGTGTCGATGATGTTGTCCACATTGTGTGCTTCGCCGTTCCAAGCATTTCGGTTTCCGATTTCATCGTCAAACAAGATGCCGTTGCGATTTTCACTTTTGTTTGTCCCATAAGGAACGATGTCAATTTTGGTGAAGTTTACGCTGGCGAGGTGTTTCTTGAGCCAAGCCCTCTTGACTTCGGCGACTTCGGCATTGTAGGTTTCCGTGCCGTTCTTGGAAGTCCAAGAAATGATGTTGATTTCCCAGCCGTTTCTTGCGAGGCGGTTCAAAACTCGGGCGAGGCTGTTCATATTGAGAAGCGGTTTCGCTTCCGCATATGGTCTGGTTTCTTCGGCTATAAGGTCAGCCAACCAACCATCTACGCCGTACAGGTCGGCGATCGTTCCGTCCATATCAAACCAAATTGCTTTCGTCATGATCAGTATCTCCTCTCTTGGTGTGATTTCATATTACACCCTATTTACGCAGAGGTCAACATATTTTTTAAAATTGTTACAATTTTGTAATAATTTAGCACCCGAATTTCGGGATCCAGGATTTCAGTTAGCACTCTCGCATACCGAGTGCTAAAAATCCGAGCGGATCCGTTTTTCCGTTTTACGCGTCGTGCCCCCGGACACGGCGCGCCAAAAAGAAAAGGGGAGGCATTTGCCTCCCTTGGATCCGGGTATCGCCCCAATTTTTATTGGGGGTCTGCCATCATTTTTTCAATGGCGGCGAGGATTGCCTCCTCAAATTCCCTCTGCTTCTGGAGCCGGAGTTCTCTTTCAAGTCCAGCCATCAGCTCATCGATGATTTTCGCCTCTGCGGTCTTTTTCGGTGCGTTTTTCGGTTCGGTAAATCTCATGATCAGTACTCCTCTCTTGGTCTGATACTATTGTATGCCGAAAACCCGGCATTGTCAACGCTTTTTTGCCAATCTTACCGCCAGTAGCGGAAGATTGGCAACCTCTCAAAGAGGTACTGGAGCAGGAGCGCTCCGTGGAGCACGGACACCGTGTTGATGTCCTTGAGCGGCTCCATGTCGGGGTCATAGAACCACTCCTTATAGGTGACCTCGTAGAGGTCTTTGCCGATGTGGCGGACGATGGCGTAGTAGCCAGAGACCAGGGTTCCGCAACCCCAATGGATAGAGCCGTCAATACGGCTCTGAAAGCCGTAGCCAAGGAGAATGGAGAAAATGGACTTCGTCATGGGGGAAAACCTCGCTTTCGCTCTTTGATGATTTAATTCTACACCATGGGTCTGGTGATGTCAACACTTTTGGGAAAAATTTTTTTGCCCAGCGGCCGCCGCTTCGCGCCCCCGGAAATTCGGTAGATCCGCTTTATCTAAAAATCGGCCCGCCTGGACCCACGCCGGGCCGACGGCACCACAAAGAGCCCCATATAGGGGGCTCTCTGGCGGTGTGGTTTATCCCCTTAGACGACGCATTAATTCACTTGCCTTTTCATATGCGTCTTCAGAGTAGCCAAGAAACTCTTCTTCTTCATAGGTGACTTCCGAGAAGTCCAGCAGCTGACCGCACTCAGCGCAGAACTTCGGCTGATAATTCCAACCAGCGTTCAGTTGTTTCCCGCAGTGTGGGCAATAAAAGTCCTGGAAGCGGGTTTTTACGAAGCCGAATTTAAGATATTCGGTGTACTTGATGACGGGCGCGTTGGCGTTGGAAGTGATGTTTTTGGTCATGGTTTGGATCCCCCTATTCGTTTGTTTCATTGTCTATATTCTACTCTCAAATTATGAACAAATTATGAATAATTTGTGAACAATTTCTTAAGAAAAAGTTACAAAAAAGTTACAGACATTTTCCCGGTTTTGCTTCAGCACTTTACCATGGTAAAACGTTATCACTTTACTATGCTAACGCATTAGCACTTTACTGCGCTAAAGCGCTTCAGCACTTTAATGTGTTAACGCTTTAACTCGTTAAAGCGCTTTAGCACTTTACCATAGTAAAGCGCTTCAATGCTTTAACTTACTAAAGCGCTTTAACGCTTTAGTGTGATAAAGCGCTTTAGTGCTTTAAAGTAGTAGCGCTTTAACGCGCTAAAGTGTTTTGGGATCCGCTTTAGCGCTTTAAAGTGTTAACGCTTTAACGTGTTAAAGTGGTAAAGGGGTAAAATTTCAAAAAACGGCGCGCCTGGCCCGTGGGCGCGCCGCTCAAAAGGAGGGTTTCGGGTTCGGGTTGGCTCAAGAAGGGAAAAATGGACCCAAAAGAAAATGAACCTAAAACGAAACGAAAACGAAACCGAAAGAAAACTGATCGAAAACCAAATTAAAATCAAAATTAAAAGAGGGAGAACCCTTTTTAATGGACTTAGAGCCTCATCCGATTTGGACTTGCGAGGACTTATTGCCACGGTTCGTGCCCCTCTGTTGATTTTATATTATCGCATGGGTTTTGGGATGTCAACATTTTTCGCAAAATTTTTTCAAAAAAATTTTCGGGGTATCCTGGATCCGCTTATTTATTAGATCGGAAACGGCGGGCGCAGCCGCATTTTTACTCCTCTATTGGTTTAGTACTAAACTATTCATTATTTCCGGGTCTATTGGATCCGAAAAGGAAAAGACCCTGTTTTTTACGGGGTCTATTGGTTTTTGTTTTGTAAATGGGGCTTAGAGGATTTTCTCCTCATAGTCCCATTTGTATGTACCGACCTTTTTGGTTTTCTCCCAAGTCTTGATGACTTTGGTCGTGATTTTGAAAGTTTCGGGGTCAAAGGTTTTCTGAACCACTCTTGCACCCTCGCACCAAGCGTTATTGCATTTTGCTTTGGCTTCTTCGTATGTGAGGGTCACATCAACCCATTTATGTTCCCGAGCCTCGCAGTCGTGGGATTCGTAATTCTGAACGAAGTTCTTGACGATCTTTTCCATTTTGAAATCTCCTTGCGTTTCGGGGCGCCCCCTCTCTGATGATTCAATATTACACTATTTGATTTAGAACTGTCAACCCACTTTGAAAACTTTTTTCAAACTTTTTTGGAAGTAATCCCCGGTATCTTCGTTTCAAAATGGATCCGCTCTATTTCTCAATTCGGCGGATCCGAATTAAAATATTTTTTCAAATGATTAACCAAGAGTAAAAATGATTTTGAAATGCGGGCGGCGGAACCGCACCACGAACCTAAACGCGCAATTCAATTGAATTCAATGGATCTATTTTAGAATTCACGGTGGAGCCTACAAAATTCTGGGGTGGTTTCTCTTCTTCTGGTTGATTGCGATTTTTGAATTCAGAGTCCAGGATTTTTATTATTAACCATTCGCAGAATTCACTTAGAAAAATGGGGGCAAAAAAATGGCGGAATTCGCCACAAAATTTAGCGATGCTGTAAATTTTATTCGGGGTGCGGCGGATCCAAATTAAAATCAGGATCTAAAAAATCGGGGTATCTGCGATCTGAATTGGGGTTGGGTGCTTGCGAATTCCGGGCGTAAAAAGCCCATGTGGAACGCCCGTATAGCCCGCCCGAAAAACGCGTGAACCGATCCCAGTTTAAATACCGGTCGCCGCGGGTGGCGCACGGCCCGCGCCGGCCGGGCGCAAAAGGAAGAAAGGCTAGCCTTTCGGCTAGCCCTCGAACGGTTCCTGTTGACTTACGAAGTAGTAAGCTACGTTGTCCCAATTGACTGGGTCTCCGTGTCTCCACGTTTTGGCGTGAGTGGTGTTGATTTCCTCAACGTAGGCTTTTGCGTCCTCTAGAGTCATACCACTGTAGTAGGCAAGAAACTCATCGTCAGAGCATTCGTATTTAGTTCCTTTATTGTAGATGATTGGTTGAATTGTCTTATAGCAAATAACTGTCTGTAACATTGTTCTGTTCCTTTCTTTGTGTGTGGCTGAGAGCCTGAGCCTGTCAGGCTCTCAGCATTGTTGGCTTATTGGTATTTGGCAACCATCGCTTTAGCGTAGTAGGCAGGAAGAACAAGGTAGTAGTGCCATTTGCCTGCGAAGTATTCTCTTTCTTTAAGGACTCCAGCCATGGCAATCATCTCAGCCTTTTCGCCTTCTGCGACAATTTCCAGCCTTTTAATATCGCTGAACCCCGAAACGTTGAAGTGGTAGTCCTGCTCTGTGTTAGTAACGACCATGAGCACTGCTCCTGTGACTGGTTTAAACTCTTTCATTGTCTTATTCCTTTCTATCTGTGTGAGGAAGAGGCTTAAGCCTCTTCCTCGTTATTGTTTTCATAGGCTTCCATGATGTCGCTATAGATGTCATCGGCTTCAATTCTGCTCAGTGCCTGCAAGGTGATTTCTGTGTGCCACATTTCAGTCTGTACATCTTTTTCCATCGACTGAGTCAATTCATTGACCTGATTGATGAATTCAATCACTTCAAGAGCATCGTCAAGTTTTTTGATGAATCTCTTGATATCGCTTCTGCTATCATTAGCATCGAAGCAGTTGAGAAGCATGTTATAGTAAATATTCTTTTTTTCCATTGTCTTGTATTCCTTTCATTGATTGATGTTTTTGTAGTGTTCGCAAGCCCTTGCCCTTGCAAGGGCTTGCGATGATGATGGGCTTAAGTGGTAGGCTCAAACTTGACTATCTTGCCATGCTTGTAGATTTCCCACTTCTTTTCTTGACTGCTAAGACCATGATACCATGCTTTAAAGCCATCAGCGAAAGTGTACCAGCCCTGTGTTTTAATACGTGCCATTGTAAAAACCTCCAAAAAAGTAGTTTGATGTGTGTAAAGAGCAAACCCTTTACAAGGTTAATGATTTACACTGTAAAGGTCAAGACCTTTACTGGTTCGGTTCTGTGTGCGATTTTCAAGGTTCGCTTGTCCCTTGGGACAATTATACCTTACACCAAGTGATATTTTGCCGTCAACTACTTTTTGAGCAATTTTTGACGATTTTCTAATTCTCTACGTTTTGCACAAAAGAATGACGTTTTTTTGTGCTTTTTTTGTGCAGGATGCCAGGCGGGTATTTCCCGCACTGTTTTCTGTCTTTCGTCATTATGCACAAAAAAGGTGGGCGGTGCCTTCCAGGAACTGGTCAAAATGACCAAACCGCACGGCTTTTGCCTGCTCCGCCCAGCCACCCCAAATTTCTCAGATCTCGGTCCTCGGCCCAAATCCTCCACTGCGTAGGAGGTAGACGGGGGAGGGTAGTAATTTCTGGGAAAAAAGAAAGCCTTTCTGCTCTCACAGAAAGGCTTTTATAGGGTGGGGAGTTCCGCAAAGGTAAAAGGTAAAGGTAAAGGTAAAAATCGGACTCCCCCGAGTAAGCTATTCTTTAATGTATGTGACCGACACTACCTGTCGCGTGTCTGCGATCACTCTAACGATCGCCGGCCCCATATCCAACCAACAGCCGCTTGTCTTTTCCTCAATCTCACTTCTGGGCGCTGTGTCAACATAAACCGTTAACTTAACTTCCCCAGTCTCTGTATACTCATCAGTATCAGCGCGGCTATCCATATATGATGAATTGTAGAAAACTCTAACTTTCAAGTTATCTGCATAATATTCCTCAATGACGATCTCTCTAACGTCATCATCCCAGCCCCCAGATGCCCCAACATTATCAAACCAACCGTCGGTCCTCATCATCCAAAGCATCATCAAGACCATTATCATCATCGTCATTGCGAACGGAAACCAATTCATTATTTTTTTCCTCATCTCTTTATCTTACAATAATATTATAACATTTTTTTAAGTTTTTGTCAAGAACCAATCTTTTGTCCTAGACCCTCGCGCTACCGCGGCGAGGTAAATCATTCCAACCAATATTCTCACTACTGGTATAAACCCTATCACGAAACACCAAACTTTAGGACGTATTTTAAACTCGTCCTCCCGAATTACAGCACAATCATGAAACCGCATTGTCATATCCAATTGGCTCATTACTTGCTCTTTTCTTTCTATTTTTAACTGTTCCACGATAATCATGAAACAAAACCAATAAAATAACGCCCCTACCATTTTGATCCCTTTCCTTTTCACTATAAAAATTATAACATTTTTTTAAAAATTTGTCAATAAAAAATTTTTTGAGTAAACTACATCTAAGGAGGAAGGAATATGGTTATTCTAGACTACACAATACAGACAAGCGCAGAACGTAATAAATATATCAGCGATCTTCTTTTAACCCGCCCAGAATGAACGGAGGACGAGTTAGAGGCTATGGCTGATTATCTCGTCTTCTGCATGGATAAAGAAGAACGCAAACAGAAAGCTGTTCTTACTGCTAACCGAATGGTTACCATTAATAAACGCGAAACCTCTTTTGAGGGTCTCGCAGAAAAATTTGAAAATGGGGAAGACGGTGTCTATAACATCATGACCAAAAACAAACACCAACTCCTCCAACCAAAACAGAAAATTACCCAATGGGATATTGATAATATGCCTGGGATGCGCGGTACCGTTGAGGCGATCGATTATTGGAAACGCATTATACCAAAAGTAGAAGGTAAAGATAAGTACATCGCTAAACGTTCCCTGATCGAATTCCGCAAACAGCAATATCTCATTAAATCTGATTATATTTGTCAAAGTAAAACCACGCCTACCTATGAGCGCTATTCCATTGATCTTCCTTGCGAGGAATGAATTGGCGAAGATGGGAACGTGGCGTATTCTGGTGTATCGCTCTGCAATCCAAAGGTATGTTCTCTAATCCTTTGTAACTATTCCAAACTTAAACAATCTGGAGAAGAATGCCCTGGCAGCGATACCTATTATCTTATGGACGAATTCGATGATATAAGCACTGAGGCTTTAGCTGAATATCCTTTATATCAACGTATTGCTCAACTTAAAATTGATGGCTTGCAAAATACCCAGATCCAAGAGGCACTTAATGAGGAATTTGGTATTAGCCATAGTTTAGAGTATATCTCTTCTCTTTGGCGTAAAAAGATTCCAGCTCTCATTGCGTCTAAAGCTGAAGATCGTTTCTTTGATTGGTATTATCTCACTCAAGAAAAAGGAGTTTATAAACGTTGTAGTCGTTGCGGAAAAATTAAACTTGCTCACAATAAATATTTTAGTAAAAACAGCACTTCCAAAGATGGCTTCTATTCCATCTGCAAAGATTGCCGCAACCATAAAACTGACGATATGCTCCTTTTGGACAAAAATAAGTAAAATGTGCTTGGTCAATTTTACTTAATTTGAAGGAGATGATTTTATGCCAACAATAAATCCAAGAGACAAACTTTATTATTGCGAAAAGTGTGGTCGCACAATGAGTGGCGATCAGTTTTACTCATCTCTTAATTTAGAAAAATACCCAAACGATGGGAAACTACCAGTATGTAAGAAATGCCTTACAATGCACGTTAATAACTGGGATCCAGAAACATTTCTTCCCATCCTTGAGGAAATAGATGTGCCTTGGGTACCAGAAGAATGGAATGTCTTGTTGCGCAAGTATGGGCAAAACCGTCTCGAAGTGACGGGGACTACTATTTTGGGAAGATATATTTCCAAGATGCGCCTAAAGCAATACAAGGATTACCGGTGGAAAGATACCGAATACCTTCAAGAATTGGCTAATCATCGCATTGAAGAAACGATGAAGCGCCAAGGTTATTCAGCGGCAGAAATAGATGAGGCGATCCGTAAAGGATATATGCCTGCTCCCGCTGAACCGACTCCTCCACCAGAAGAGAAAACAGAGGAGCCTGCCCAAACTGGTAACAGTGGGCAATTTTCTTGGAGTGGAGTTATTAACGAGCAAACCCCTTTAACCGCAGAAGAAATAGGACTTACAGAAGAGGACGTAGCTTATTTGCGCTTAAAATGGGGCAATCTATATAAACCAGAAGAATGGGTAAAACTAGAACAATTATATAACGATATGATGGAATCGTATGATATTCAAACTGCTGGTCATATCGATACTTTAAAACTTCTATGTAAAACCTCTCTCAAAGCAAATCAATTGCTTGATATTGGAGATGTAGAAGGATACCAGAAGATGCAAAAGGCTTATGACTCTTTGATGCGTTCTGGGAAATTTACAGCAGCACAAAATAAAGCAGAATCTGGAGAATATGTTGACTCAATTTCTGAGCTTGTGCTTGTGTGCGAGCGAGATGGGTTTATTCCTCGTTATTATGTCGATCAACCCAATGACCATATTGACTTAGTTCTTAAAGACCTTCAAGGTTATACCAAAACTTTGGTAACTGAAGAGATGGGCTTAGGCAATATGATTGAGAATGCGCTTAAACAGATTGAACAAGATAAAGAAAAAGAAGAAACTTCTGACGAATTAAGTGCCGATGAGTATGATGACCTTTTCAATGAAAATGCGGAAATGCTTAATGCAGAAGATTTTGTTGAGTATAACGATTTTATAGATTCTGATGTAAATGAGGATGTGGAGGTGGAGTAATGGCATTACAAGACCTGCTTAGCCTTAATGAGAAACACAAAAAGATCGGAATATCTGAAGAACGCATTGAGGCTATTAAGCCAGCACTACGTGACTATATTGCGTTTTGGAGAGAATATCCCGATCTCTTTGTTGATTTTCTCCAAACTGGGGGAAACCCAGATATAGAACCAGAATTTAAGTTCTTCGCTTATCAAAGAATTTTTTTGCGTGTGGCAATGCGCTATAAATATACATATTGCGTTTTCCCACGTGGATATTCAAAATCTTTTTTATCTGTTATGATATTAATGTGTCGTTGTATCCTTTATCCAGGATGCGCGCTTTTTGTTACTTCAGGCGGTAAAGAGCAGTCAGCAAAGATTGTTTCAGAAAAAGTTCAAGATATTTGTAATAAGATTCCTGCGTTTAATCGCGAGCTAGATCGGCGCCCTGGTAAAACCCGTGAGGGCAAAGACTATGTGCGCTATGTCTTTAAAAATGGCTCTTATTTTGATAACGTAGCCGCAAGAGAGAGTTCCAGAGGACTGCGTCGTCATGGCGGTTTAATGGAAGAGTGCGCTGGTATCGATGGGCAGATTCTTTCAGAAGTTGTACTTCCGATGATGAACGTTTCCCGTCGCTGTGCAGACGGCACAACGCAAAGAGATGAAACTCTTAATAAATCCCAGATTTATATTACTACTTCTGGATATAAAAATACTTTTAGTTATAATAAACTAATTCAATTATTAGTGTGGATGATTACCGATCCACAAAAAGCCTTTATTATGGGCGGTACTTGACGAATTCCTGTCATAGCCGGTCTTCAAGAAAAAACTTTTATTCAAGATATGAAGCGAGATGGTACATTTAATGAAGCTTCATTTGGTCGAGAATATGATTCTCGTTGGAGTGGAACCGTTGAAGATGCTTTTTTCAATGGCGAGATTTTTGATAGAAATAGAGTTCTTAATCAACCTGAATACGAGTTTTCTGGACGTTCTACTCTAAATACATATTATGTAATTTCTGTAGACGTTGGACGCAAAGGATGCGAATCTGTAGCGGTTGTATGAAAAGTAAACCCACAGATCGTAGGAGAAGCTTATAAATCGCTTGTAAATATTTATGCCTTTGCGGATGACCACTTTGAAGACCAAGCGATACGTTTGAAAAAACTTTATTATAAGTATAAAGCCAAACGTCTTGTTATAGATGGTAACGGTTTGGGTATTGGTCTTATTGACTACATGGTAAAACCACAAACAGATCCAGTTCTTGGAGATACTTATCCAGATTTTGGTATTTATAATGATGATGATGGCTATTATAAGCAATATAAAACGCCCAATACCGAGCAAGATGCTATTTATATTATTAAAGCAAATGCGGCTATCAACTCTGTGGCACATGCCAACGCGCAAACCCAGCTTAACTCTGGTAAAGTACGTTTGTTGATAGACGAGCGTATGGCAAAAGAAAAATTGCTTGGTACAAAAGTAGGACAAAATATGACACCAGAAGAGAGGGCAGAATACTTATATCCATTCACTTTAACTTCTATATTAAAAGAGGAAATGATGAACCTTCGAGAAGAAACCGAAGGTTTGAATATAATTCTTAAACAAGCAAATAAAAGAATTATAAAGGATAAATTTTCTGCGTTTGAGTATGGTTTATATTATATAAGAGAAGAAGAAGAAAATAGAAAAAAGAAGAAACATAGAAATATAGCAGATTTTATGTTTATGAACTAGGAGGTATAGTAATGCTAGATTCACGAGGAGAGATTCGTATACATGAAATCCTTGAAGAAGCTGGATTTACCTTTAAAGAAGAATATATCTTTGAAGGACTAACCTCGGAAAATGGTCGCCCATTGCGGTTTGATTTTGTGATTTTTGATGATGATGGTAAGATAGATTTTATTATAGAATACCAGGGTCGCCAACATTACGAAGCAAGCGCCAAGTTTGGCGGCAAAAAAGGATTATACCAGCAGCAACATAATGATAATAAGAAAAGGCGTTTTTGCGCTTTGCACGGTATTAGACTTATTGAAATTCCGTATACCGAAGAGAATCTTATTGATTATGATTACATTATGGAAAAAGCTGGGTACTAAAGGAGGATACGGTCTTGGAAAATGAAAAATTAGGTCAAGAAGCGATCCATGAGAAGGGTTTCAATATCATGGAAGGCCCAGCGACCGAATATAATAAAATTAAAATTGGCACTAAGACTGTCCAAGATGCTGTCCTTGAGTTGGGTACGCTAAAGTATGGGCATAAAGAGCTTACAAGTAAAAAATTTATTATGCGCGCCCTTGCCGATAAAAATATGCGGGCACTTCGTGCTATCTCAAATTATTATTATCGCACAAGCGGTATTTATCAACGAGTAGTTGATTATTTTGCTACTATGTACCGTTTTGACTGGTATGTGGTTCCCGATATCTTGGATGATAGTATTAAGGAAGAAAAAGTTTTAAAAGATTTTGTTAGAATACTTGAATATTTAGACAATTCTTATCTTAAAAAATTATGCTCCGACATTGCTTTAAAAGTAATTAAAGATGGAGCTTATTATGGGTATATTATTCCTAGTGAAAACGCTCTCGTTTTACAGGAGCTGCCAATTGACTACTGCAGAGTGCGCTATTACGTAGGAAATATGCCTGCTGTTGAGTTTAATATGCGCTGGTTTGATGATAAATTTCCAGATTTAAATTATCGTATGCGTATTTTAAACTTATTCCCAAAAGATTTCAAAAAGGGTTATTTATTATATAAAGAAGGTAAATTACCAAGAGAACCTGATCCATCTACACGTTGGTGGGATTGGGGCGGTCGTGAAAGATGAATGGATACCTTTGAAGGTGATTATGGCTGTTGGTATCTTTTAGATCCTGGCAGTGTAATTAAGTTTGATTTGGGTCCTGGGCGCGGAGATCTCCCGCTTTTTATCAACGCAATTCCTTCTATTCTTGACCTCGATGAGGCTCAAGGAGTTGACCGTCAACGCCAGTTGCAACAGCTTTTACGCATCATCGTCCAAAAGTTGCCATTGGATAAAAACGGAGATTTAATTTTTGACGTTGATGAGGCTAAAGACATTCATAATAACGCAGTTGCAATGTTGCAGCGTGCTATTGGTGTTGATGTTTTAACTACCTTTGCGGATGTTGAGGCTATTGATATGAGCCAAAATACTTCTTCCGCAAATGAAGATGGGCTTGAAAGGGTAGAACGCACCGTATATAATGATTTAGGTGTATCACGGAATATTTTCAATACTGATGGTAACTTATCTCTTGAAAAATCTATTCTTGAAGATGAGGGAGTTATGAGGCGATTAGTCTTGCAATTCCAGATTTTTTTTGATAAAATAACACAAGAGAAAATTAAGAATAGGAAAAAGTATGTTTTCCGTCTTTATATTTTAGAAACCACGCAATACAATTATAAAGATCTCTCAAAGATGTATAAAGAGCAAGTTCAGATTGGTTACTCAAAAATGTTACCGCAAATTGCGCTTGGACATTCACAGAGTTCGATCGTGAATACTGCATACTTTGAAAATAATTTATTGCATCTCACAGATATTATGATTCCGCCACTTATGTCCTCTGTTATGTCAGCTGAGAGTATTTTGGACAAAGGGGAGCAATCTTCTAGTGGCAATTCTAATTCTAGTGTAGAAGGGGAAAGTTCTGGCGGCAGACCAGAAAAACCCGAGTCTGAAAAAAGTGATAAAACCTTACAGAACGAAGAATCAAAAAGTTAGGAGGATAGACAAAAATGCACGTAAGCATTAAAATGAATACTCCTTGCGAATTTATTAATTTAGAGCCTGTCAATCCTCTTATTAGTAAAGTACAAATAAAAGTCTGTTATGTTGGAGATACTCCTAACCGAAACGGTACTGTTATTACCAGAGAGACTGCCCGCCAAATGGCGAACAGTCTCCCCGGTTCTCCAATAGTTGGTTTCTATAATGAAACTAAAGAAGATTTTGAAGAGCATAACAGAATTGTTGATTTATCTAATGGTAAGTTTGAATTTAAGGATACAACAAGACCTTATGGTTTTGTAGATTTAAATGCGCCAGCTTGGTTCCAGAGATTTGAAGACGATGGAGAAGAGCATGAGTATTTAATGACAGAAGGATATCTTTGGACTGGACAGTATCCAGAAACTAAACGTGTTTTAGCAAAAGGTAATGCGCAGTCTATGGAACTTGAAAATGTTGATGGTACTTGGTCAAGAAACAGCAAAGACGATTATGAATTTTTCATAATCAATGAGGCAATTATCTCTAAACTTTGTATTTTAGGTGACGATGTAGAGCCTTGCTTTGAAGGCGCAAGTATTTCAAAATTTGAGTTTTCTTTTGATGAGAATTTTACCAATACGTATAGTGCTTTTATTAAAGAAATGAGAGAATTGATTAATAAAGGAGGAACGGTTGTGGAAGACGAGAACAAAATCGTTGAAGAGGAAGTCCTGGATGAGGAAGTCATTGAGGAACCAGTAGACGAAGAAGAAATCGCAGCTGAAGAGGCTCCTTTGGAAGAAGCGGAAGTTGAAGAGGACGATGACCCAATCGTAGAGGTTATTGAAGAGATAGATTTCCCAGAGCTGGATCAATTACTGGGGTTAGAGCCAGAAGAAGAAGTTCCAGCAGAAGAAGAGCCTGAAGAAGAGCCAGTTCCTGAGTTTAAAGTCGAAGATACTCAAGAGTATCAGGATTTACTGGCAAAATGCTCTGCTTTGGAAACTGAAGTAGAAGAGTTAAGAGCATACAAAAAGAGGACTGAGAGAAAAGAGAAGAAGGCTATGATTGATAGTTTCTATATGCTCTCAGACGAAGAAAAGAAAGATGTCTTAGAGAATATTGATGTATATTCTCTTGACGATATTGAAGCCAAACTTTCAATTATTTGTGTTCGTAACAAGGTGAGCTTTAACCTTGATGAGGAAGACGAAGAGAAAACTGCTCCTACAGTATTCTCATTAGACTCCAGCGAAGAAAATGATGATTCTGTCACACCTGCTTGGGTGAAAGCTGTTCAGAATGTTGCGAAAAACAAAAGATAAAATAAGGAGGAAATATAACAGATGGCTAAAGCGAATTTAAGCGGCGTCAAATATGTTGAGCGTGGTTATGGCCAGGTAGAGCCCAACCATCTTTCTGCCCAGAGAACTGGTCAGATTTATGCCCAGCTCCCGGCTGATCCGGAAATTGCGATGCTGCAGAATGGCCAGTTCGTCAAATACGACTATGCCAAGGGCTTAGTTGATTTTGAACAAGAGAATACTGGCGAGTGGATGTTAGTTTACAACGAAGTCAAAGTGTATAGAGATTTCTTATATGACGCAGATTTCGCAATGATTAACAGAAATTATATGGCTAAAGTTTACAATCCAGTTGGTGCTGATGATAAAGATATTGGGCGTACACGCGATTATCGTGATATTACTGCTCCTGCAGATCCATATGAAGTGGATTCTGTCGAAGATCCATTTGCACATGCTTGGGTAAAGGCCGCTCCTGGCATGATGCCAGATGGAACGAGAATGGTTCCGCGTGTCTTTAAGACAAACGTTGGCGATATCTTCACAACAAACCTGATTGATGAAGAAGAAGTAGAGTTAGGACAGTGCCTGTCTCCGAGAGCAGCAGATGGTATTCTTGTTGCTGCCGAAGGTGAAGAGGATATGCTCTGGCAGGTCGTCAAGATTTACACAATGCCCGATCATCAGAAGGGCGTAAAGCTCATGCGCATTAAATAGTTTAGAAAGGAGAATTACAAATGTTAGATAAAATGAATCTTATCGCATTAGCAAAACAGGTTGCAAATGCTGATCGTAATGCTCCTACGGCTTATAGCTATAATGGACAGAGCTATGATTACGCTACGTTGAACGAGACATTACGAAAAGAATTAAATGAGTATGCTGGTACCTATCAGGCATACAGAGAGAATAAGAACCTCATCTTCTCTGTCATTGAGCAGACAATCGATGAGATTTTACCGAAGAGACTGGCAGTTGCGTATGATCAGTTCGCAGAGGTAAAACAGTTCGCACAGGGCGACAAGCCCATTTTCAGACGCAAAATTAATAGCCGCAATCGTGCAAAGCAGTTCATCACCCGTGTTGGACTTGCTGGTGTGTATGAGGTCTTCAAACTCGCAGCTGGTTCTGAGAGCTTTGAGGTTCCGACATCCGCAATTGGCGGCGCAGCCCAAATCGGATTTGAAGAGTTCCTCGATGGTCGTGTTGACTTCTCTGAGTTAATCGACATTGTTATGGAAGGCATGGATGATCTCATTTATGAGGAAATCGGTGCAGCTCTTAAGGGCGCCCTTGGCCAGTTACCTGCTAAGAACATTGTTACCGCAGATGATTGGGACGAGGAAAAATTTGACGAGTTACTTATGGTTGCTTCTGCATATGGCGAGCCGACAATTTACTGCACAATGGAGTTTGCAGTTAAAATGCTCCCAGCTGAGGCATGGAGATATACCGAGGCCATGAAAGACGAGCTGTATCGCACAGGTCGTTTAGCTCTCTACAAAGGCCGCAATGTTGTCATTCTTCCTAACGGATTCAAGGATGAGAGCCTGAGCGAGAAAGCCCTTGATGCTTCTTACTGCTGGATCATTGCTTCTGGCGGCGACACGAAGCCCGTTAAGGTTGCTCTCGAAGGCGAAACCCTTATTGATGAGTGGAAGAACCATGACTGGTCCAGAGAGATCCAGGTCTACAAGAAAGTCGGCGTTGTTGCTATGTTAAGCAATAACATTTGCGCTTATAGAGACCTGTCCCTGTCCTCGATGACCGAGTGGCATCTGAAAGACAACGTTCAGAATGTTGTTGTTGTCGATGATGGTGCTAACAGTGAAGACCAGGAACCGTAAAGGCAACTGTTAGTAAGTTAGCCACTCTTCCTTCGTGGGATGCGCATTATGCAGACATGCAGACCAACCAAGGAGCAGTTGTCATCGAACAAAGTGGCGAATCGATTAGTATTAAAGGCCATCTGGCTGATTTAATCTCTTTCGCATCTTCTAACCCCGCACAGGGTGAGCACAAATGGGTTGGCTTAGACATTGATACTAAGTTAGATTCTATTGTTGGTGCTACTTGGGATGGTAGTGAATTAACTCAGGCTGATGAAGACGAAGCAAGTGGTTTAGGCTTAGATAAAGGCCACATTGTCTTCTGGGCTAAGGCTGAGGCTTTAGCAGAGACACCAAGAACAATCGTGATTGGCGCCGATGATGAAGAAATCACCTTAACAGTTGCTTTCGTAGAAGCGTAATAAACAATAAAATATAAGAATAAAAGGGGAGTTAAAGGGGTAATCTAAATCCCTTTTCTCCCCTTATTTTTATTATAAGAGAAAAAGGAGTATAAAAACATAATGGGCAAAAAGATTAATGTAAAAAATAGAAGCGCGGGAAGTGTTGTGTATCGCGTTCCTGATTTAAAAGTGCGTCGTGATTTTAATCCTGGTGAGGTTAAAACAGTTGATATTGATGAATTGCGTCAATTATCTTATACACGCGGCGGTGCAATTCTTTTATCTGAATATCTTCAGATTTTAGATAAACCCTCTCGTGATGAAGTGGCTGGACCAGTAGAACCAGAATATAATTATTCTGAGGAAGATGTAAAGAAACTCATTCTCACTGGGTCGTTAGATTCATTCTTAGATGCACTTGATTTCGCACCTGCTGGTGTTCTTGATATGATCAAAGACTTTTCTGTATCTTTACCGATGGCAGATATGAATAAAATGCAGGCTATGCAGGAGAAACTCGGTTTTAATGTTCGTTTAGCGATTGAAAATAATAAAACAGATGAGCCAGTTGAAGAGGCTCCGAAAAGAAAACGCAGAGTTGCAGTGCCAGCAGAAGGCGAAGAAGCACCAAAGAAGAAACGTAGAACCACAAAGGCAGAAACTCCCGAAGCTTAATAAATAAAGGGAGGCACTTTATGGAGACATCGTTTGTAGCTGTTTATAATCGTTTTTTGGGGAAGATTACAGACGACATGTACATGGAGTTGACCCCAGAGGATACGATTAAGGATTTGCGCACCTTATTGATAGACGCAATTCCAGGCTTTGAGTTTCCACGAAAGAAATTAGAAGATTACGTTATTGAAACATTAGTAATTGACGAAGATCTTGTTGAAGATGGAGACTTCGTTATTGGAATTGTTTGGGACGAATTGGATGATGGGGAATATCCAAAAGCGCAAGCCCTCATTGAGCGCTCTCATTTTAATACAGAATTAACAAGCGAGGAGATCAATATTTTAGCGATCTTAATGATGAACGGCTGGCTGCAGAGACAAGTAACATCTATTGAAAACACGCGTATGAAATATAGCGGAAGCGATTTTAAATTTACGTCTCAGGCCAACCACCTTGCTAAATTACTTACTCTCTTGGCAGAAACACAACGTCAATCACATCACATGCAACGGCTTTATAAGCGCAGACGTCCAGTTCCAGAAGATGAAGGAATGTTTGAATCTAACTGGACACCAGCTTTGGGGCATGGGGTTTATTATGACATTAGAGAAGATTAGCATTGAAGTGCCGGCTGTCGTATTGACAGCCGATATTAATAGGTTAACAAATCAGTTGTGGAAGTTAATTCCAATGAGAGAAAATGAGGAAAAATGGCAATCACAATTAGAGTCAGTTTTAATTGAGATTGCTGGGTTGCATACTTTATTTGAGATTGGAGAAGAGTATTTAATTCTTTTATCTAAATTAGAAGGATTGCGAAAAGTTGACGTGGAATTTCCTATTTATAGAAAAACAGTGTTTGAATGTATATCGCTTTTAAGGGAGATTTATCATGGATAAAAAAACACAGTTTTTGGGTCTTTATAATATGTCTTTACGATTAAAAGATCAGGGCGGTTATCCGCAGCAAGATAGGATGATTCATGATAAGCGTTGGACATTAGACCACGCAGTAAAATATTCTTATCAAGGGGCAAAAATTCGCCACATTGAAGGCGGAGAGATAGCGCCGGCTCTTATGAATCCAAATAAATTGACCCAAAACTATGATGATAAGGTTTTGTCTGTTGGTTATGAGTACAATTATAAGCCAGGTAATGTTTTTGAATGGCAGAATACTGATAGTAAATGAATTATTTACTTACAAGATTTGACCGAACTGGCTTATTTTAGAGGCGATTGCCGCAGATGTAGATATCAAGTTACCTGGGAAAATGAGGACGGAGAATATGAAACCATGTATCTCGCAGTCCGTGGCCCAGTAGAAACAAGAATACAATATATTCAAAAGAGTGGAATTAGCGTTGATGATCCAAACTACAGCGTTAATTTCTTAATGACTAAAACACCTTCCTCTTCAAAATATTTTAGACGTTATAGTAAATTTTATTTACAAGGGATAGAAAAGGGTGACCCCAATACTTGTTGGCGAGTTGAGGCGGTTGACGGAATTAGTATGCCTGGGATTTTACAGATCAATGCAGTTGAATACTATGCTAATGAAACAGAAGACGATATGGAAAATGGAATTGTGGGCGGCTTAATCGTAAAACCAATAGATCCCGCAACTCCTGCCGATTTAATTGTGGGAGAAACATTTATCAAACCAAAGACAGCTGTAATTTATACTTATGAAGGTTTAGATACGCCTAATTGGAGCGTTGATAAAAAATATCCTGTTGAGTTGAAGGTTAATGGTAATAAAGCCAGTGTTAAATGGCTTAAAGCATATAATGGCGAGTTTGAGCTTACTTGCAATGGGCATAAGAAAACCATTGTGGTAGAGTCATTATATTAGTTGGTGAAAAGGGAGTTGATAGCGATGATTAAAACTTATAAAGAACCGCAATCTGCTTTTATGTCAGTTGAAAAAGATTTAACTATTATTGTTGACAAAATATTGCAGAATGAGCGGTTAAAGAAATTGCTATTCTATACATCTAATGACGCTTTGCGCAGACCTAAGTTAACGGATGAGCAGAGTATAGAACTTTTTGGGAAAAATATTAAAATAGTACCAAAACTATATATTGATGGAAGTGTATTAGCTTATATTATTATTAGTTTTGATAGTTTTACTACTAATGCAACAAATCCACAATTTAGAGATAATATTGTTACTTTTGATATTATATGCCATTTTGATCAATGGCAGTTGGAGGACTTTCAACTTCGTCCATATCGTATTGCAGCGGAATTAGACACTTTATTAAATAATCAGCGTTTAACTGGTATCGGTTTATTTCAATTTTTAGGTTGTAATCAGATTATTCTGAACGATGAGTTTGCTGGTTTAACACTTATGTATAGTGCAATCCACGGTGGTGAAGATAAGAACTTTAATCAAGACCAAAAAGATTTATTAGATCCAAAAGAAGAAGAGCAATTTAGACAGGAGTTTAATGCCATGTTTAATAATGGCAAAAATATTCCATGGCAATAGAAACTCTTATGCTGATGACGGGGATAGATATACCTATCCCCGAGCTTCAGCTCGCTATTCACCAACCCAGTATTAAAGAAATAAGTATGATTGGGGAGAAAGCATTTTTTATGGGCGCTCAAGTGCTCTGTTTAAATAAAACAATGTATATTGAGGACGAAAAACTTCTATCCGAGACTACTAATTTTGAAATATTTATGACGATGATGCAAAACAAAGAAACTACCATCGTTAAGGGGTATGTTCTTCAAGTTTTGAATTTATTATTTCCTAATTATAGTGTACTATTTACTCCAAGGGCAATTGTCTTAAATTTTGGAGAGCATAGTGCTAATATAGATGAAAATAATTTTGAAACATTGCAATTTATTTTAAGTGCAATTTTTTGTTTAAAGGATGCGGGGCAAGATTCCTTTAATCCTGCAAATGAAGAAGCAAAAAGAATTGCAGATAAATTAATGCGCGGTCGTCAGAGAGTCGCTGCTATAAAAGCGAAAGAAGGTGGCGACAGCATTTTTACGCAATATCTTTCAATGCTCACTATTGGTTTACCTTCTATGGGTTTAAATGAGTTAATGAATTTGACTGTATTTCAGTTATATGATTTAGTTGAAAGATATATGCTGTATTCAAATTGGGATTTAGATGTCAAGCAAAGACTTGCGGGTGGTAAACCTGATTCTGAACCCGAAAATTGGATGAAACCAATACATTAAAACAGATAAAATTAAGGAGGAATATTCAATATGAAGTTCGGTGTACGCGAAATTTGCGAAGTTGTACTGAAAGCAAAAGCGGCTATGAAAGTCGGTAATAAAGTTTTCTACAAGAACGAACCAGTTATCTATTTTGATACATTAAAAACTTCTAGCATGGAAGGCGCTGCTACTACAGTGTATGCGCAGGGCGGACGTGGTAACCCAAGGCTTGTTGCCTGGGAAGGCGACCGTACTGTTACCTTCAATATGGAAGATGCTCTGATTTCTCCAGAAGGCTTCATGATTCTGTCTGGTGCTGGCCTTGTAGATGCTTCTGAAGACAAGCCTCTTTATCAGCATCATGTTGAGCAGACCGATGATTTTGATGCAGATGGTAAAATTAGAGTTTCTCATCTGCCATATCTGCCAGAGGATAAGAGAGATAACTTTGCTTATGTTATGTTAGTCCGCGGTGGTGAAATTTTTAGTGAGCCTTATATTCCAGTTCATGCGGAATTAGAGCCTGATGAAAATGGTAAATATGAGCTTACGATTGAAGGGCATGATAACTATGCTGATAAAGCTGCTTCTAACTATCAAGAAGATTATGTGGTTGGAGATGCAGTAGATAATCTTGCTGATCAGCTCGCACTTGCAGATGCAGTTATTGTTGACTATTATGAGGAAAAGAAAGCTGGAGCTCGCCAGATCGAAATCACTCCAGATAAATTTGGTGGAAACTTCTATCTCGAGGCCGAGACTCTGTTTAGAACACAGGATGGTGTTGACCTGCCTGCTATTTTCACAATTCCTAACTGCAAGATTCAGTCTAACTTTACTTTCACGATGGCCAATAGTGGCGATCCTTCAACATTTAACTTTGTTATGGACGCTTTCCCAGATTACACAAGATTTGACCACTCTAAGAAAGTTCTTGCAACAATTCAGATGTTTGATACTGCTGGTTCTATGGATCTCGTTAGAAATGCTACAAGCCACGGTAATGATGAGACATTTGATGACAAGATTTTTGACTAATTTTCCAAATTTGGGGAAGGGTAAAACCTTCCCCATTTTTTTGGTTTAGGGGGTGAAAAAGGTGGCTGCAACAGACTATGTAAGCGGTAAATTATATAATGGCACTGGAATTGGCGATTATGTCCATTATCATTTAAAAAATTATCAGGCTTTTGGACTAGAACGACCTACTAATAAAGACACGGTTTCAGGCATATTTCCATCTTCTGCTCCAAGGCATTATGCTGGTGACGCACTAGCGCAATCTCACAACTATTTAAAATTTCAAATTGCAAAAAATAATAGAAAAGTTCAAACGCGAGTTTTAAGTGAATTTTTAACTAGTTTTTTTTATCCAGACAATGCAACCATTGATGTTAGTAAAAATATTGGACAAAATGATCTTGGTGCTATAAAAAAAGAACTATTAAATCAAATACAAGAAAAATGACCTTTATTTATTGCAAAATTAGAGGGATTGGATTTTGAGACGCTTATGAAAGGCAATAATATTGATCCCGGTTATATTTATAAAGGTATTTATGGCAAAAAAACAAAATCTGTTCAACGAGAAACTATAAAAAATCAAATTCAAACAAGTTTAGTTGGTTTTAAACAGCAAATAGAATTGCTTAAAAACCAGTATGCAAAATCTGCAGCTACTGTTAGCGCATTAACAAAAATTATGGAAAAATGCGATGATTATATAGCGAAATTACAAAAGGCGTTGCAAGATTATACTGATCCTGACGGTATTGTAATAAAAAAAATTGATGAAAAAACTGGTAAAAAAACATACACAGAAGTTGGGCAATTATTAAGAGATATTAATAGTTTTAAAAGAACAAGTTTTGGATACCCAACTAAAAAAGATATAGGAGATCTTGCTGAATATGCTATGGCGGCTGCTCTTGGTGTTGGAGGAGCAGTTAAACGAAAAGCAGTAAATGATTTAATTGATGAATTTCATGTTGTTGGTTGGCAAAAAAGCCCAACTGAATATAGGCGTTTTAGTAATTTAATTTATGTAGATTTAGTTTCAAAAAATTTAAATAAAGATAGATATGGAAATCCTTTGAATCCTCCGGCTTATAATTATGAAGTTGATGGACATATATATTCAATAAATGGTTCACAAGATACCGTAGATATTTCTATTGATTTACAAAAAGGATCTTATTTATATAATGAATTAGGTTTAGATACATTACAGGCATCAATAAAAAACTTAGCTCAAATAAATGAAGAATATGGAATCAATATTTTAGGTGGCGCTCCATTATTATCAATTTTAGAGTTAGCTTCTGTAGATTTTATAAACCATTATTTAAATTTATTAGCTTTAAATCCAAAAAGTGAAATGGCAATACATTACTATAAAGATGAAATAAGATATATGGTCGCTGTACGTGCATTAAGCGGAATGCGCGGTTTAATTGGAGATCAAAAATATTCGGATTGTTTTATAGTCAATGCACGCAAAGACAGAAGAGTTTATGTATGGGGTACTGGTGATCTATTAGATAAAATAGAAACATTACGTGATAATGGCGGTCTTAGAGATGCATTAAGACTAAATGGAAATGCATTGCCAAGAAGTTTAGATAACACTTTTATTGAAGTACAAAAAGGTCAAAGTCCTTATATTGGGGCATCGATTCGTATTTCTAAATTGATTTCTCAATTACATAAATATAAAATTCATGCTTCGTTAATTATGACAGAATTTATGCCTTAATATTTGTTTCATAAAAAATTTTTTATTATAATATTATATAGAATAGAGAAAAAGGAGAAAAAATATGGCAAAAGTTTCTTTTAATAAACTTGGTCTTAAAATTGATGATTCGATAAAAGAACTAAATTTTCATGATCAAGTCATTGAAATAAAACAATATATTCCAGTTAATGAAATGTTAGATCTTATTAGTTGGACAATTAATCAAAGTGCCGATGAAATGAAATTTTATAATGTTGGAAAAATTAATATTTTTAAAGATATTGCTGTTGTTCAACATTTTACTAATATTAATATTACAGATAAACAATTAGAGGATCCAGCCCATTTATGGGATTTACTTTCTTCTACTGGTTTAATGCATATGATTTATGAATTAATACCAGAAGGCGTATTAGATTGGTTAACCACAACACTTTGGGATACAATTAATTCAATTTATAAATATCAAAATTCTATTATGGGAATTTTAGATACTGTAATGGCAGATTATCAAAATCTAAATTTTGATATAGATAGTTTACAGCAAAAAATTTCTAATCCAGAAAATTTAACTTTATTAAAGGATGTTGTTACTAAGTTGGGCTAATTCCTTTTATCCTATCAATACATTTTTATTCTATTGATAGAGAAGACTAAAATTTTTTTATTTAGGCTCTTACTCCGATTTGTAAGAGCCTATTTTTTGTATATAGAGGAAAAGGAGGAGATGCCATGAGTAACGAACAGGTGAATTTACGAATAGGAGTTACTGCTGATACTTCGCAAGCGAAGCAAGAATTACAATCTTTGCAAACTTCTATTTCTAATCTCATCACGGCAGGTAACAAAGGTGATCCTTTAAAGTCGTTAAAAAATAGTTTGGGTGAAGCTGGGCAAAAAACTGCTCAATTAGCATCTGAATTAGCAAAAGCAACTAACCCATCTGGTGGGTTAGATACTGCAAAATTAGCAAAAATATGAAAAGCGAATGGGCAATCATTAGAATCGTATGGAAGAACATTGCGATCTCTTGGGCCAGATGGTGAGGCTGCATTTAAACAATTAGCTTCAGCTATATATAATGCTCAAACACCAGTAAGAACATTAGACGGTCTGCTTGGTAAATTCATGAAAGGACTCGGTAACGTTGCTGTTTGGACTGTACAGTCTAATGCAATTCATGCCTTTCAGTCTGCCTTACAAGGAGCATTTTCTTATGCAGAAAAATTAAATAAGGGTTTAACAGATATTGCTATTGTTTCTGATTTAACTGGTAATCAATTGGCAGATTTTGCTAAAACCGCCAACCAGATGGCAAAGGATTTGAGCGCAAGTACAAGTGAAGTTGTGTCTGGTGCTTTGATTTATTATCAAGCTGGTTTGAGTGATGAAGAGGTTATTGAACGTACAGAAACTACGATTAAGTTGGCGCAGACTTCTGGTGAGAGTGCTGAGCAAATTTCATCGTATATGACAGCTATTTGGAATAACTTTTATGATGGGGCTGAGTCTGTTGAATATTATGCTGACGCAATTTCATATTTAGGTGCAGTTACTGCTGCAAGTAACGCAGATATTGCTGAAGGTATTCAGTCGTTTGCTGCAACAGCTGATACAGTTGGTTTAAGTTTTGAATATGGTGCAGCAGCTTTAACAGTTTTACGTGATGTAACTCAGCAAAGTGCTTCTACTATTGGTAACTCTCTTAAAACAATTTTTGCTCGTTTAGAGGGTTTAAAATTAGGAGAGACATTAGAAGATGGCGTCGATCTTAATAAATATACAAAAGCTTTACAAAGCGTTGGCGTAGAAGTTTTAGATGTTAATGGCGAATTAAAAGATGCAGATACGATCTTAGATGATTTAGCCAGTAGATGGGAAACTTTAAATAATGCTCAAAAAGTAGCATTAGCACAAACGGTTGGTGGCGTACGTCAATATAATAACTTAATCTCTTTAATGGATAATTATGAGAGATTTCAAGAGTTAGTAGCTGGAGCACAAGGATCAGAAGGCTATCTGCAAAAACAAGCTGATATTTATGCCGAATCTTGAGAAGCTGCACAAAATAGGGTTAAAGCGGCTTGAGAAGGCATGTATGATA
>JAEEGL014689840.1_pt1 | contig 27538 bp, 20 predicted proteins | sample 9134231 | NCBI WGS metagenome assembly JAEEGL01 (sample SAMN16246548, study PRJNA631951) | gut metagenome | biome: gut microbiome; feature: rumen; material: fiber-attached | host: Bos | place: Iran: Karaj | collected 2018-10
CCCCCACCGGTTCGTCTGCTTTACAGACGACCCGGCGGGGATCGATCCGCGTGTTGAAACACGGCCGATCACCGGAATGGTTCACGACCCTTCGAAGCCGGAACGGGGCTGGATGAAACTCTCGATCCTGGGGAAAGGAGCGGAGGGCCTCGAAGGGCGGGCGCTCTTCCTCGACCTGGACATTGTCATACTCGGCGACATGTCCCCCTTCTTTGAACTTCCGGGAGAATTCCTGATCATCCGCGACTGGAACCTCCGCGGCGGCGTGATCGGAAATTCTTCGGTCTTCCGGTTCGAGCTTGGAAAACACGAAGACGTCTTGCGGAAATTCCTTGACCACGAAGAGGAACTTCGAAAAAAATACCGCAACGAGCAGGCGTATCTTTCGATGGCGATGAGGGAGAAAGGGATTCTCGGCTACTGGCCCGAAGACTGGTGCCGGAGTTTCAAGAAGCACTCCCTGCGTCCCCTGCCGGCGAGTCTCTTTCTGGAACCGAAACGTCCCGGACCGAACACGAAGATCGTTGTGTTTCACGGTTTCCCGAACCCGCATCAGGTTCTCGGCGGCTGGCACAACCTTAAAAAACTCCGCTGGGTCAGGCCGGCCGGCTGGATCAATGACAACTGGAACGTCAGCGACTGACCTGAGCTGTCCACCAATCATTTAACGAAGATTTCTGAAGCCATGCCACGCTCCAACCAATCTGCCCGCGGCGGCCGCGGAGAGCCGGGCCGCCGGAAGAACCGTCCTCACCCCCTTTCCCCCGCCCGGGGACAGGCTCGGGGAAAGCGCCGTCCGGTCGGCGAAGCCCGCCGGAGCGCCGGTTCCCTTTTCGCCCGTCCGGCGATCGGTTCAAAGAAACAGGCCGGAGCGAAAGAGGATGACACGCCCCGCCCGCAGGGCCACCGCGTGCAGAAGATTCTGGCGGCCGCCGGTTACGGCAGCCGCCGCGAGTGCGAAGAGCTGATCGCGACCGGACGCGTCGAGATTGACGGGAAAATTGTCACGGAACTCGGTGTCCGCGCCGATCCGCTGGTTCAGCGGATTCGAGTTGACGGCGAGAGTCTCCCGAAGACGCGCCCGGTCTATCTGGCGGTCAACAAGCCGAAGGGATTCCTCTGTACCCACCGCGACCAGCAGGGGCGGCGCCGGGTGATCGACCTGGTTCCGGATCAGTTCGGCCGCGTCTTTCCGGTCGGCCGGCTCGATCAGTACAGCGAAGGGCTGATCCTTCTGACAAACGACGGCGCATTCGCCGAACAGCTGGCGCACCCCCGTTTTGAAGTGCCGAAGAAATACCAGGTCCAGGTGGCGGGCGAGGTTGAACCGGATCTGCCGCGCCGCCTGCAAAAGGGAATCCACATCGCCGAGGGTGTGGTTCAGGCCGATGAGGTGAAAATCAAGTCGCGTCACGCGCTCAGCTCGGTTCTCGAAATCGTCCTGCGCGAGGGGAAAAACCGTGAAATCCGCCGGATGCTCGCCCGGATCGGACATAAGGTTCTAACGCTCCGGCGGATCGCAATCGGCCCTGTCAAGCTGGGCGGCATGGCACCGGGCGAATACCGTCTTCTGACCAAGCAGGAGGTGGCGTCTCTCTACAGCGCGGGGAAGGGCCGATGACCGAAACTCCGCAAGACACCGTCCGCGCGGTACGGCGTATAACATGGATCGGGCTGGCGCTGAATCTGCTCCTCTCGGCGGTGAAATTCGCTGCCGGGCATTTCGGGCACAGCCGGGTACTGGTCGCCGACGCGCTGCACAGTCTCTCAGACCTGGTGACCGACGCGGCGATTCTGATCGGCTCGCGCTACTGGGGCCGTCCTGCCGACAAGTCCCACCCGAACGGGCACCGGAAGATCGAGTCGCTCGTCGCGCTCATCATCGGAATGATTCTGCTTTTGCTGGCGATCGGGCTGATCCGCGATGCGGTGGTCGCACTCTACGAGCTCCTTGAAGGGAAAAAGATTCCCGTTCCGGGGAATTCGGCGCTTCTGGCCGCCCTCTTTTCGATTATTGTCAAGGAAGCTCTCTACCGCGCGACGATGCGGGTGGCGCAGCGGGTGAACAGCTCGGCGATCGCCGCCAACGCGGCGCATCACCGCAGCGACGCGCTCAGTTCGATTCCCGCGCTCTTTTCGGTCGGAATTACGATCGTCTTCGGCGGAAAATGGTCGTTCCTCGACCCGGTCGGGACGGTCATCGTCGGCTGCCTGATCCTCTCATCGGTTTATCAGATTCTCCGCGAGCCGCTCCACACCCTTCTGGACCAGGGAGAAACAGAGGAGATTGTCGACAGGATTGAACGGATCGCCGAACAGGTTCCTGAAATACACAGGATACACGACATCCGGACCCGTCCGCTGGGAGGCGGGCATTTTGCCGCGGACCTTCGGATACACGTCGATCCAGGCATGCCGGTCCTCACCGCGCACGCGCTCTCACACCGGCTGATGGTGCTGATCACTCATCAGGTTCACGGGATCGTCGATGTCGTCGTTCACATTGAGCCGGACGACATGACCCCGGACGGAAAACCGAAAATCTAGTTTTTGAGCCGCTCGGCGTAAGCCGGGTCAACCCACGAGACATCGGACAAAAGGTCCCCCAGCGGATCAATGTCGGCTGCCGAGAAACCGAGCGGGTTGTGGCGGCGCCATCCTTCGGCGTACTCGTACTTCCCGCTGAGTTTTCCGACACCGGCGGCCGCCTCGGTCATGGAATCGAGGTAGGAATTGTACCCCTGCGAAACGTCGAGCCACTCCTTTTGACTCTTGTGACACGCCAACGCCTCGCGCTTGCGCTGTAAAACCGAAGAGATGTCGACGTACCGCTCGGCGCGGACCAGACGGCGCATCGGATCGAGGTTTCCGTGCGGCTGGCCGTGGTAAAGCGCAACGTCTTTAAAGGTCGGCGGGGTCGGCGGGTCGACCGGCGCGTTGACCATCCCGCGGCAGAAGGCGGCGGTCACTCCAAGGCGGACCGCGTTCTGATGATCCTCCATGTAGTCGACCGGCGACTGGAGAAGGATGATGTCCGGATCGACCTGGCGGACAACGGCGATCACCTTGGTCAGAGTCGGCCGGTCGTAGAAGACATCCAGGTCGTCGACGAGCGACTCGTGATAGACAAACCCCATCTGTGCGGCGCTCGCCGCCGCTTCGTCGCGGCGGGTGCGGATGATTTCTTCGCGCCGCATCGTCGCGGTTCCCCACGACCCGTTGGCGATGTTCATGTAGTGGACGTCACATCCGCGGTCCTTCAAAAGGAGCATCGTTCCGGCCATCACAAATTCGATATCGTCGGGGTGACACGCAATCGCAAATACCGTCGGCATGGTCTGTTCCTTCCCTCTGCGTTTTCAGTGCATTTCCGCGCCGACCGTTTTGATCGCGGGCCGGTAATAATGGAAGTGGACGTTCGGATGGTCGGCCAGCAGGGACATCGGAACCGCCGAGTCGGGGATTTTTTTGGCGATCATCCACGCCGAGAGACGCATTCCGAAGGGGTTGTCATGGGTTCCCGCCTGCCAGATGCTGACCTTGTTCGACTTCCATGTTTCGACCGGACCGACCGTCGCGGCCGATTTCGGCACGTTGGCAACGTAGCCGCCGCCGCTGGTGCGCGCGTTCTGCAGAATGGTGATCGGGTGAAGCTCCGTTACACGCGCCGAGAGCTTGCGGTACTCTTCCGGGGTCGGCGGAGCGTCCTTATACTTTCCCTTGCGGCGAACCGGGTCGTTAAACGCCCAATGTTTGGTATCCCCCTGCCCCCCCTGCATCGTGTCGCAGACAATGTCGCTGAACGTCTGTGTGTACGCTTTCAGATCCCCCGAAGGGAAATGGATGTTCTCTTTCGGCATCCGGAGTTTTTTATCGATCCGGTTGAAGCAGAGCTCGAAATCGGCCTTGGCGAAGGAGAGAGGATGGTCCATTCCGACCGGAACGCCGTCCTCGACCCACTCGTCCATCCCCCAGAAGTGGGCGTGCTTCAGGCTGATCCCCAGAGCATTGACGATCCGTGCGACGATCGGGAGCTGTTCGGTCGGGCCGATCGGACCGCAGATGCCGACCGGATTGTCGGCGGTCGCCTTCCGCCACGCTTCGACATACTCAAGCGCCTCGGCGGCGTAAAACTCTTCAATCGTGTCGTAATAGTGCACCGTAAATCCGGGACGGGAAAGTTTGAAAAGGGATTTTTCGGTCAGCTTTGCCGCGTCGGCAAGAATTTCCGGGTCGAGTGTCGTGTAATCCCACCATTCGGGGGCCACTTTGCTGAGAGGTCGGGACATCGGTTTTTCCTTTCGGTTGTTTCCCTTGTAATTTACGCCAGCCAACTTGACGTCAATTGTAAGCGGCGGGATAAAAATTGCAAGGGAAATTTCCGGAAGGCCCCGATTTCGCGGAAGAACCGGCGGCGCTGCCTTTACCGCAGATCTGGGCGGCGGAATGAGAGGCCGTCGAGCGAGGCGACCTTTTTACGGCCGGGAGAAGCGGTTTTCTTATCGGTCTTCTGCGGGGCCGCCGCGTTGTTGGCGGGGAACCAGCCGTTTTCGTCGCTTCCGGTCTCCGGATCGACCGAGAGAGGATGTTCCTGTTTCGGCGCGGCAAACGCCTGCGCTTCGGGGGAAGCCGATTCGCTTTCGGCCGCCGGTTCCGCCTCTTCGGTCTTGTCGGCCAGTTCAAAGCTCAGGAGCTCTTCCCCGTCCTCTTCAGGCGCGGCGATGGTGATCTGCCGCTCCGTCGAAGACTCGTTTTCCTCACGGACGGCCGTTCCGGCACGCCCGACCCGGCGCTCTTCCAAGGTAAACGGAACCGCCGGGGCATCGGTCGAGGCAAGCTGGCTTTCTTCGAGGGAATCTTCGGCGGTCTCGCCGCCGTCAATCTTCTGCGGCGCCAGGTAACGATGCCCGAACTTGCGGTTAATCGAAGCGGGAATCGGCAGATCGTCGGCCGGCTCGGCTTCGACGGAGCCCGCCGGAGCGGCCGGGCCGGTCTCTGCCGGTATAAAGAGGGCGGTCTGCGTTTCTGCATCGAATCCGCCGAGGGCCGGACCTTCCTGAATCTGGCGGTACTCTCCCAGGGCCTCTTGAATTTCCGCCGCCGAAACGATTGTCTCGGGGCTCGCCCCGCCGGAGGAGACCGCTTCGTCGGAGATGATTCCGAAGACGGCGATATCGAGCGCCGGAAGTTCGGAGATTGTCGTCTTGACGCGGATACTCCTGCGGAATTCACCCGGAGTCTCGTCGGCCGCGGCGGTCAGGGTGACAGGGATCACATGAACGGTACTCTCCTGTTTCGCGGTTTTGAACTCCATCCGCGGATCGTCCGACTGAACCGAAACGATCTGGAACGGAGTTGAGCCGCGGACCACCAGGTTCCGCGTTGCCGATTCGCTCGGATGGATCACGCCGAACTGGAGATAGGTCGGTTTAACCGAAAGGGCCGAAATGACCTGGCCGTGAACCGGAACGAAGATTCCGGAACTTCCCGCCTCGTTCGAGGTGAAGCGGAGCAGGTCGCTGATATACCCGGGCTCGGCGGTCGGCAGAAGCTGCACATCGACCTTGTAGGTCTTCCGGTTTCCGTTGCGCGAGACGACTTTCGCCTCGGCACGGATCGCGGGACTGTTCTTTTTCATTCCGACCAGCTGCCAGTTCGTGAGCTGGCCGTTGTATTGAAGATAGACCGTCTTGGTAACGGGAACCCCCTGGCCGACACTGCCGAACTCGACCACACCGGGATCAAAGACGACATCGGCACGGATGTGCGACATCACCTGCATCTGAACCTCTGCGGGATACGGCTGGCTGAAATGGACGGTCACGGTCGCCTTCCGTTTCCCGACATGGACCTTCCCCGACGTATCGACACGGGCGACAATCTCGCCGACCTCGCCGCTTTTGATCACCTTCTTCGGAACGGTCACATTGGTGCAGCTGCAGCTCGACTGCGCGCTGAGGATGACGACGTCCTCCTTATAAATATTGCGGAACTTGAACCGCTGTTCAGCCTCGGAATGAAGCGCCAGGTCACCGAAATTCCGAGTCATTTCGGTCCCGGCCTCAGTAAACATCCGCAAGGCCCAGCTGTTCGAACCGGACGGAAACTGCGCCGACAGACGAGCTCCTCCGGAAAGCACCAACAGAGCCGCCAGAGTAATCCAGAGTCTTCCAGGGCAAAAACGGATCAAATGATTTGCGCCGCTTTTCATAAAACGCTGTACCTTTCTGGTTGAAACAGATATTACTTCCTTATCCTTGTCGGTTATTCGGCGATCGTTTTATTCGGAATTACCGGTTTATCCCCCATTTTATTAAAAAAAGATGGGACCTATTCCCAAAGCAAACAAAATAAACAATTTAGGAAAAAGAGAGTGTCGCTATCAAAAAAATCGGTTATAATTGGAGTAGACGGGGCGGTTCCGCCGCTACGGAACAACCCGCCCGCGTCGGAAGGGCAAAACTTGAGCGATTTTTAAATTTTTTCGGAAGATTCCCTCATAAAATGGAAATTGTAACGTAAGATTTACGTAAGCCGATCCGATTCGCCGGAGCGGCGGAGTTTGTCCTTCAGTTCCACCCGTAACGCAAGTAAGAACGCCGGTGCGTTTTAGCATAATGAAGTTAACCGCGATTTTCCTCTTTCGGTCAAAGTGTCTTCTGGGCTTCCTTCTGGCGGCTCTCTTTCTTCTGGCTCCTGCGGCGGACTCCCTTTGGGGCGCCTCGGAAAACTCCGACCTGAGAACCCGCGGCAAGCTGGCGATTCTCGGTCTGCGCAACGCCGAGACGATCAAGTCGTTCCACTTCCCGGAAGACTCGTACCTGGTCCTGATCCGGCCCGCCGGAACGCAGACGCCGGCCGACACCGTTCCCTCTCTGGACACGGACCAGCAGTCTCCCGCCGAGGCGGAATCGGACCGCTATTTCGTCTGTCTGATCAATCACCTTTCGACGCGAGAACGCCTCCTCCTTTCCGACGCCGCCGACGGCCGGTGGGATGAGATCGATTTCCTCGACGCGGTTCTGATTGCCGACGGTGTTTCGGATCGGGAACGCGCGGCCTGCCGCGAGATATACAACCGCCATCTGGAAAACCTCCGCCGCGAGATCGGCGAGACGGACGACGACTTTGAAAAAGTGCGGCACGTCTATGAATATCTGCACCGTGAAATCCTGACCGGTTCGTACGACCTGAATCTTTCGAGCGCCGCCGCCTGTCTGCAGACGGGAATCTACAACTGCGTGAGCGCAACAGCCCTTTTCAACGCGCTGGCCGGCGATGTCGGGCTGACCTCGTTCGGACTGGAAATGACCGGCCATGCCAAGAGCCGGATCCTCTGCGGCGACTCCTACCTCGATATTGAAACGACCTGCCCGAAATGGGATCTTCTCCCCGACCGCCCGGTTCCGATTCCGGAGACCGAGCCGGGAACGGCTCTCTGGGCGCGCGACGCCGCCTTCTTCCGGCAGGTCAACTATCTGGAATCAACCTCGGCGTATCCTTCCGAAGAGACGCAGGAGAACCAGCTTGCCTCCGCCCCTCTGCTGGAAGCCGACGGAGAGGATTCCGAGCCGGTCACCCCGGAACGCGCACTCGCCCTTTCGGGGAAGAAACCGGTCCGGACGGTCACCCCGGTTCAGTTCGTGGCGACGATCTACTATAACCGCGCGGTCGACTACTATCAGGAGAACAAATTCGACAGCGCCATCTATGCGTATCTCAAGGCGCTGGCGATTGACCCCAACAACAAGACGGTTCTCGGCAACTTCAAAGCGACGCTCAACAATCTGGCAATCGAACTCGCCTCGCGCGGGAAGAACTACAATGAGGCGATCCGCCTGACCGAACAGGGACTGGCACTCGATCCGAATTTCGACCAGTTCCGCGTCAACCTTCCCCTCTATTACCATCATTGGTCTTCGGAACTGCGGAAAAACAACCGTCTGGAAGAGGCGCTTCGGGTGGAAGCCCGGTACCGGCGCGCGTTTCCCCAGTCCGAAGCCAAGATTTTCTGACGGGGCGGATATGCGCTATCGGAATGTTTTCGTCGAAGGGATTACCTGTATTCTTCCCGACGAGATTGTCACTACCGAGGAGCTGGAAAAGCGCCTCGCGCCCCTTTACGAGCGTCTCCGTCTTCCCTACGGCCGGCTGGAACTGATGACCGGAATCCGCGAGCGGCGCGTCTGGCCGAAAGGGGAACTTCCCGGTGACCAATCGGTACGCACAGTCAACAAACTTTTCGAAGAGACCGGCGCCGACCGCGGAAAAGTCGGCGCGCTGATCCACGCCTCGGTCTGCCGCGACTACCAGGAACCGGCGACCGCCTGCGACGTTCACCGGCGGCTGCAGCTTCCCGCACGGTGTGTGGTACACGATATTTCCAACGCCTGTCTGGGGCTCCTTTCGGGGATTCTGCTGACCGCAAACCTGATTGAACTGGGACAGATCGACTCGGCGGTCGTCGTCGGAACCGAAACAAGCCGCGCGCTGATGGAATCGACGATCGGCCTTCTCTGCAACGACACCTCAATCACCCGGCGGAGCGTCAAGCCGGCGTTCGCCTCCCTGACCATCGGTTCGGGGAGCGCGGCGGTCCTTCTGACAAACGGAAAACTGACCCGAACCGATAACCGCCTCCTGGGGGGTGTCGTTCTGGCCGACTCGCAGCATGCGGCGCTCTGCCGAAGCCAGGTCGACGTGACCGCCGGCGGGAACGCCTCGGGACAGCTGATGCAGACCGATTCGGAAGCGCTCCTCCACGCCGGAGTCAACGCGGCGGCCGATGCGTTTGAGCTCTTTAAGGAAGAGACCGGCTGGACGCCGGAAACGATCGACCGCACCTTCTGCCACCAGGTCGGCGTGGCGCACGAACGGCTCCTTTTCAGCCGGCTGAATCTTGACCCGGCGAAAAACTACCGTACATTTTCCTTTCTGGGGAACACCGGAAGTGTGGCGCTTCCGACCGCTGCGGCGCTCGGGATTGAATCGGGGTTCGTCCGGGACGGCGACAAGATCGCCCTTCTGGGGATCGGTTCGGGGATCAATGTGATTATGCTGGCGGTCGAGTGGAACAGGACTCTCAGGAAGTCCGTGTAACGTCGCGATGTACAAGGGAACGGGGACTGAAAGCGTGACGCGCTTTTCAGTCCCCGTCTTTTTTTGGTCTTTGAAATCCTAGCCGAGCGGCTTGATCATCCGGCGCGGGTCGAGCGCCTTGTCGAGCTCCTCCTTTGAAAGGACGTTCTCTTCTTCACAGACTTCGCGGATCGTCTTGCCGGTCTTGTGGGCCTTTTTGGCGAGCGCGGCGGCCTTCTCGTAACCGATGTAGAGGTTCAGCCCGGTAACGGTCATCAGGCTCCGTTCGAGGGAAGCGCGGCATGCGTCCTCGTTCGGCTCCATGAGCGCCAGGCACTTTTCGGTAAAAACGGCGACCCCGCCGGCCAGGATCCGGACCGACTCGAGCGCGGTGTCGGCCATCATCGGCATCATGATGTTCAGCTGGAATTGCCCGCCGGACGCGCCGGCCAGCGAGATCGCCGCGTCGTTGCCGATCACCTTGGCTGCCGCCTGCATGAGTGCTTCGCAAAGGACCGGGTTGACCTTGCCCGGCATAATCGAGCTTCCCGGCTGCAGATCGGCCAGACGGATCTCACCGATTCCGCAGCGCGGCCCGCTCGAAAGCCAGCGGATGTTGTTGGCGACTCCCGTCAGGGATACGGCGACCCCCTTGATCAGCGCATGGGCGGCAACCAGACCGTCCCGCTGGGCATTCGCCTCAAAATGATTTTCGGCCTCGACGAAAGGTATCTTCGTCTCTTCGGCAAGCGCGGCGGCGACACCGGCGCCGAACTTTTTGTGCGTGTTGATTCCCGAACCGACGGCGGTTCCCCCCGCCGGAAGTTCCCGAAGCTCTTCAACCGCCCCGGCGGCGCGGCGGACGGCCAGCTCCATCTGCCGCGCCATGCCGCCGATCTCCTGTCCCAGGGAAAGGGGTGTGGCGTCGGCCAGGTGGGTTCGGCCCGACTTCAAGACCGTATCCCATGCCCGGGCCTTTTCGGTTAAGACTCCGGCCGCCCGGGAGAGTGCGGGAAGAAGCCGGTCATGGATCGCCCGTGCGACGGCGACGTGGATCGCCGTCGGGTAGATGTCGTTGGTCGACTGCCCGCGGTTAACATGGTCGTTCGGGTGGATTTTCTTTTCCGGGGCGAAACGGTCGTAGCCGGCCAGTTCGGCGGCGCGGCTGGCGATCACCTCGTTGGCGTTCATGTTCGTCGAAGTGCCCGATCCGGTCTGATAGACGTCGATCGGAAACTCGCCGTCCCATTTCCCGTCGGCAACTTCACGCGCGGCGGTCAGGAGGGCGTCTATTTCCGTCTCGGAAAGGGGTGCGCGGCCGGCCGATAGGAGCCCCAGGTCGCGGTTCACGCGGGCGGCGCACCACTTCACCAGGCCGAGCGCGTGGATCAGTTCCGGCGGCGCGGTCTGTCCGGAAATCGGGAAGTTTTCAACTGCCCGCTGCGTCTGGGCGCCGTAATACGCTTCTTTCGGCAGACGGACCTCGCCCATCGTGTCGCGTTCCACTCGGTATTCTGTCATACGCATCTCCGCTCCTGTCTGTGGAGTTTTCTGTAAAGCTCGGCGTAGCGCCGGAGCATCTGTGAAAGGCCGAACTCTGTCTCGATCCGCTCTTTCGCCGCAGCGCCCATCCGGCGGCGGCGCGCTTCGGCCTCCGGCTGAAGCAGGAAGAACGACTCGCGGCAGAATTCGGTCCGGCGCCGTATCGGCTCGCCGTGAAATTCGGGAATCAAAACACCCGTTTCCCCGGGAACGACGAGCTCCCGGTGTCCCGGGATATCCGAGGCGACGACCGGCACGCCGGCGCTCATCGCCTCCATGACCGTGTTCGAGAGGCCCTCATATTCGCTCGTCGACCAGAGGAGATCGAAGTGCGGCATGAAATTATACACGTCGTCCCGATGTCCGACGAAATGGACGGTGTCCGTTATCCGAATCTCGTCGCGGTACCGAAGCAGGTTTTCCCGCTGCGGGCCGTCGCCGATGACGACCAGGTGAAAGTCCAGGCCGGTAAACTTCAGCTGTTCGGCGGACCAGACCGCATCACGAACCCGTTTCTGCGGCCAGAGGCGGGCAACCAGGCCGATCAGAAAGGGGAGCGGCTTTCCCGGTTCTCTGCGCACGCCGAGCTGCCGGAAAATCTCCTCTTTGGAAACGCTGCTCGGCAGAAGAGGCGTCGCCGCGTTCGGGATGATTTCAAACAAAGATGCGGGAATCCCCCGCTCGGCGTAAAATTCGCGCACTCCGACACTGTTGGCGGCGATCACACTTGTCTTCTTGGCAAGCCTGCGGTCGACCGCCAGGTGCCAGGGCTCTTTCCACGGGTCGACACACCGTTCGCCGCAGACGATCTTCGTTACCCCGCACGCGGCGGCGGCGGCGCGGCCGTACGCGTTGGCCGCGAAGATCCATGTGTGTACGATGTCCGGCCGAAACGCGCGGATGACCGTTTTGAGCCGGTAATACGCCGCCGGAGAAAACTTGTGTTTCTTTCCGATCTCGTATACCGGAATCCCGGCGCGGTTCAGGTCGGCGGCGTAGGGGCCGCCGCGGGTCAGTGCACAAACGCCGACCTCGAACTCCTCTTTCGGGAGCCCGCAGGCCAGGAGCGTCATCTGCTTTTCGGCGCCGCTGCGGTCAAGCGTCGGAATGATCTGTAGGATTCTCATCGGGTCGGTCTCTCGTCCGGAGAGATTATGTTACACAAACGGTCAGGGACGCGGCTGTTCCCCGCCGGGAAGCCCGCCGAACTTCCGGTTCCTCCTGCCGAACGCGGCAATGGCCTCTTCGAGAACCGCCCTGTTGAAGTCGGGCCAGTAGATCGGTGTGACCCAGAATTCGGCGTAACTGATCTGCCAGAGCAGGTAGTTGCTCAGGCGCATCTCCCCCGCGGTCCGTATGAGAAGATCGGGGTCGGTATACGGCGCGGTATAGAGGTGCCGCGAAATAAACTCTTCGGTGACCAGCTCGTCGATCGACCCGGCGCGGTTCTCTTCAAGGAGCGCTTTGCGTGCGGCGGGATCGGCCAGCTGTTCGGCTATCCGCACGAAGGCGTCGCGCAGTTCGCCCCTGCTGCCGTAATTAATCGCCAGGCAGAGGATGATTCCGTGGTTGCCGCGTGTCAGCTCAATCGTCTTATCGATTTCAGCCAGGACATCGTCCGGAATTCCCTTCCGCCGGCCGATCATCTTAAACTGAACCGACTTTTCCATCATGCGGGGACGCTGATCGATCACATAACTTTTCAGGAGGATCATCAGCGCGTCGAGTTCCGCCTTCGGCCGCTTCCAGTTTTCGCTCGACAGGCAGTAGAGGGTCAGCTGCCTGACCCCCAGGTCGTCGGCGTCTTCGACGATCTGCTCGACCGTTTTGGCTCCGGCGATATGCCCTTCAAAGCGCTGCAAGCCGCGCTCCTGTGCCCAGCGGCCGTTTCCGTCCATTATGATGGCGATATGTTCCGGTTTTTGCATTGATTCCCCCGTTGAGAGCGTTTTTCCTTCTGACTGAGTATAAAACGCCCGGTTCCAAGCGTCAAGGGCGAGGGGAACAGAGTTACCCCGCGTGCCGTTCGGTGCGTGTCAGGAGCCAAATAAAGAAGGGACCGCCGAAAAGGGAGGTGATCACGCCGACCGGAAGAATGTCGGGGTAAAGAATGGTACGGGCAGCCGTATAGCAGACTGCCAGAAAGACCGCGCCGAACAGGAACGAGGCGGGGACGAGCCGGCGGTGTTCCCCCCCGACCCAGCGGCGGGCGAAATGGGGGGCGGTCAGTCCGACGAAACCGATCGGTCCGCAGACCGAAACGACCGCGCCGACCAGAATCGATGAAAGGAGGAAAAGGAAAATTCGCGCAGCGTAGAGGTTTACCCCGAGCGAAAGTGCCCGTTCGTCCCCGGTCAGGAGGATATCCATCTCATCGGCGAAAAGGCAAAGGAGAATCGCCGCGGCAACAACCGCTCCCGCCAGGGGGGCCAGGAGAACCGGATCGGTCAGACTGATCTGCCCCATCGTCCAGCGGATCATCCGGAAGAGGCGCCCCTCTTCCGAAAGGTACTGGGTAAAGAGGATCAGGCCCGAGAAGAAAAAGCTGACCCCCACGCCGGCCAGAAGAACCGTTTCGGACGCCATATCCCGGCCGCGTGCCAGGGAAAGAACAAGAACGATCGCAAAGAGCGCCCCGAGAAGGGAACCGGCCGCTCCGGCATGCGGGACCGTCCCCCCGATCAGGGGCGCCGCCGCGATGGCGACGGCCGCGCCGAACGACGCACCACCCGCAATTCCGAGCGTGAACGGAGAGGCGAGCGGATTCCGAAAGAGGGTCTGCAAAACCAGGCCCGCCAGCGCCAGGCCTCCGCCGGCGATAAAGGCGAGCGCGGTATTCCAAAATCGTTCGGCGAGAATCGGCACGGCATCCCCCTCACCGCCGGACGATGTCAGAAAAATGCGCCACACACTTGGAGAATAGACGGTTCGCCCCAGGAGAGGGAGGAGGAAGAGAGCCGCCGCCGCGATCAGAAGGCCCGCAATAGCAAAAAGGACCGTTCGTGACAGGTTCAAACGGGACGAAGCACTCTTCATAGACCGTTCCTCTACTCGGTAAAAGGCGTTTCCCGGAGGAACGCGTGAAACTCCTCGTCGAGCTGCGGGTAGGAGACGCCCGTCATCTCCTCGAGAAGCTCGGGGTTTTCGCCCCCGCGATAGAGAACCTGCAGTGTTTTCAAAAAGGACACGCGGTATTTCCCCCCTTCTCCGTGGAAAAGGAAAGAGACCAGTCCCGCCGACTCGGTATAGAGTTTGGCGGGATTGGCGTCACGCTGAAACGCCTCTTTCCCCTTTTCGGCGAGAAGGGCGATCGGAAGAAGTCCGTCCGGTTCGTCGGCGCGCTCTTTCGCCCGCACGAAGCGGTAGCTCTTCAGCCCCCCGACATTCCACCCGCGGGAGGTTTCCTCAAATGTTTCCAGATAACAGGCGATCCCTTCGGTCAGCCAGAACTGCGATTCCCGTCCCGGGTCGGCCCGACGCCGCTGCGCCGCGCCGGGAATGAACCCGGTCTCGGCAAACAGCTGGTGCGCGGTCTCGTGCACCGCCATCACTTCCAGGGGGGTCTCCTCGTCATTTTCCGGGTCGGGCAGATAGAGGTAGACCGTTTTTTTATCGGGGAAATACCCGCCGGAACTGATCGCGGCGTTGGAATCGAGCCGGAGGGCTTCACGCATGTACTCCGCCCGGTCACGCAGGAGAATCACCTTATGTTTCGCAGCCGGCGCGTCCCGTTTCCCCAGAACGGACGCCGCCGCCTCTTTTTCGGTGACGCTCATCGGGTAGAAGAGGAGATGCCAGACAAAGTAGAAATCTTCGAGCCGCGAAGCCAGCCGGACGGCAGTACGGCGCGGAACGGTTGTTTTCAGGTCGAAATGCTCCGTCTCGATCCGGCTCTTCCCCGTTTTCGGGGAATCGTCCGGTTCCGGCGCGGCGTCGAGACGCCTCTTCTCCTTCGGGGTGATCCAGCCGAACTCGGGGTCATTGATGTATCCCTTGCCGCTGCGGGCGATTTCCCATTCCCGAAGCCACCGGCCGCCGCTTAACCGATAGCCGAAGACCGCCCGCGCCTCGGCGTTGTCCGGATCGATGAAAAAGGCGGCACGGGCGGCAAGCCAGCCGTCGCGCCCTCTTCCCGCCTCGGCAAGCTCTTTCGCCCGGGCCATGAGGCGTGCGGCGTAATCCTGTTCAATCGCACGCATCTTGCCGAACCAGGCGCGCTGGTTCGGACGGGCATCGTCGGGGAGAGCGGAACGCTGTTGCCGGGGGGGACGGGGAACAAAAAAACCGAAGGCCGGGTCTTCCCAGATCCGGCTTTCGGTCACTTTCGCCTCCAGCTCCATTCCTTCGGTACGGCTCTCGTCGGCCAGTGCGCGCATTGCGGCCCGGTACGCGTCAATCTCCTTTTCCGCCGGTTCGGCCCCGAGGAACATTACAGGAAGGAAAAAGAGGAGAGCTGGAAGAATAATCTTCATTTCTGCGGCGCGGGATTCACAACGATCCGGAACCCGAGATCGTTATATCGGTAATCTTCGGCGTTGCGGTAGCGGGATGCCGAACGGCAGAATTTCAGATAGCTGAACCAGCAGCCCCCGCGGTTGACCCGGTACTCCCCGTTTCGCGGTCCGGATGGATCCTGGGCAGGGGAGACGGCGTAATAGTCTTTTGAATATTTGTCGGCGCACATCTCTGCGACATTTCCATGCATGTCGTAGATCCCCCATGCATTCGGCTGACGCTTTTTGACCGGCTGAACCCCGTCTTTGCTGTTCTGGATAAACCAACAGAGGTCGACCGGGTCGGTCATCGTCACACGGGTCGTCTCACGGCCGGAAGAGTCGAGCGAAACCTCTTCGATCTGCGTTGTCGCGAAGGGGCCTAAGGTTCCGGCGCGGCACGCGTATTCCCACTGCGCCTCGGTCGGAAGGGAAACAGACAGACCGCTCTTTTCAGAAAGGGCGGCGCAGAACTCGTTCGCTTCGGTCCAACTGATGAAATAGACCGGATAGTCATTCCCGTATCCAAGCCGGTCAACCTTCTTCATCTCATCGACTTCAAAGACTCCCCCCACGTTCGGCTGGTGGAGCCGAAGCTCGTCTTTGACCGTACGGCCGGTCACAAGACGCCAGAACTGTTGGGTGACCTCCGATTCCAGGATCCAGAAACCGCGGGTCAGAGTGACTTCATGAAGGGTTTCGAAATTTTCGTGATTCTCTTCGTCCTCCGGGCTCCCCATCTTGAATGTTCCGGGGGGGCACCAGCAGAAACGAAACTCTACGCCGTTGACAGTCATCGACCGCCGCTGACCGGCGTGAGTTCCGGGAGTGTTGAAATTTTCACTGGTCACCACGCTGATATCGACCGGCTCCTCCGAAGGTTCCGGTGCCGCTTCTGCCGCCGGTTCGGACGCGGCGGTCAGAATGCGGAGATATTCCCGGTCTTCGGGGGAAAAGTCATTAATCCGGAGTTCGTATTCCTTTCCCGGGGCCCGGATACGGACCGTCTTCGACCCGGCGTCGAAACTTTCAAAAGTCCCGCTGATCCTGTTCCCGTCGATAAGCTGCCATTCTCTTTCTCCGGCAGGCGCCGTCTCCTGGGCCGCAGCGGGAAATGCGAGTCCAAAGAGGAAAATAAGAAGAGTGATCGCTGCCGGAAAGATCCGGAATGTCGAAGCGGTCGAACTGCTGGAATTGATTTTCATCACTCGGGTCACCTTCCCTGATTTCCGCCGGGGACCGGCAGGATCGAATCATTTCAAATAACGGGGGTTTTGCGGCTTGATCTGTTTCGGGGAGTATAATCTTTCCCTGCGGTTCAATCAACTCCATTGGCCGGGAAACAAGGATGGGAAAGGCCTGAAAAAAGAGGGAAAATACGTCAAGGCCGGATTTCCTGAAAAACCCGGCCTTGGAACGTGATAACCTGAATGATCAGAGGAAACCGCTATTTCAGCGACAGCTCGACTGGGTTCATATCGACCTGGTCAACCTTTTCAGGCTCCTCTTTCTTTCCGGCTTTCCGCTCACGGCGGATTGCCTCATAGATCTCCTGACGGTGAACCGGAACATTGGCGGGCGCATCAATACCGATGCGGATACGGTCTCCGCGTACATCGACTACAGTGATGATGATGTCATCGCCAATGTAGATACTTTGGTCTTTATACCTTGACAGAACTAACATACGATACTCCTATTTCCGCACATTCTGAGTTCCTTCTCTCGCTTTTTACTTCGGTATTATCCGACTTTCATCGAACAAACGGTCGTGAGTAAAATGCTATCTCTCTTCCTCCAGTTAAATCGGCAGGGAGGAAAATCTGTCTCTTTAAAAAAAACACTTCTTTCTTTTTTCAAAAAATCGAGTGGTCCTGGAATACCCTGTTTAAGTTTCATAACGATTGTAGCGGAGATTTCCGTTTATGCGTATAATTTCGAGGAAAAAAAATTTTTCTCCTTCTTTTTTTCCTATTTTGTTTAACCGATACAACCCTACCCTTTTTTATAAAATTTACGGTGTAGGAATGATGGGACGGTTTTTCAAAATAGAATAAAGGTATAAGATATATAATACACAAGAGGGTCTGTCTATATTGCCTGTTTTCAGGTCGGCGGACTCCTTACCGAATGATTTGGTTTTAAGGATACCACCAATGCGTAGATTATTCTGTCGAAACCGCCGCGGCGGCCGTACGGTTCCATTTTTCGTTTCCCTGGTGATCCTGATTTCATCTGCCGCGGGGTGCGCCGGACTGAAATGCGGACAGAAAGACCCTTCCCCCACTCCGCCCGCACCGTGCCCCACCGAATCGACGTCAAGCGAATGCAACAGCGCGTGTCCCGCCGCACCCGTGTCCCATTCCCCCGCAACCGTCTCGGTAACCGGGTCGGAACCGGCGCCGGACGGAAGTGTTGTTTCCGGGGAAGAGATTCCGACAACCGTCTCTCAGGATCAGCTCCCCCCCGCACCGCCGGTAACCGTTGATTCGACCGCGAACCAGTATCTCAACGAACGTCAAGAGGAAATCATCCGTGATCCGATCGGCGGTTCCGATGCCTCGTCAATCTCACCCGCCGGTTATCATCAGGTCTCGCCTCCGCCCGCTCCGATTCGGGAGAATGATATCCCGAACGGATACAGCGGGCTGACACAGACCGCGCAAAACGCCGGTCAGTTTCAGAATGTTTCCCAGGAATCGCAGCCGAGCCGCAGCCGGGTTCAGTTTCGGACGGTGATCGAAGAATAACGCCTGCGCCGCCGGTATGTAAATAAAGGAGTTGACGAAAGTTGGGCGCTATACCATCTGGAATCGGAAGGAGTGTTGACCGTCTCCTCGTCGGTACACACAAGGGCTATCTGGCCCGCTGGTCCTATGAGCTTGACAAGATCAACGCGCTTGAGCCGGAGGTGCAGAAACTGACCGATAAGGAACTGCGCAAAAAAAGCCTTTCGCTCAGGTACCGGGCTCGAAGCGGCGAGCCTTTGACGCGTCTTCTTCCCGAAGCGTTCGCGCTGGTTCGGGAAGCCGCGGTTCGAAATATCGGGATGCGCCATTTCGATGTACAGATGCTCGGCGGGATCGCCATCTTCAACAATTCGATCGTTGAAATGCAGACGGGGGAAGGAAAAACCCTGACCGCGACTTCTCCGATGTACCTGCACGCTTTAAGCGGAAAAGGGACGATGCTCGCAACGGTTAACGACTACCTGGCGGCGCGCGACGCCGAACTGATGGGGCCGGTCTACAAGGCGCTCGGTATGAAAGTCGGCGTGATTCAGACCCAGCAGCCGACCGCTCAGCGGCGCGATGCATATCAATGCGATATCACCTACGGAACGGCAAAAGAGTTCGGGTTCGACTTTTTGCGCGACCGGCTCCTTCTGCGCCGGATCCGAGAGGGCCAGACCGACCTTTTGGGAGCAATGCTCGAAAACAAGCGGGTGAACAATGAACAGCCGACCCAGCGTGATATCCCCTACTTCTGCCTTGTTGACGAGGCGGACAGCATTCTGATTGACGAGGCAAGCACGCCGCTTATCATCAGCGCCCTGCCGACCGAAGAGCAGAAACAGGAAGTGGCGGCGTTCAAATGGGCAGCCGATAACGTCTACGAATTTATTGAAGATGAAGATTACGAATACGACCATGAAAAGAAAACGGTCGAACTGACCCGCAAAGGGCGTCTGAAGGCACGCCAGCTTCCAAAGCCGGATGAAATGGCGACAACCGGCCTGTTCCATGTCTATGAATATGTCCAGCGTGCGATCAAAGTCGACCGCGAATACAAACTCGATCAGCAGTATATCGTCCGGGACGGAGAGATCGTGATCGTTGACGAATTCACCGGCCGACTCGGGGAGGGGCGCAAGTGGCGCGACGGGATCCATCAGGCGGTTGAAGCGAAAGAGGGTGTTGAAATCACCGTTGCCACGGGTCAGGCTGCCCGTATCACCGTTCAGGATTTCTTCCTCCGCTTCGAACATCTCGGCGGAATGACCGGTACCGCCTGGGCATCAAAGACGGAACTTCATAAAATTTACCGCTGCCACGTCATTCCCGTCCCGACGAACAGGCCGCCGCGGCGCATAAAATTGGATACGCTTGTCTATCCGACCGAAAAGGCAAAATGGCTCGCCATTGTAAAGGAGATTCAGGAACTTCACGCTATGGGGCGCGCCATTCTGATCGGAACGCGTACCATCGATAAATCGGAAATCCTTTCAAGCCTCCTCCAAAAGGTTGGAATTGAACACCAGGTCTTAAACGCCAACCACATCGAGGCGGAGGCGGGGATTGTTGCCGATGCCGGGCAGTGGGGGAAAGTGACCGTCTCGACGAATATGGCCGGACGCGGGACCGATATCCGTCTGCCGGAAGAGGTTCTTCAGATCGGCGGACTCCATGTGATCTGTACCGAGCTGCACGAGTCGGCGCGCATTGACCGGCAGTTGATCGGCCGCTGCGGCCGCCAGGGGGATCCGGGGTCGTACCGGCAGTACCTCTCCCTTGAAGACGAGATCATCGAAAAGGCTTACGGACCGAAAAAAGCCGCAAAGTTCGCCGCACTGGGGGAAGGAGCCGAAGACCGCCTTTTCAATAACAAAATCAAAAAGTTCTATCGGGCGCAGAAAAAGGTTGAAAAGAAGAGCTACCGTTCCCGAAAGACAATGCTTTATTATGAAAAGGAGCGCAAAAAAGTCCAGAAAGGGATGGGACAGGATCCTTACCTCGATTCCACCAACTGATTTGCGCCGATCCGCACCTGCCCCGAAAAAGGCCGCAGGTGTGGATAACCTGTTTATAAACTGTCTATTTCTTTCGATAACGCGACGGAGTGTCGATGAATCTCCCGGTCTGTCCTGTTACCGACAACCCATCGACCGGGTTTCATCAAACTTTCTGCATTGTTTCGACACTTTCTCCACAGTCTCATTTCTATTAAAAACCCCTTTAATTTAAGTCTCGGCGCAATAAAACTGCAAAAGTATCAACACTTTCAGTCGAGTCACTATTATTAAGCTCTCCAAAAGATATTTCTAATAAGGATAATTAATAAAAACTTCCGGCTCCGGAGAAAATTTAGCTTTGCTTATACATCACCTTTAAGAGTTAAAATGGGGTATTTTTTGTGTATACCGCTTATGGAGACAAACGCCGTGTGATTATCGGAAGGAAAGATAAAGAAAAATTTCGTTTTTTTCATTCAGAGAGTGGATTTCAAAAAAGGATTCTGATAGAATGGGGGGCGGAACTGGATTTCCGTTACAGATGCCTTTTGGCAACTCTAAAATCTCACGGATGAGATTTTTTTGCAATTTACTTCATTACTGAATAACAACATACCTTCCTGCGAAGTACGCCATGAAAATTACCTGCAACCGCGAAAAGTTTACCGCGAAGTTCAATCTGGCCGCCGCCTATGTGGCCGCGCGCGAATTGAAGACCGCCCTCCAGAACGTCAAAATGGATGTAAAGGCTGACCATGTGGTTTTCTCTGCCACAGATACCGAAACTTCGGTTCGTGTTGTCCTAAGAGAGATCGAAGTCGGCTCAGAGGGGGAAGTGATTCTTCCTTCCCGCCTGATGAAAAGTATTCTGCAGGCGGCAAAATCCGAGAAAGTCGAGTTCGAACTGAAAGACGAAGTCCTCGAAATGAGTGCCGGCCGGGCGTATTACGAGATTCCGACCTCTGACCCCGGTGATTTTCCGGAAATCTCTCCGTTTACCGGCGAAGCGTTTCATGAGGTCATCGGAGCGGATCTGCTGAAGAATATTACACGAACCTCCTTCGCAACCGATATGGAGAACAACAAGTACGCTTTAAGCGGAGTCCTTTTTGAACTGACCGACGGGAATATCGATACGGTCTCCACCGATGGGCGACGGCTGACCCATCAGCGGGGAAAGGCGGTCTCGCATGGCGGTCATTCGGCCGAAAACGGTGCAATCGTCCCGTTAAAGGCGCTTGGAGCGGTCGAAAAGGCGATCAGTGAGGTCGGCGCCGACACTTCGATTAAAATTGCCGTCGAAGGGGGAAAGATCACCTTTGTCACGGCCAATGATGAAATTATGATTTCTTCGAGCCTGGTCGACGGCCGGTTTCCTGCATGGCGAAAGATTGTGCCGGAAAAGACCGACCGCGTTATGGTAGACGTTCCCGTGAGCGATTTTCAGCTTGCGGTTCAGCAGATGAAAGTCATGACGACAGAAAACCAGCCGGGTCTTTTTCTGGATTTTAAACCGGGGATCCTTGAGGTTTCGGCAAGCGGGAATACAGGCGGAAAATCCAAATATACCGTTCCGATCGCCTATGACCAGGAAGAGATCGTCACAAAACTCGACCCGAACTTTCTGGTTGATTTCCTCCGTTGTTTCTCCGGCGAGACTAATCTTTCGATCTACCTGAAAGAGAACAGTTCGGTACTTTTTGAAACACAGCAGGACGACGACTACGCCTACATCTTGATGCCGCTCGCCTGATAACAGAGAGGAACTAAAAGTCCCCAGCCGGTTCTTTTGAACGGCTGCGGGACTTTTTTGATATACAGTCTAATCTTTCCGGAACTTGCAGTCGGGGAGCGCCCGCAAAAAGATCTTTCCGTAACTTTTCGTCAGGATTCGCGAGTCCATGATGACCACGATTCCCCTGTCGTCCGCCTTCCGGATCAGGCGGCCGAATCCCTGTTTCAGCCTGATCACCGCTTCGGGCATTGAATATTCGCGGAAACTGTTCCCCCCGGCCAGGGTAATAGCCTCGCTTCTCGCTTCGGTCAGCGGCTGGGTCGGAACCGCAAACGGGAGCTGGGTGATGATCACATTGCGCAGCGCCTCACCGGGAACATCGACTCCCTGCCAGAATGAATCGGTTCCGAAGAGGACCGAATTCCGGCTCTTCTGAAACATCTCGACCATCTTCGATCGGGAAACTCCGGCCCCTTGTGTCAGAAGAGGATACCCCAAATGCACAAGTTTCGGCGTAAGCGCGTCGGCGGTGCGTTTCATGAGGGAATAACTTGTGAAGAGAACAAACGCACCCCCTTCAGTCTCGCAGATATACCTGAACACCGCGTTGTAAAACTCAGCATCGGAGGAAATTCCCTTCTCGCGCGGGAGAGAGAGATTGCCCGGAACGATGAGTGTAACGTTTTCTCTGTAATTGAACGGACTTCCCAGCAGAAGAGTCCGCGCGCCGGAAAGACCGATCCGCGACAGGAAGTAGTCGAATGGAGCTGCATCTTCACCGCGGCGCAGGGCGGCGCTCGATTCTGCCGAAAGAGTCGCACTGGTCATCACCACGGTCCGAACTTTTGAAAAGAGCATTTCGCGCAGAATCCCGCCGACGTTAATCGGCGCGGCGAACATCTTCACCGATTCGGTCCGGCGGGAAGCAGTCTTTTCAAGCCAGTAGACCATCTCGGGGTCAGACTGGGTGATCCAAACGGTAAGATTCCCTTTGATCGAAAGAACACGCTGCCTGGCGGCACCGAGTTCGATCTTTCGTTCGGGATCGGTGAGGACGGCGGTCACACTGTGCAGCGCCGAGGCGAGACGGACCAGCCCCTCTTCCATCCCGCGGCCGACAATCTCCGGTTCCATGACACGCCCGTTCGAGCCGGGACGTGCGGCGAGCCACCCGGTCAGACTGTCGAAAAGTTCATCACAGCGGTTCTGACAGTCTTCAACCATGCGGCGGGCGGCGCTGAAAACCTCTTTCAGTTCCCGAGCCGAAGCGGGCGGCTGTGCGGCGTCTTCGGAAGGCTTATCGCTCATATCGGCCAGGAGCCCCTTGCGTTTCCGCGGATTCCAGAGACGGTTCAAAAGAAAGTGAATCTGCCCCTGGGTGATGGAAAGGCCGAGATGATCTCCGGCCGTCTGTTCCATGGTATGGGCTTCGTCAAAGATGAGTGTGCTGTAGTTCGGAATGATCGATCCCCCCTGGGCGCGAATTGCGAGATCACTGAAGAGGAGCGCGTGGTTGACAATGATAATCGATGCGCGTTCCACCCGGCGCCGCGCCGCCTGATAAAAGCAGTCCCTGTATGACTTACAGGCGCGTCCCATGCAGTTTCCCTCTTCACACGAAACCTCGGTCCAAACATTTGCGGGGGGCTGGGGGTTCAGGTCGGAGAGGGAGCCGTCGGTCGTCCTGCGGCTCCATTCAATGACGCGGTCCAGATGATCCGATTCCTCGTCGGTTGAGAAAAGAGATTTCGTCCGTGAGGCGGCGGCGCGCAGACGCCGCAGGCAGAGGTAATTTCCCCTCCCTTTCATCAGAACCGACGAGAATTCAAAGGGGAGAATGCCGCTGAGAAACGGAATATCCTTATTGTATAACTGTTCTTGAAGAGCGATCGTGTGCGTTGAAATCACCACGCGCCGCGCGGCGGGGTCGTTATCGGAGAAGGGGTCAAACCCCGCCTCTTCTTCCGGACGGTTCTGGTCGGCGGCCGTGTGGAGAATGGCGGGAACCAGATAGGCGAAACTTTTCCCTACTCCGGTGCCTGCTTCGGCCACCAGGTGATGGCCGTCACGGATCGCTTCATCGACCGCTTCGGCCAGGCTCATTTGCTCCGGGCGCGTTTCGTAATTCTGCAGCCTGTGGGAAACAAGTCCGTCTTCCCCGAGAACATCCCTGTAATTCAGATTCATTCAGAAGTTCCTTCAAGAGGAATCGGCTTCTTCGGATACCCCAAAGATTTCCAAAGCGCGACCCCGCTTTTTGTATCCCGAGTCCGGGCGGCGGTAAAGGGAATGAAAAAAGTTTTCGTCTGGCCGTGTTCCGAGTAGGTGACCGCGTAGATCAGGCAGATTGTGTCACGGTCATTTTTTTCGTCCCGGGCGATTGCCGCGGTACGCCTGTAGGTGACATTCGCGTTCTCTCCCAGATTGTGGATCGCCAGAAAGACCTTGTTTCCCAGAAGCTGAACCGCTTCGGGAGCAGACATCGGATCGCTGAGCTGCTTGCGCCAGAACCCGATTTCATCGTCGACCGTCTCGCGGGAGGACTGGAAGCGTTTAAACTGGCTCAACGCGACGGAATCCCCTTTTTGCGCCGCATCGATGACCAGGGAGATGAATTCTCTCCCCTGTCTGACCAGTTCGCGATGGTAGATTGTGTCGCGGACCGGAACCGCAACAAGCACCGCCAGCGCCAGTGTCAGCGAGATGCGCGCCATCGCCCCGCCGGTCAGCCGTCCCTCGGAGCGGCGGATTCGCCAGAGGGCGAATGCCGCCGAACAGAGCGTCAGAACCGGCAGAGGGAGCAGGTTCCGGTTGATCAGGTAGAAGAGCGAAAGAACCCCGCAGGCAAGCGCCAGAACCGCCGAAAGGCTCACCGCCGAAAAATGCTCCGCCGGATCGTTTTCTTCGGACCAGGTCTGTTTCTGAATGTCACAGCTTTCCGCGGCGGTGTCGTCAAACAGCATTTTGGTTCTCTCTCGTTTTCCGGTTTCGTAAGCGGCGTTACTTTTTCTTGGCTTCTTTTTTTACCGACACGTTCGGCGAAACTTTATTCTTCTGCTGCCATTCGTCCCCCTTGGCCTTGTCGCTTCCCGAGACGGCGAGGACCTGGGAGTAGACGATCGAGTTCTTCCCGACCTCCGCCTTATAGAAGTTCTCGAAGTTAAACCGGTCGGTTTCAGGGTGTTCGCCGATCGGCGCCAGGGAATCGCGCGAGATCCGCTCGTAGAGGGAGAACTGCGGCATCGGCTGCAGGTTCTGGAAATCCTTCCTCGGCGGCGCTTCCGGTATCAGGTAGAAGAAGATCGGCACCACACAGAAGTAGAAGACCAGGAAAATGACCGCCAGCAGCGAAATATTACCGAAGAGGTTGACTTTTTCAGGGAAGAAAATATGGATCCGCGAGATAAAATGCGTGGCGAAGATATTTACCGCGAAAACGGCGGCGTAGATCAGAGTGAACGCCACCAGATCGTTGTAGAACGCGTATTTGGGGAGAATCCGGTCGAGCAGATTTGCCATCGGCTGATAGTAACCCAAAGCGAAAAACGTAGCGAAGAAGAGACAGAAGGGGATCAGCAGAATCGTCCAAAGCGATTCCTTTCTGCAAAAGCCGAGCAGGCAGAGCAGGATGATCGGACAGCAAATCCAGAACATCGGGTATGTTGAAAAATCGATCCACATAGGGAGCCTCTCAGGTTATTTGATTCACTCGGAAAGATTCGGGTTCTTCCCTTGGTTTACTGCTTTAAAACGCGCGAAAGTTCCTCAAACGACGTCATTCCCTCGGCGAGCATCCGAACGCCGTCCGAAAGAAACGTGCCGCCGCCTGTCTTCATCGCCGCCCGTTGAATGGCCTCTTCGCTCGGCTTGGTCGTCATGATCTGGCGGATCAGATCGTTGACCACAATCACGTCATACAGGCCGGCCAGGCCGAAATAACCGGTCTCCATGCAGTGCTTGCAGGGAACGTAAGGGTCGCGTCCCGTTTCCGGGGGAATATGAACCCGGCGGCGATAGAATGATTTGACCCGCCCGGGAGGAATTCCGACCCGGCGGCACATCTCTTCGGTTGCGGGGATCTCTTCCTTGCATTCCGGGCAGAGGGTGCGGATCAGGCGCTGGGTAATGATTGCGGTTAGCGAATCGGCGAGTACCTTCGGGTCAACCCCGACGCGCAGCAGGAGCATCAGTGCCTGGGCCGATGTCTTGGCGCGGACCGTGGTGATGATCATCCGCTCGTTCTGGATCTCGTCGCAGCAGAGGCGGAGCGTCTCCTTGTCGGTGATATCGCGGATCAGAAGAAGCTTCGGTTCGCGGAAGAAGACTCCCGGCAGAACCGTCATCGGCGTCTCCCCCTTTGAGGAGTCGTATGTGTTGAGCGGAAGGTTTTCAATCGGCATATAGGGATGCCGGATATCCTCGACCGTCGCCGCGTCGCGGGTGAAGCGATCGGTCTCGCAGAGCGAGACATCGGTAAAAGTACGCAAGCCCTGCCCCGGAGGGGCGGCGAAAAGGATCAGTCCCTTCGGCTGGGCGAGGAGGCTCTTGATCTGCTCCGCCCGCTTGGCGCCGACTCGCATCTTTTCATAGGAACCGAACCGAACCGCGAGCCGTTCGAACTGAATGAGCGCTCCTTCGCCGGATCCTTTCGTCTGGACGAGGAGTTTGGCCGCCATCTTCTTCTTTTTTCCGCCCCGCTTGTCGTATTCGATGAAGAACTGGCCGACGACTTTCGGCGGGATCTGGATTTTAGGAGCGTTTTCCTGCTTCGATTCTCTTTGGATTTCGGCTTCAAGGGGAGTGTTGTCCCCCAAGATGGCGCGCATCGACATACACAGCTGCCGTGAAGCCTGCGGAGTGAGCGGTCGCCGGAACAGGTCGGTCACCGGATGCCAAACGCCGTCGATGAAGTATTTCAGCTCGCTCTGCACGTCATTGTAGTCGAACTGGACCTTTGTCGCGCGGCGCAGAAGAGCATTGTTGACGATCGTGCCGAACGGCGTGTAGCCCGGAAGGGAACGCGCGGCTTCTGTGCGCGCCTTGAGCACTTCTTTCGGAAAGGCCTTTCCGTAGGCGGAGAGGTCGATGACCGTCATTTCAATCACCCGTCGGCCCCCCTTCTTTTTCTTCCCGCCGGAGAGCTGCCGGAAGAGGCGACCGAAATGGTCCCGCGTCAGAACTTTGTCCGAGTCGGGGACATTCTTGTTATGAATTGCGGCGTAGATCAAGGCGGGTACCAGAAAAAGAAGAAGGGGAACCAGCGCGTCGACCGCGAAAATCGGCAAAAGGATTCCTATCAGCATGCCGATCGGGTAGACGACCGCGAAGACGATTTTCCATGCGGTCGGATTGGAGATCTTTTTGATTTTCGGCGCGTCTTCGGCGACCCATGCGCCTGTCATGCACCAAAGCCAAAAGACCAGGGCGAGCGAGATCTGTAAAGGAGGTGTAAAAATCTTCTTTTCGGAAAGGTCGGCGCAGATTCCGCGGATATGATCGGCACCGTTGACGTATCCGAGTTTCATATTGAAATCGCCGAACTGTTCTCGAAGCGAAGCTTGGGAATCTTCGGTTTTGCCGGTGACTTTCGGCGCATCGGGATCGTTGACAGTGTAGCGGTTTCCGGCTGCCACCAGGATCACACAAAGGAGGATCATTGCCAACAGTGGAGCGATGCTGATAAACTTGTCCGCCTTTTTTGAAAAGTAATATTTCAGCGGCCGCGCCTGGGAGGTGATCATTCCGAAAACCATGCTCCCGACCACCAGTACCGCCAGGAATGACGCCATCGTCATGTCTTTGAGAGGAACCAAAATCTTTGTCGCGGCGACATCGTAGCGAAGCGCGAAAAAGAAGGCCAGGAAGAAGGCGCATACTCCGCACAGGCCGGGCCAAAACCCCTTTTTCCAGAGAACGTAGGCGATCGAACCGACGAAGACCCCGCAGAGGGCGTAAAGG
>JAEEGL013536395.1_pt1 | contig 27537 bp, 52 predicted proteins | sample 9134231 | NCBI WGS metagenome assembly JAEEGL01 (sample SAMN16246548, study PRJNA631951) | gut metagenome | biome: gut microbiome; feature: rumen; material: fiber-attached | host: Bos | place: Iran: Karaj | collected 2018-10
GAAAATTTGATTTAGATATGGAAAACACAGTAATAACAATGTTTTTGAACAGTTTAATAATCCTTACTGGTGCAATAATGAATTTCATATTTAATAATTCACCAGCGGGATGGATTCTTTTAGGCTTGTTTGGGTTTACTTGTGTTCTTGAAATTATTTTGTATAAGAAATATAAAAAAGATAAATAATATGACACGGGAAGAAGCAATAGAAATCATTAAAAGAAACAGTACATCAGGTAGTGACTTACGAAAAGCTTGTGAGTTATTTATTCCAGAACTTGCAGAGAGCGATGACGAGGGGATAAGGAAAGGATTAATAGAGATTTTTAACTCCGCTTTAGGACAAGATTTTCTCCAAAGAAAAGCCGGACTTGATAGAGATAAAGTTATCACCTACCTTGAAAAGCAGAAAGAACTACCTACAGATGAGGAAATGCTCAGAACACTTCGTACTGAATATGAAAAAGGTGTGGCGGATACTATTGCAAAATATGAACATAAAGAACCGAAGCCTTCAATCTTTCCTCCTGGATTTGGAGAGGTGCGGTGGAATCCTATATCATCAGTTCAGCAGAAGCCAGGGGAGCGGAGTCTTGAAGATGACCATATCATCGGGTTTGTCTATGACTTACTTAATGAGATTGAGTGGAAAGATAATTGGGCAATGAGCAAAGATGAATGTCTGCAAAGGCTTAATAACTACAGTCCCCAGAAACCCACAGAGTGGAGTGAGAAAGATGAGAAGATGCTCCAATATATTGTATCTGACTTGTGTTATTTTAGAGATTGTGAGACTGATGATGAGTCTGTATCTGATTATGAAGATGAAATCTCTTGGCTCAAAAACCTTCCTGCAAAAATTAAATATTATGACAAGAGAAGAAGCAATTAAAAGAATTAAGGCTCGTTTTGATAAATTGGCTTTAGATGATAAAGATATAAAAGCAATTCAAACCCTTATCCCTGAGCTTCGTGAAAGTGAGGATGAGAGGATAAGGAAGTTTCTTATAGATTACTTTGGAATTATTAAATCTACTTTGAGTGATGGTGGCATATGGAAGGGATTTCAAATAGATGAAATTCTCGCATTCCTCGAAAAGCAGAAAGAGCAGATTCCATACACAGATTTTGTCATCAAACCACATAAGGGAGATGAAAACAATCCTTACGATATGGGAGTCTCCGAAGCACAGGAATATCTTATCAAGAGAGGATTTGGTGTCCCATTCATTGACGAAGAAGTGTATGTGGATGAAAGGCATATAATTCAGACTATTGGAAACATTATTCGTTGGGCTGATGAACACCCAAAAGAGCAGAAGCCTATATTGAAGTTTAAGGTTGGAGATAAAATTCATTTAATAGATGGAACAAGTCCTAACTATGAAGATGATTGTATTACAATTGGAGAGATAGGCACTGTTAATTATTTCGGCGAATTTAAGGAAGGATATGTTCCGATTAAGGAACAAGATAAATGGGAACTTGTGAAAGAACAGAAGCCATCAGAGTGTTTGAAAGCAGAAAGAGATGGTTGGTATATGTGCATTAAAGACTATTATTGTGGTGGGAAGAAGCAATGTGCTGTTGGTGATTTGGTGCATGCCAAAGGAGGTATGTATATGATGGGTGAAGAAAACATTTCTGAGTGGTTTAGGAAAGCATATTATGAAGAAGTCAGAGGTGCTTTTGAGCCTAATGCTGAAACAAATATTTCAGAACAGCCATCAGAGTGGAACGAAGAGGATGAGAGAAGGTTTATATCATGTATGGGGAGATTGCAAACAGCAGATGGTGCTCCTACAATCAATTCAGATTGGTTTGAAGAACACTGTTATAAACATCCCTCTTGGAAGCCCAGTGAGGAACAGATGAAAATATTAAGAAAATATGTTATAGGTGAATGGCGCGATTTAACAATAGGACAAGATAAGATTCTAACGTCTCTTTATACAGACCTCGAAAAATTATTATGAAATACATTGACGCAGAAAAATTGAAAACAGAAATTGAAAGGAGGATGAACAAGCATTGGGACAATTTGCCTGATGCAGATTCTATGGAAGCTGATTGTACCGTTCACGAGAATGAGTTGTGTGAATTAGGTGCATACAAAGAATTGGAGCATATTGAAGACTTCCTTATCTCTCTCCAGCAGGAGCAGCCGGAATTACCGCAGATAGGATATGCGGATATTTATTATCAAAAAGGTTTGCATGATGGGATTATCAAAGGTCAGATAGAAATCCTCAAGGGGCTTGAAGAGATTGAAAAAAGAAAAGCGGAACCCGTTCTTGTTATAAAGGAGCAGGAGCAGCCGGTGGTGGATTTGGAGAAAGAGTTGTGTGAATACTTTGAAGGGTGGAGAACAAATTATTATAGTGAAACAGAGGAACTATTAAAAAATAATGGTTGCACAGTTGATATTGATGATGTAAAAGAAATTGCCCGCTACTTCTACGAACTTGGCAAAAACAGTAAATGATATGACACAAGAAGAAAAACAATTATTGTTAAAGGACCTTTGTGTTAGGTTGCCTTATGGCGTAAAAATTTTGGATATACCTGCCAATGTGGTTGGAGACCTTTTCCTTGTCAGTACAACAGACACTGTTGAATATGAACCAGCAGATGAAACCAACAATGATAATTGGACCCAAACATTATACAATATAAAACCATATCTCCGTCCAATGGATTCTATGACTGAGGAAGAAAAGGAGGAATTATATCAGAAGACTGGTTTTAGGATTGATGACTGTATACTTGGTATTTCAGCCATTGATTGGCTCAATGAGCATCATTTTGACTATCGTGGCTTGATTGAAAAATGGTTGGCTCTGGAAGCACCTGAGGGTATGTATAAATAAGTTTGGCACGATATTTGCATATTAAAAAGCAAATAAAAATTAAATATTATGACAAGAGAAGAAGCAATAAAAACTATTTATGAAGCTCTTGAAACCCTTATTCCTGAACTCAGTAGTGAGAGTGAGGACGAAAGAACAAGGAAAGAGATTATTGATTTTATTCAATGGGCAGAAGATAGGGGGATGACCCGAGAAGATTATTATCAAGCCAAAAGACCTGCAGTATGGATTGATTACCTCGAAAAGCAGAAAGAGCAGACAGAAGACCTTTCTACCCATCTGAATGGTGTGATGCAAGAATATGTTAAAGCAGGTAAAGATGAAGAAGAGCAAGAGCATAGACTGAAATGCTATCAACTGTTCTGGGATGCTCTTGGTGATTCAGAATTTTTTAAGCAGAAAGAGCAGAAGCCTGTTATCAATAGTGAACAACAAGATTGTCCTTTTAAAGATTTAGTTTTAGTTAAAAACTTTTTTGGTGAGTATAGGCGAAAATGTATGTTATCCGGTAAAGCATGTGAGCCAATTAAGTGCAAAAGTAATAAACCAGTACAACTTGATGGTACATTTACCTCTTATGACATGGCAAAGACTTTTATTGAAGGACAAGATTATGTCCTCAAACATCCTGAAAAGTTTAATTTATGTACATCCACAGAGTGGAGCAAGGAGGATGAACTTAATTGTAATCGTATTATCAGATTTCTTGAGCCTCATAAAACCTTCTTTCCTACGAAGGAAACAAAAGAAGAGATGCAAAATTGGTTAAAAAATCGGCTCAAATCCCTCCGTCCACAGATTATCGACAGCGCCCCTCTTTACACCATAGAACAAGTAAAAGAGAAGATTCGAGAAGCACAAGAATGGAAGCCCAACGAGGAGCATATGCAAATAAATATAGAACTGATTCATCGAGTTGTTTGTGATGATAATGAACAAAGTGCGACTCCGGAAACTTATTGGACTACAGACCTGCAAGGGTGTAAATCTTATATCGAAAACTGTCACTCTGAATGTCGCCTTTATATCCAAGAAGCGGTGGTAACTGACAAAGTACTAGGAGTAACTGGAAGACGTTAAATAATCTTTGATATGAAATACATTGACGCAGAAAAACTGATTGCCGAGATAGATGCCAGACTTCATTGTAATGGTGCATTCGATGAGGTTGGGGATTCTTCGTGGCATTACGACCAAGGCATGGTAGATGCCTATAAACATCTTAGAAAAGTTGTCACTACTCTCCAGCAGGAACAAGAAAGTATTGCTGAAAGATTCGCAAGAATAGTTCGTGGTAATCTAATCGGAATAGACAAAGAGGTGCAACAAAAATTTGAGCAACTTTATTTTGAAATCACAGGAAATAAAATGTATGGAGGGTACAATGACTAAATATATTGACGCAGAAAAACTGATTGCCGAGATAGAGCGGAAGATTGGTATTTGTGAACAGCAGCGGGCCGATGCGATTAAGGTCGAATGCTATAACCTTGCAGACGACGCGTCGGCGAGAATGGGAGAATTACGCGTCTTGCTGGAAACCATCACTTCTCTCCAGCAGGAGCAGCCAGAGGTGGGTTTGGTCGAGGAAATTAAAGTAGTTTATCCGGATAATCCAAAGAGAAAGGAAATCGGATTTTATTATAGTAAAAAGGAGGTATCATGGGAAGATATGTTGCTTGCTGACCGTATGCATGACTATCCTTATTACTTCCGTGATGGAATGGACTATTATCCATTCATACCAGAGCAGAAACCCACAAAGAAAGACGATATTGGATATGATTTAGGGCGCGGAAAGGGGATGGAAACACACGAGAAGAAATGGAAAACCACTATTATGACGCTGGAAGAAACAATAACACATTGCAAGGAAAAAGCCTGCGGTAACACACAATGCGCCCTTGAGCATAGACAACTTGCGGAATGGCTACAAGAATTACAACAATATCGCAAAAACGCAAGAAAGGAGGAACAAATATGAATAACTGCAAATTTGATATAGATATTCTGTCAAATGATAAAATTTGGGGAAACGTAAAGATTTATGAAAATAACGCCCTTGTTTCCATGTATGAAGGCGGAGAGATTGAAAGAACTTTGTTTTTGATTGATAGAGAGCAAGCAAGAAAACTTGTGAAAGTACTTGACGCTTTTGCCCATGAGTGGCTTTAACGCAAGAAAGGAGGAATAATATGACAAGAGAAAAATCGATTTTAATATTAGATAGTTTATCAACTTGGCTTGGTTACGAAAGACCTATTACAGAAGAAATCGTAGAAGCAATTAAAACTCTTTCCCAGTCTTCCCTTCCCACTAACCTCGACGAAGTGGCGCAAAAGGTAGAAGATTACTATGATGTTGGTGAGGAGCACGGATATTTATGCTGTCATCGTGGAGACATAAAAGACGCTTTCAAAGCCGGTGTAGAATGGCAGAAGGAGCAGATGCTGAAGGATGCGGTGGAAGGAACGGTTATGGATTTTTCGTCTAATCAGCCAAGACCGCAAGTTGATGTACTTCTTGACCCACATAAATACCATACAGGCGACAAGGTTCGCATTATCATTGTAAAGGAGAAATAACATGAAATGGTGGAGATATTTCTTTGATGAAAGATTGCCAAAGGGGTGCCGATTGTTCCCTACTTGTATTTCTTGTCCATCTTATTGTTATGGGAAAAAGTTACACATTATTTTTGGTATTAATTGCAAGCAAAAACACTAAAGAGAAAAACAAATGAAAACACCAGATAAGATTTATGTGGCAGAATCACTTATAAAGACACCATATGGAAATGAGTGGTCTCCTACGCCTTACATATCAAGAGAAAATACCGAGTACATCCGCAAGGACGCTCTGCTGGAGTGGGCGAAAGGACAGAAGGCGTGGCTCAAACAAGGCTATAAAAAGGATTGGAAAAATGAGGACACCCTTAACGGTGGAAGACTCATGTTAGACAAACTTATCAACAAAATTCAATCACTATGACACAAGAAGAAGCATTAAACACCCTGATGAAAATGCGTGCTTGGCGTGCTTGGGGTAAAGAACAAAAAGAAGAAGAAAGACCAGAAATGCCAGAACAGAAAGAGGTTGATGAAGCATTTGATGTATGTATTGAACTATTACAGCAGCCTTCCCTTCCCTCCGACCTTGACGAGGCGGCAGAGACTTTCAACAACGTAAACGCTGCCAGGATGTGGGATTATGAAGGGAAAACTCAAGGTGAAATTGTCGAAGCCGCTTACAAAGCCGGTGCCGAGTGGATGGCGGGGCAGGGAGCGACCGTTGATGGTATTATAACAAAAGTTGGTTACAAATTGGACGTCGAAACTACTGAATACATACTACCAGAAGAATCTGAATTTGAAAGAGGTGACAGAGTAATCGTCCAAATTCGCAAGAAATAACATTGAAAAAATTAACTCATTACAATTACAGAAGAGACTGATTAATTATGACACGGGAAGAAAAGAATTTATTGCTGCGTGACCTCTGTGGAAGGTTGCTGTATGGAGTAAAAGTATGGAGACAAGGAGGGAATTATGTTGTTTCGTGTCTAGACATTGAAAAACAAAGCGTCTACCTAAAAGTTGATTTTGAGGCAATACGTGGATGGTGGACGGACATTGAAGAGGTTAAACCATATCTCCGCCCAATGTCAAGTATGATGGAGGAAGAGAAGGAATTGATGAAAGGCAGTGTTATTTGTTTTAATGAGCTTGAAGGAAATTCCACTTTATTTGATGAAATTGGACTTGATTGGCTTAATGCTCATCATTTTGACTATAGGGGTTTGATTCCTATGGGATTAGCATTGGAAGCACATGAAGGAATGTATAAAAATTGATTAGATATGGAAGAAAAAACAATTAACGCCCTAATACGGTTAAGGCACGAAATTCTATCGAAAGCAACAAGTATTGATGAAATTAAGAAAATACTTCGGTTGTATTATCCAACAGAGACACAAGTAGTAATTACTAAAGATTTCTGGAAAATAGAACAATTATGACACAAGAAGTATTTAACACTCTTATTGAAATGACAAAAAAATTATGAAAAAAGTTTATTTAGTCTTTACAGTGATTGATTCTAAAACTGTTGATGATGTAGAAGTTTTCACTAATAAAGAAGATGCGATTGAAAGAATTGATTATTATTCAGATGCTCAGGTGAATCTTGAAAAGGGTGTTTCTGAAATTTCTGATAAATATTCAGATGAATTTGTTCCGCAAGAACTTCATCAAATGTTCTGGCCAGTTGGAAAAATTCTTTATGGTATTAGAGTAAAAGGATATTTAGTAAAAGGATTTTATAAAGCAAAAATCAGTTATACTACAGATAGATTTGTGGTTGAAAAGGAAGTTAACTAATGGAAGAAGAAAGACTATACCCTGAAGGTCTTTGTGAAGATTGTTTTTGGAGATTCATATGTGGGTATGCTGTTGATAATCCACATGAATATGTAAGGACTTGTGATGATGGTGGTGGATTATATTATTTGCCTGATAATGAAACTTGTTAAAGAAACAAATAAAATAATAGCATTATGAATAGATGTGAAGAATTTAAAAGTGAAACAGAAGGTTTGATAAGAGAAGTTGATGAATCTTCATTTAAAGAAAGCATAGAAGAACTCCGAAATAAGTTAACTTCTCTTATGTTTGATTATATAGAATCTAATAAGATTTATTCAGAGGGTGATATTCTTAAAATATCATTTAACAAGTATCATCGTTACTATGAATATACCTGTAAGATTGTTAATATATATTTGAGACCTCAATCTAACATGAATTCTAACATGAATTGGCCAAGTTCGGATATAATATACTTTGCAAGATATTGTTGGAAAGATGATGATGGCAAATTAATTATTGGAGGCCATTGCCCTTTTTGTGAAGAAAATATATGTGGACATTTTGGCATTGATTATGATACCCTGAAGATTGAAGTCATCAAAGAAAAAGATGTTATGTAAGAAAAGAAATACATTAAAAAGCACACAAAGAAAGAATAAAAGAAAAATGAGAATTATATGGAAAATAAAGATTTAAACCTTGAACTTTATCTTGATTTTGAGAATGAAACCGAGATTAACAAGACATCACTTTTATATGCACTAAAGCATGACCCATATTCTGGAGAACCTGATGTAAATATTGGAAGAGCATTCAAGGATGGTGTTTACTGGGGACTTAAATGCAAACTAAAAAAGAAGATTGAGGAAAAACTATCAGAGAAAGATTATGGCTTTGGTTGTGGTGATTCTGAACACGGATATAATAGTTGTTTGAATGATTTGCTTACTTGGGTTAATAACATTGAATGGCTAAATGATTAGACAATATGTATATAATTCCCATAAAATAATAGCATATGAGTAGATGTGAAGAATTTAAAAATAAAATAGATGAACTGGTAAGAGAATTTAAAGATTTAACAGGTGAAGAAATACATGAAATTTTCAAAGAACTTGCTGATGGCACTTTGACTTATGTTTATCAACTCAGAACCAGTAAAGATATACGCTACGACAAGGAAATTACTGATTGGGGTAAAATTCTTTATTACAAAAGTCCTGAAGATACTTTTAGGTTTGCAATATATGAATATAATGATGTACCTGGGGTTATTTATCTTTCCAATGTGTTTGTTAGTCCTGAAAGCAGACATTTAGGTTTTGGCAATACTATTCTAAAGTTGGTAGATAAAATAGCCAAAAATAAAGGAGCATATAATATCTTTCTCAAAGTCAAGAAAGACTCATTTGCTCATAATTGGTATAACAGACACGGTTATGAACAATTTGGTGTTGATAAAGAAGATAACACTATGATTTGGATGAAAAAGGAGATTTAAATATGACAGAAGAAGAAAAACAATTGCTGCTGAAAGACCTTTGTGGGAGATTGCTTTATGGTATTATTGCAAGTGTTAGGGGCTCAGATGAAGAGTTTCAACATTTCCATATTCTCGGAGTAAAAGATGGCAAAGTGTGGGTGAGGAATGACATATTGCATGTGGATAATTTTGATGATGTTGAAGTGATTAAGCCATATCTCCGTTCAATGTCAAGTATGACTAAGGATGAATACAAAGAGTATGATGAATTTGAGTTTATCTCTGCAAGTCATTTTGCCCATGGTATAGAGGCAGGAGAACTTACTGACTGGCTCAATGCTCATCACTTTGATTATCGCGGACTTATTGAAAAAGGTCTTGCTATTGAAGCACCAGAAGATATGTATAAAACAGAATAGATATGGAAGTAGTAGCAAATAAACATTCAAAGAAATACCCGATAGAACTAAACTATCAGGACATTGATAAGACGGTTTCACTTGTTTTTACGTTGGATAATAAATCAAGCAACAGGGAGATTTTAACTAAAATTTTAAGTAATGACAGTAAGAGAACTGATTGAGGAGTTGAAGAAGTACCCACAGGATATGCCGGTCTCCGTTGATATGAACATTATGTGGCCCCCGGAAGCTGATTACAACAAAATTGAGATATCACAGAGGACGTGGGTGGACAGCAATTATCCGTGGAACAGGCCGGACTTTGAATACATTAATCTTGAATAGGTTATGACACAAGAAGAAAAACGGATTTTAATTAACTGGTGTAAAAAGAAAAAGAAAGAGTTTGATTGGTGTCCTCTTACTATGCGTACCATTATGTCAGGCAATCCGAACAAAGACAAAATGGAGTTGATTGATAAATTTATTGAAAAAATATCAGAATTATGACAAAAGAAGAAGCGATTAAAAGAATTAGGGAGTGGAATCTTGATACAGATGATATGGAAGTTCTTTCTGCAGCAATTCCAGAACTTACAGAGAATGAGGATGGGAGGATAAGGAAAGAGATTATTGATTTTATTCAATGGGCAGAAGATAGGGGGATGACCCGACACGACTATCATCAAGCTAAAAGACCTGCGGTATGGATTGCTTACCTTGAAAAACAGAAAAAACAGGATAAATGTCCAGAATATCGCGTAAGGTCGCATTGTGTCGGTTGCCAAATTTATGAAAAGCAGAAAGAACAAAAGCCAGTAGAGTGGACAGAACTTACTTGGAAAGACATTGTTGAACTTGAAGGTATCATCAATAATGTTCACTATGATTTTAGTGCTGGTATAGGTCAAGAATCTTTTGGGAAGGAAGTTCTTGAAAGATTCCGTTTAACAAAAGGTATTGAGTATCTTGATGAAGCAGAACAAAAGTATTGGCAGAAAGAGCAAAAGCCCGCAGAGTGGGGCGAGGAGGACAAGAATAAACTCCATCAAGTAATGGAGATTCTTTTAGCAGACAAAACTATAGCGCTGCGAGAAAATCCTCATTGTAAAGCCCTTCATAGAGCATACGATGAGTTGCTCGATTGGTTCAAATCCCTTCCGGAAAGATTCAGTCTTCAACCCAAGCAAGAGTGGGGCGATGGGGATTTACAAGATAGGAATTGGGTACTTGGCCGCATATAATTGGAAGCCCAGCAAGGAGCATATGAACGCACTGAAAATACCGGATTCGGTTCTTTGGAAAAAATGGAGACAAACCTTATTTGCGAGGACTTTATGTTGACATTAAAACCCTGATGTAATATGATTTTAAGTATACCGTCAATTGTATTTTTGATTTTATTTTTTGTTTGTGCTGTTTTGGCTGTGGTGCATGCTATAAAGGAAGAGAGAGACCCACATAGACCACCAGCATCAATTATTTTTATTGGTCTTTGTGGAGGGCTTGCAATATTGGTGGCTGGATTTTTAAAGCCAAAGTATATCAAAGAACCACCTAAAGAATATCCTGCATCCGATTACACACTTGAATATAAAATAACGGATTTTCAAGGACAAAGAGACACAATTTATGTATTAACACCAAAAAATGACTAAAAATTAAGGAATATGACACAAAAAGAAAAACAATTATTGTTAAAGGACCTTTCTGCGAGGCTGCCTTATGGATTAAAAGTTCAGATTCAAAAACTTGATGAAGATAAGATAATTGATAATGAAGATTTTGGTTATATGTGGTTAGGTATGGTTTTGTTTGATAATCCATACCATCAGGTTAAACCATATCTTCGTCCAATGTCCAGTATGACTGAAGATGAAAGAGAGGAATTAGAGGGTATTTTTCGCCGAATTGATAATCCTTGTACGGTTGACGAAGATGGGTGTTTATCTTTCTACGGAGGAAACGACTTTTTAAGTCCAGAAGATTTGGAAGTATATATTGACTTCTGTAACCAGCATCATCTTGATTTTCGTGGATTGATTCCTATGGGATTAGCATTGGAAGCACCGGAAGATATGTACAAAACAGAATAGATATGACAGATTTTGAAAGAAACGCAAGATATTCTTATGATGAGAAACTTGCATACTTAAGGCAATCACATGATTCCCAGCATTTACAGACAATGTATTATGGCGGATATGATGTTATCATGCTGTCTGGTTTAAAAAAAGGGTTAAAGTATTTCTTTTATAAAGGCGGAAAACTTGTAAAAATGCGTGATAAGAATTGGAAAGACGATATTCGACTTTATGCAAGAACCTACATAGACCAAGTTCTTAACGCAAGAAAAGAGGAAACCAAATGAAAGCACCCGAAGGGATGTATAAAAAGTAAAAATATTTGTTATGAAAAGTAGATATACAGCGGCAATATTCGCATTCTTCCTTGGTGGGATAGGAATTGACTTATTCTACCGTCGTCATTATCTTCGCGGAATTCTTAACCTATTATTTTGTTGGACCGGAATTCCCGCATTGTTTGGAATCATCCGTGGTATTCGTTGCCTATGGATGGATAGTGATGAGGAGTTTAATTACAAAATGGTGAATTAATGACCATCAAATGGTTTTGAATTAAGAAATAATTTTTGTATATATTATAGGTATGACAGAAGATAAACTTTATTTATGTGTTGACCCGGATGGTACGGAGAAGGCTTCCGAATACCCTCCCAGACGACTCTATGATGAACTGAAGTTAAACGCCACCGAAAAATATGTCAGTGAGCATCCATTTGAAAAATATGGGGAAAATCAATGGATAGACACTTGTTCCGATACCGATTATGGTTATTTTGGACGAGATTACTCCTTTGATGGTATCTGTCTTCCTAAGGGTATGATTAGAAAACTTACCGGTAAAGATTTGACATGGGAAGATGAACCATTTCCTTATTGTGTATTAACTCCGGAAGAAGAGGATAAGGCGGAATTGGAGAGGCTTAAATTGTTGAAGTTTGATACCCTTGAAGAGAAGTGCCGTTATTTTCAATCTAATGCCGATTTTAGACTACATAAGAATAGTTTTATATTAGCACATATTGATGGACGTACGTTTTCCAGATTGGTTAAAAACCGCTTTAAAAAGCCATTTGATTCCAACTTTATCGAGATGATGAATGAGACTGCAAAATATTTATGTCAAAATATTCCATGTGTCAAATTTGCTTACGTACAGAGTGATGAGATTACCCTTGTCATGTGTGATTATAGTGAGGAAAATAATGATGCAGAGTTTTTCTTTGATGGTAGGCTTTGCAAACTACAGAGTATTATCGCGTCTATGGCTACAAGCAAGTTCGGTCGCCTTATGACATTATATTCCATCAGGTCTGCGGAAAAGTGTGCCGATTGTGCAGCCGTTATTGAAGGCACTCCGTTGATGCAGTTTGATTGCAAGTGTTGGAACGTATTAAACGGAAACGATGCCTTTGCGTGGGTCCTGTACCGTCAGATTGATTGTGTGAGGAACAGTAAGCAACAAGCAGCACAGACATATTTTTCGCATAAGGAATTGGAAGGGAAACATACGGATGAACAGATTGAATTGTTGAAAAAGGAAAAAGGGATTGATTGGTATACCGACTACAATGATGGTGAAAAATACGGAAGGTTCGTCTATAAGCGTGACTTTGTGTTGAGTAGGGTTAATGAGGATGGCTCTACTGATGAATTTAAACGCGGAAAATGGGTTGTCGAGGGTGCCTATGATATTTCAAATCCGGAGAATAAGAAAAAACTGTTTGAAATTGTACCTGAATTTAAACTTGATACATATAATATAACTGACTAATAAACAAATACTTATGGCTAATAAAAAAGAGATTCGCGGTACAGAGGAAGAGAAGAAGACCGCACTGAAGACACTTAAAAAGAGGTATGAAGCACACTTGTTGCCTTATAAGGATTATGTGTTGCAGACCAAATTGATTGAGAAGTATTGGGTAATCGCAGAACCAGAAGTTGAGGAAGTGCACGTTGATGAAAACAATACACCAAAGGTTGAGCCGACGTCAGCAGGTACACCGAGCATTACATTGGGAGATATGGTAACGAGAGAGAAACCGCTTGATTTGACAGGTGCGTTTGGAAAATAGAAAATAAAATTGTATATTTGTAAGTGTAATAATTAAAAATTTAGTAGTATGAGATTTAACAGAGAAGATGTAAGGATTTCTTTCCGGAATCCAGTGTTTTATGTAAATGAAGACAAGAAGACGGTGGTTTGTACATTGAAGTATGTGTTGAAGGTTCCATCGGCTTGTTTTGTGCCTAGTGGTGAAGCTCTCTTTGGTGCGCCCGAAATTGGGATTTTCTGTCCAATCGAAGGTAGCGTAGTTGCGAAGTCTAAGTGTCACGCCGATGATGTGTTCGATGCGAAGATTGGTAAGGATATTGCGTTCGCACGTGCTGAAAATATTGCCTACACGGAATGTTATCAGTTGATGGACAAATATCGTGGTGGTCTGAAAGATTTGTATGATAAGATTTCTGACTTTGAGATTAAGTATCGTAATCATAATGCACATAATTCTCAGTATATCAAAGAATTAGGTGATAACACGAAAAAAAAGAACTAAAACGATGTATTATAATCCATATACCGAGAACATGGAAAAAAAATCCGGTTGTTTAAACTGGCTTCTGGTACCATTATTTTTCTTGTTGGTGGTAATCGTATCTTCTGTGTGGGGACTTATTTTCGCCTATCCGGAAATGCTTCTATGGAATTGGATTGTTCCTGGTTTATTCAATGGTCCGGAAATCACTTATTGGCAGATGGTTGGAATTCATGTGTTTTTCAGTCTCCTATTACCGAAAGTGACAAACGTTAAAACAAATAAATAGATATGGGTGCGTTTAAGAGTTGCGTTGATTGTCCGTTCTGCAAACCGTTCAAACCGAATAATGATATGGTCTATCTACGGTGCGAATATAACGGAAAGATATCCGGACTGATTGAAAAACGAGGATTAAAGATAGGACAAGGTGATATTACTCCGCCCGAATGGTGTCCTTATAATAAAAAATAAAAACACAAATATATTATGGTCATTGCATTTATTTTATTTTCATTGGCACTTATTGTCGCTGTTTGTGCTGCCATGGTTTACAAGAACAACTATAATGTCGTGGCCACTGAAAATGCTCACAACAAACAGATGGCGGAGCAATTTCAGTCTGACAGCAACACAAAGAGCATAACGATTACGCAGTTGCAGGAGGTTATCCATGAGTATGAGGACAAAATCATCACGCTCACCGAGGATTTGCCGAAGAAAGACAGCCCTTATAACCGTGCGATGAAACTGACGAATGAGATTGTTCCGTATATTACCAGAAACGGGGACAAGATTCAGATTACGGTTTTCAACAATAAGGGTGTAGCTGTCGAAAAGTCCGAAGAACCACAAACTCCTGATAATGAGGAAACGGAGGAGTAAGGTCTTTCCATCTTGAGAAAAATGGGGGAATCATGTATGTTGGTTCCCCTATTTTTATGTACATAACTGGATATTTATATGCAAATATATTCTGTTATGGATGAAAGTTTGTTCAAGGCTTCTCTGACTGCAATTGTGGAAGGAGAGTACACCGAAAATGACAAAAAAACCGTAAATGAATGGTTATCTGGATTGTTTGAAGAAGAGGCAAAACTGAAAAAACAATTGGAAAAGAGCAAGCGGGAATTTGTGAAGAAACGCGATAAGATTACAAGCGAATTAAGTCATTTGAAAACAGACATAAAAGACATCAAACACATACTTTCCAAGAAAAAAGATTGATTTTTCCCAAAAAAGCGTAAATTGGACCGTACAGAATGCAACCAGCTAAATATAGAATACTTGATTTTTTATATTTTTCACTATTTATAAAGGATATAATATAAAAAAATTAAAAAGCTATGAAAAAATTATTTATGATGGTTGCTATTGCAATCTTAACAATCAGCGCGGCTTTTGGACAGGAAAATGGAAATCGCAGTGAAGATAACAAAGTCGTGCGCGGACCTTATTTGACTAATAGTGCTTTTTTTGATAACATGTTCATTGGCGTTGGCAGTGGAGTTAACGCTTTTGCAACGAAAAACCTTAATTTCTTCCCATTAGACCTCGGAATCAACGCAGAGGGTTTCATCGGCAAGTGGTTTACCCCTACGATTGGTACGAGAGTCGGTTATAAAGGACTCACGAACAATGCTGACGGTGTTGGTTATTGGCAGCATTATGTACACGGTGACGTCATGTGGAACCTTTCCGATGCTCTTGGTGGATACAAGGAGACCAGAGTTTGGGATTTCGTTCCTTATATGACTGCAGGTGCTTATGACCTGATTGACGCTACGGTTGGCGGACATAACCTTGAATATGGTGCTGGTGCGGGTCTTTATAACAAAATCAGACTGAGTGACAGAGTAAGTCTTTATCTTGACCTCAGTACCCTCGTAGTAAGGGCTAACGCTTATCTTCCTACGCCTAACCGTTTCGGATTTGCTCCCAGTGCAAGTTTCGGTATCGTCCTGAACATCGGCAAGAACACCGGTTTCAAGAGATATTCTACCGCAGTTGCAAGTTATTATTCCTTCAACGAGAGTGATTATGCTAATGCACTCGCACTCAACAAGAAATATGAAGGTGAGATTGACAGTCTGAAATGTGAGAACAAATGCCTCGCTTCTGCAGTTGATTCCCTCAACAACATTAAACCCGAAATCAAGGAAGTTGTCAAGGAAGTTGCTGTGAATGAGATTGCTGTTTATTTTGAAAAGGGACAATATGTCATCAACGAGAAAGAGTTGTCACACGTAATGGATTATGCGAAATCGGTCAGCAATGACATCAAGGTCACCATTATCGGTTCCGCAGACTCCATGGAAGGCAGCGTTGAGAGAAACAAGTTCCTTTCCGAGCAGAGAGCAAACGTTGTCATGAATCTCCTTGTTGAGAAATTCGGTTTCAAGAAAGAGAACATCACGATTGAGACCACCATGGACGTTGCTGATACGCCTGAGAGAAGCAGGGTTGCAATTGTTAAGTAAACCCTGAAAAGAAATTAGTCAAATAAAAGATAACCCCGATTCTTGAATGAGTCGGGGTTTTTTAATTGTTAGTTGTTTTTGCCGTCAGCTGGTAGCATTTTGAACCGTCCAGTTAGAGGGAATACCACTACCGGTTGGGAAGTCACTTACATTAGATGGCCATCCATTTCTTCCTTGGGGGACATTTGTGTGTTTTACGAATGTACCGCTTGTAGCAACGCCGGACGTCCATGACTGTGTGCTTGCTGAAAGATACGTACCGGTTGTAGCAGATGCAATGCATTTAACATAATTTATCTTTGAACAACTTGTAAACATATAATTATAGCAACCAGGTGCCAATGTGATGGCCAAGAGGGCTGGTGCTGTCGTCAATTTTGTACAACTTGTAAACATATGTAGATAACAGTTGCTCGCCATTGTTGTTGCTGGTAATGTAGGTGCACTAGTTAAGTTTGTACAATTCCAGAACATATTCTCATAACAATAATTAGCCAATGCGGTTGACCGTAAAGCTGGTGCGGTTGCCAAACTTGTACAACCTTGAAACATACCGGAATAACATCCAACCACCATAGTCGTGGCACATAGTACGGGAGGTGACGTCAATTTTGTGCATCCTTTGAACATGTTTTTATAGCAATATGTTCCCGCTGTGTTTCCGATTGTAAGACTTGTTGCTTTTAAATCCGGCGCCTTGACCAATGATGTACATCCCGAAAACATTCCTTCATAGCAACTACCGAATATATTATGTGCCGTAAGTGCGGATTGTACGTTTTTAAGACTTGTACAGCCGGCAAACATGCAATAGTGGGACTGGCTATCCGTTGCCGCGCCACTCATTATCGGTGCGTTAACTAGTGAGGTACAGTTATTGAACATACAGTAATAAGCGCTAGGCGCATGCCACATTTGATTGAAGTTTGCAGGAAGATTCGGTGCGGTTGTTAAACTTGTACATCCCGAAAACATACCATAATAACAATTTCGGTTGAGGTAAGTTGATGGCAATTCCGGACCATATGTCAGTGATGTACAACCAGCAAACATTAACCTGTATGTATCTGTATGTGCACTACCGACAGTATCAAATAGTAAAGGTAATACGGATGGTGGTTTCACGAGACTTGTACAACCTTCAAACATCTGGTCGAACTCATTACTTGTATTATAACCATACAGTGACGTCACTTTTATTTCTGGTGCATCAACGAGACTTGTGCAACCGGCAAACATTCCACGCATTGCCTCTGACCCACCGCTTATCATTGTAAGTCCAATTTCTTTGGGTGCATGAACAAGATTTGTACAGGCGGAGAACATACCGTAATAAGGTCTCGCCCACGCACCGGATGCCGGAAGGGCCAAATTTGACGCATCTGTCAGACCGGTACAGTTATAAAAAAACTTGGTAAAACAATCTAATCCAGGGTCGGTATAATACTGCCCACAACCTACGAAATATGCGTTTTTAAAATCATCACCGGCAAGCAAACTCATTATGTTTCCGCTTATCTTATATGTACAAGTACTTGCGCAAAACGAACAACGATAACTAATACTGGTACATATTGCACTATTGATTCCCTTCCATGCGATTTTATCACCGGCGACAACTGATATTGCACCGGTATCCCCGGTATTTGGTACTATTGTTGTCCAAGTCCCGCCATTCTTACTATATTGAAGTGTTGCTGCCGATGTAATCCAGCTATCCTTGTTATATCTTAAGATTCCAGGCGTTTCAACTTCAACCGTAAAGTATTCATCCTCTGGCACAAAGACCGAATTATATTCTCTTCTCATATTCCTAAAACACAAACATTTAGAGATTATAAAAATAAATAGTCTTCTTTTTGGTTTTCTATCTTATTTTTTGTATATTACATAGTGTAGACATATATAAACATAAACGAGAGATGAAGAAATGCCTTATATCCATTGAATTGACTGATGAAGACGTGTTTCATGTATTTACCTGTGACGAGTGGTTCGGTGACGTATGGAGCAACAGTTATGATACGGACAACAAGGACGCCATGTACATAATCGAGCCCATGTACGACCCGATGGACCCCAGATTGGTCAAGCATCCTGAGATGTGGAGATACCTGTTGTGTATATTTGACCTGGATGCATTGGTGAAATACCCATATATAAAGAGAGCCGTGGAGCATGATGAGATTAAGAAGTCGTGGTTTAAACCGGAGGAGGAGAAGATGGATGAAACGAAATAGCGATACGGAAAACAACTGCGGTGAGGTCAAGATGACGTTTTTCAAGACCAAGAACGGAAAGGAGTGGATGCCGTTGGAGAGATACAAGGCGGTAATAAGTCCGGTATCAGAGAGGGTGAAGGCTCCGAAGGGTTTTGTAAGGATTACGGAGTGGACGCAGACATTCATTCCCAGTGAGTGCAACTATGATTTTACAGAAGACATGAAGAGCGGATACCTTACGTTCCAGGGTAAGATGGGATATTTTCCGCCATCTAATTTCATAACGCAAGAATCGCCCAAGAACGAGGACGCACAATAAGGAAGAAAGAAAAAAGACAACAATAGACAAGTTATGTACAGCAAGAGCAAGGAAGTTAATGATTTGGCGAATCGATTCAATGAGCTTACGCCATGGGACAAGGTTGAATTCTTGGAGAAGATTAGGACGGAGAACATGGGATTGTTTGACGACGACAGTGACGAACCGACTGACCCGGAATATTTTACGATGGATGATGTGTTTAACCGTTACACGTTGGATGAGATATTGTTTGAGGTTTCTCCCGATGAGGCTCTGGATTGTCTTGATACGGAGGACATCGTTGATTACCTGTTGGGTTGTGACACAGAGGAATTGGAGCGGATAAGGGAACGGATTGACGACACATTGAAATTATTGAAATGATAAGATACAGGAATAAATATCTCTAAATATCAGCGTTTTACCACCTATTATCAGTACCCTTGCGATACGTTGCGACATTGGGACTTTCAGTATGTCTATAATATCCTATCTTTCAAGCCATTAGTGAAATGACCATGGATAATTATATATAACTTGCTGATACATAATCTTTTAATGTCATGTATCTAATTATCAGACAGGGACAAATATTTCATTGTTTTTTTATGAATGGAATAACCTGCATTATATGGCACCAGAAGGGGGGTACATGTAGAACGCGTCGAGGAGACACATATTTAAATATTTTTTTATTATAAGAGATAGACAGATGACAGAGAAGAAAAGAAAAAAAGTTGTTGCAATAATTCCATCTGGACTGAATCTGAAGGAAAAGAACAACGACTCCCCAATGGTATCCACGATAGTACTCCCGTATCAATATTCCGTACGTCAACATCATGTAATGGAAAACTCTGAAATAAATCAAATGAATCACAGGGAATACCTCCGTCCATATGAATACAACCAAAGAAACCACCTCCAGCCAGCATGGTACTTGTCCGGCCCTTCCATGCGCAACAAACTCGTGATAATTGAATGACATTCCCCCCCCCCTATTAAACATAAAAATACTTCCTTAACATTGTGTAAAAAGCATTGTTAAGGAATTATTCTTTTATTAAGGGTATATAAAAACATTCCCTAATACTACGTAAAAACATAATGAGAAAAAATTAAAGAATTATTTCTCCTTAATGGTACGAAAAAACCCTTATACAAACTACATATTTTTCTTCCTTAATGGTACGAAAAAACGCGATTAAAAAATAAGGAATTATCCTTCCTTAACAGTGCATAAAACCCACGTTTAAACTGTTCCTTATCCGATTCCGCCCAAAAAATTTCCGGAAAAAATATTTGGAAATTCGTAAAAATTTTTGTAAGGTAGAAATACCTCGCCGAAGTATATTTAACTGACTGATTAAGAATAAGTTAAAGCACTCATTCCGACCACTGAGAATATGCATGTTTCGTTGCGTCGCTTATCTAATGTAAAGGTATAGCATCGGGCGGAATTATCTGTCTATCCATAAATCATTGTAGGTGAATAATATTATGGCGAAGGATATGTCTATGGAAACAGATTGTCTTAAGGGAACGACCACTTTATTTTTATCATATGGCGCCGGATGGAATGAAACATATCTTCCGGAAGTGTCTGTCGCCGAAATATATATCACCCATCCATCAATATATGAAAACCTACGCGTTCTAGAAACCGACCATATAAAATAGTGGCATCATAGGGGGTAATTTAGGACAATCCGTGCATAGTGTAGATGCGCAGTTTTGACAAAAGTTAGGTAAATGTGGAGAAAAACACGGGGGAAAAATTTTTAACTGACGGAAAATTATTGTCAAAATGTCGCATGGGTAGTAAAAATTAGGACAATCCGTGCATAAGATACTGAAATAGGGGGGACTTTTCACCGGTAATTTTCCACATAATTTCCACGTATTTTCCACTTTTGCAATTTTACACAGGGGGAAAAGTTTAAATGTCTTCCACTTTGGGGTATTTTTCTCTGGCGCTGGGATTATAATGGCATAGGTGGGGGTGATAAAAGAAAATAGGTACCCAAATGAGTACCTATCATGATAAGTTTTCCGTTACGACGACTTATCTTCTTTCCATAGTGTTAGTATTCCTGTCGTTGTACCTTCCTCGGTGGTCATTCTTGTCTGAGTTATCGAAACCTTGGAGGAGGACGAAGATACCCGCGATTACACTGGCAATATTAAGGAACGGGTGTGGAAAGGTACCGATAGCCCCGAAGTAGATACCGGCTGCACCCATAAGAAGTTCAAGCAGGGTGACTAACGGAGAAGTTTGATTAGTGTTGTTACGCATAATTAATAAGTTTTATCCACTATAAATAGTCGTGCGGGGAGTAAAATAAAGATAGGTACCCAAAAGAGTACCTTATCCCGCGCTGTCGGTGTGTTAACAATCAAAAAAATAAAATATTATGGAAACTTATCTTTTCTCCCTTAATTCCTTTGCCTTATCCAGGTACCACTTTTCTTTCTCGAGGTCCTGGGTGATATCATTATCCGGTTTGGTACCCATCCTCATCCTGTACTTGAATGCATTCATCTCACAGAACATGGCGGTATTCTCTTTTCCGTATATCCTTTCCATCATGTCTATCACCTCCATGGAATAGTTGTTGTAGTGTGCGGGGTGATTGACATATTCATAGTTTTCTTTTTCATCTTCCTTATGACACTTGCAGGCGCCACCACACTTGCATGCATCATTGTCACAAGTCTTCGCCTCTTCTTCATTAACCATTTGAACCGGGACATACCGGTCAGACCAGGGCACATATAATTTCATTTTTCTTCTTTTCTAGTAAAGATACAAAAAATAATCTTAATTTCCAAATAGTTAGGGGGGATGGTACCCGTCGTTAATATAGGTACCTTCGCCCTGTACATATATAATATTGCAAATACCATGCCAAAATGTCAGTCCCGGGAAAATAATTTGTCAGTATTTTTTTCTGTCAGTTTTTCCTTTCTAGTACTATTTATATAACGTAGAAAACAAGAATAATGGCTTTAAATAATATGGACCATGGAAGAGATTGTTACGGAAGTCTCCACATTTGATTGGAATACCATCGCCAGTATCATCATTGCGGTGTGCGGTTCAGGTGGGCTCCTATATCTGATTGTCGACAAGTTATTCGGCAGGAAGCGGGAGAAGGCTGAAACGGGTACCATCAATCACCAAAATAATATGTCCGCCGTTGAGATGTATCGTCAGATGGACAGTTACGTGGAGGACAAGATGGAGAAATACAACAGGAAGAACGAAGAGCGGATGACAAAGATGGAAGGACGAATTGAAACGCTTGAACGCCTGAAATGCTTTAATACGGAATGTAGGAAGAGAGAGTACTTCCCGCCTGAGGATGGGTCAGAGTCAATCAAGATGAATCCCACTGCGGCGTCTTCATTCACCAAATAAAATTCTACTCATTCCATATATAAAAAACCCGGGTAATTCTGTTATGAAGTTATCCGGGTCTTTCTTTAATATGTAACAGGATGCAAACGGTGATAGTTTCTTTGGGAGCTGACTTAACCATCAATCATATATGCTCAGGGTACCCATCGCCCCGGTACTTATTAAACAACCCATTATGTCACAGGTTGTACGGGTTCGTCGAATTGTTGTGTTAATAATAATTTACAATTAACGTTGCTGTATACATCCTTATGCTAGCGTTGCGGGAGTGGGACTTGAACCTCACGACCTCCTGGTTATGAGCCAGGTGAGATACCTACTTCTCTACCCCGCTATGTTAAAGAACTGTTATCGATTATAAATATACAAATAAATATTTAAAAAAACAAATTAATTTTAGCTAATATATTTATTTATTGCAATATCCCACAAGCGCTATGATGAAGACACAGAAATACAACCAGAAAAACAGTCTTAAGATGCCCCACATGAGATTGTCCGGATAACGGGAAATACCTTCAGGGATAATTACCTTGTCACCGTTCTCACCCTTGGACTCTTTCAGGGATTCGCGAACCTTCATCAGCACATTGCTCTTCTCCAACTGACTCAGGTCCATCGCCTCTTCAAGCTCATTACGACAAGCCTTGATGTTCCTGTACCAGAATTCAAGGTTCTCATCCTCCGTCTTCCACAATACAGAAGTATACCCGGTGGTGAGGTTATGGTCCTCGATGTATTTGATTGCAATATCCAGACGTTCCTTTGCCAGTTCCACGGTATTTGCATTAGCAGCCTGTTCAAGGTAACCGCCACACTGTTGGTCAAACTTCACGCTTTTAACAATGACACACACGGGAATGATAAGCGTGAGGAGGAAAATGAACCCGAATGTCAATAATGCTTTGTCACTCATAATAATGTTTTTAAATTAGTTAATTAATTGCCATTGTAGTCTCGCCCGGACTTGAACCAGGACATTGCCTTGTTAGGGTCTTCATCTTATAAGGATGCGGCTTTAACCGTTAAGCTACGAGACCATCAAGCCTCCACTTAACAGAGGCCGTTTATCCTATTCGTATTATGAAGTCTATCCTAAACATACGTGGTCCCTGTAGGACTTGAACCTACGACCTGCGGATTATGAGTCCGATGCTCTAACCAACTGAGCTAAGAGACCAATATACCCCAGTTTATTAACCTGACTCTGGGGCTATGTCAGGGGGGATTACTGGTCAGGCAAATCCAACCACCATCTCATTGTATTCGTAACGGAGAACAATCACTGCCAGTCCATTACAGGGTCAACGAGAAACCCCCTGAATCCATCACCCTAAAATCTTCGTCCTGTCATGACCACATAGGGTGAGAATTAAACCAGACACCTATACTATATGCAAATTCCGTGCCAAGATTTCGAAATAGGTACCCAAATGAGTACTTTACTTCTTCTTTTTCGGTGTCTCTGGCGGCGTGGTGAGAAGCGTGATGAGATTCTTGTTGTCTTCCCGGAGAATACCCAACGCCTGTACGATACCTTTCATCGCAGCCTCATTACGTTTCATACTGTCTTCGTAAATCTCATGGATGTCACTGGCCGTCTTATCCATATTAATGACAGTATCAATCACCTTGTTCGCCTTGTCTGTCACCCGTACATTCTCCCGGGATACACTGACAGATTCAATTGACAGGAGCCCGAAGTAGAGTACTGCAGACATCGACAGAAGCCCGATGATTACATGCCATACGCGACCGACGTCAGCATTCATCGTGAAGAGGAGCGTGGTAAGCATGAGACATACCTCAGCGATGAAGATTGTGGAGATTTTAACGACTTCCCTTTTGTCTTTTTTTTCGTAATTGTTCATATAGTGCTAATGTTGTTCTTCTGGTGTAAAGATACAGAAAAAATATTTAAGAACAAAATATTCGGCGAGTTAATATTTCTATGGTACCATGGTCTCTTCAACATCCAGAAGTACTTGCAACATTTCGTCCGTCGTCATTTCATTAAGTTTTCGTTCGCCGACCCATACTTCCTTGATGCCACCATTTTTCAATACAGTCAAATTATCATTGTTTTGTGCTTGCATTGGAACAGACCCTGCGATTGACATAATTACATTTGCCGCCTGAACCTTTGCAAATGAATCGGCAACCTGGTCCATCGTAAGAATATCACGGTTTGTATCACTGTTTCGTAATGTCAGTTGCCTACCGTTAATCTCTTTTACATTGTCATACTTCATATGGTGGTATATCTTAACCTCAATGTCATATCTGAGGTCCGTCAATTGTCCCTGAAGAGTCGACCCGTATTTCTTTATCTCTTTCGTCTTCATAATATCAGCCCTCCATCACTTGGTCATAAATCTCGTATACTGCATCTCGGGACAGCTCATTGAGACTCGCGAAATAATAGTCAGTATCGTCCTCATTGGTCACGTGTACAGACAGAATACCGTCGTTTCCTACGTATAGACCGGTAGCGTCAGGATATCCATCAATACCGCTCTTAATATTATCCAGGAAGAAAACGTGACAGTAGCCGTCCCATTCCCCTGTTTCACATACTTTCTTGCTGATAGAGTCTTCAATTGTTTTCATGGTCATCATTGTCTTTAATTAAACTGTATGTTATATATAATACAATTACCGTGCCAGACTATCATCCCTGACTGCCTTATAAATCTCATAAAGGTATTCGGTCGAATATTTTCTGAGTTTATCACCGTTCCATTTCCAACCAGTAATTCCTGACCATTGGTTCCCTGTGTAGTTACCAAGTTTTTTTCTAGAAAAATAATTTGCAAGGGTATCGTTGGGAGTAATACCATACACAAGATGCAGCACATCTTCGTGGGTAAGTTCAACAGTAATGTTTCTTTTTTCTTTCATATTCTTTATTTAAGATAAACAATTATCGTGACAGACTATAGTCTTCATCAAAAGGAAGTACAGGCATTACTTTGTGGAGCGTCTTCATCTTACCGTACACTGTGGCGGTAATATCCTCCTTGCTCATATTGACCGGATGAATCTTGAAGCCGAATTTCACGAGAAGGTCCTTCATACTGATTGACTGTGTGCCGGGTCTGATAGCGTTCTTCTCGCGTGACTTGATGATTTTCTCTTTAAGAAGCCCGCCGATAGCAGGATTCTTTCCGTATACGATGAACAGGAGATTACGGAGGGACGACCATACTGCCAGAGCGATAGTCACATTACCATTTGCGATGTCATCGGTTTTTTCAATCGTGGTATCGTTGAATGTCGCACCGATGCTCTTCGAAGCGACACTAGCCTGTTTTACTTCCAGGAATTCCTCTTCATCGGTCTTCGCATCCCATCCGTGCTTGTCGGTGTTGATATTGTTGAAACCGAGTTCCTGAGCAACCATAGCGTCCCGTACTTCATTGATGATGGTATCGTTATCCGTCTTCCCGTATTTCTGCTGAATTGCTTCAAGGAGTGCGAATACATCAAACGTTTCAGAGAGAAGATTCTTGTTGATTCTTTCGAATTTTCCGTGCTTACTAGTGTTGTTCATAATACTTGTGTTGTTTTTTTGATTGTTATACCCTATATGATACAACTACCGTGCCAAACTATAAAATTATACCCTATATGATACAATTACCGTGTCTGATTATAAAAAGCGGGAGATTATCGAATAAAAAACCCGGAAATGCGTCATACTATTCCCGGGTTCAAGATGAAAGATACTATTATAAATGATTGGTACCGGAGACGAGACTCGAACTCGTACGGCCTTTGCAGTGCCAGCGGATTTTACATACCACTATAGTTTTCACTACCAGAACCATAGGTCATAGCAACTCCTACTGCATTCTGTTTGTGGTCTGGACTTTATCTTGACCTTATTGAAATCTTGCAAGATTGTGCTTTCGATTCGTTTTTTATGGAGTCCCATCTCTCCTGCTACTCACACAAATTTCAACTTAGGTTCCTCCCGTATAGTCTCTACACACTGTCTTATTCATTTAATGGTGCTTCGGTCGTACACCATATCCGATTATAATTTATAAATGAACTAACATTGGCTCGGTATTAACATAGATATTGAAGCGGGCGACACCGCCTCTTGAATCATCCGGAATGACCAAATCATCCCATCACCTGATTACATATCCTTAGTCTTCACCGAATTAGGGAGGTTCTACTTCATCAGTTTCCCAATGAGCAACCCATAAAGAATGCATAACATCCTGATTATGAGTCCGCCGGGTCTACCAATTCCCCCACTCCGGCATGACGTCAAACAACTACATTACTAAATATACAAAAATTATCCCACATATCAAAATCCCTTGTTCACCTCCTTCCGTACAATGAACCTCTTCGTCACGTACTGTCTGCCACCGAACGTATTCCACACCTCAACATAATATAACGGTTTCCCACACATTATCCATCCGTCAATGAAGACGCTCTCCTTCCCGCAGTCAATATATTTCACCGTCAGGTTGTTCTCACCCTCAATATATTTCTGCCCACTGACACACGATTCAATATATTTCACCGCAGCGTCATAATTGTCAAAGACGGAGATATTAGCGTCCCTTGTACCGGAATCACCCTCAATAATAGCAAGATATACTTCCATAGTCATTTCTCATACTAATTAGGTACCCAAATGAGTACTTATATATGGTTTAATACTTCTTCCACTTGCCATTACCGGTTGCAACATTAAGATAGAGCTGACCAATCTCGTGCCCATTTCCACCACCATCACAATGCTTATAGGATACAATGAACCGCATACAAATAGTGTCGTTGGGTTCATCATACCATGCACTGCCATAGAGGGATGCTTTGGAAAACAGCGTACGTAGAATCTTGTTGCCCCTCATCTTCTTATCCACATCGGTACCCATAGTGTCATCAAACGTGACATAATATCCATCCATTCCACCCTTATACTGGGTTGCCTTAATATCCACGTCCACACCGAAATGAGATTTGATGTGACGGGCAATAATGTCTTTGAGAGCGCCGTTAATGAGTTCGACCGTGTTGCTTGTCTCTTCGAAAGGAGTCATCATAATATTATTCGTTTTAAAATGTCATATACTATACCATTGCAAATATTGGGCTCAGATAAGGTACCCAATTGAGTACCTTATTCCCATTACACCCATACCTTGTCAAAAATCTTGTACGCCTTCTTCCACCCGTCTTCAATGACAGGTTCCCATCCGATTGATTTCCAGTACTTAAGGTTTTCCGGTTTCTTGATGGATTCCCTGGTAACCCCGTCAGAGGAATATTCGAAATCATCCCCATACACTGCCTTGAAACAGAGCAGACAGAGACACACAGCAAGGTCATATGGTTTC
>JAEEGL011124306.1_pt1 | contig 27536 bp, 29 predicted proteins | sample 9134231 | NCBI WGS metagenome assembly JAEEGL01 (sample SAMN16246548, study PRJNA631951) | gut metagenome | biome: gut microbiome; feature: rumen; material: fiber-attached | host: Bos | place: Iran: Karaj | collected 2018-10
GGAAGATGCCATAAAGGCGCATCAAAAAACTTTATTCCAAGACGCTTCGTTACAGTGGCAGCCCGGCACCGTCCAATTCGAACACAAACAACAACACGATAATCCAGGCACTTTTAGAAATATGCCGATACGAGATCCGCGGCTAAGATAAAAGTATTCATAAATATAAAAAACTCCCGACCAAGGCCGGGAGTTTTTCACTTGTTTTTTTGATTATTTCACAACCAAATTCTTACCTTGGACATCGACATATACGGTTGAGCCTTCACCGACCGTGTCCGATAAAATCAAATCCGCAATTTTATCTTCCACCGCCGATGTAATAAGTCGCTTTAACGGGCGCGCACCAAACACTGGGTCAAATCCGTGTTCACCCAACCATGTTATCGCCTTGTCGGTAACATTTAATTCTATGCGCCGTGCGGCCAAACGGCCCCGCAAATTCCGCAATTGAATTTCTACGATACCGGCCATAACATCTTTGCCTAATTGATTAAAGAAAACAATTTCATCGATACGGTTTATAAATTCCGGACGGAATTGTTTTTTAACTGCGGCCATATCTGGCAAATTACTGGTCATGATTATAATTGTGTTCGTAAAGTTCACAACATGCCCTTGGCCATCGGTAAGTCTGCCATCATCCAATATCTGTAAAAAGACATTGAAGACATCTGGATGCGCTTTCTCAATTTCATCAAACAATAATACCTGGTACGGACGGCGACGCACCGATTCGGTCAAAACGCCACCTGCATCATATCCAACATACCCCGGAGGCGCACCAATTAAACGCGCAACCGAATGTGGTTCCATATATTCACTCATATCAATACGGGTCATTGCGGTATCATCATTAAACAGATATTCCGCCAATGCCTTGGCAACCTCAGTTTTTCCGACACCGGTGGGTCCCAAGAACATAAAACTGCCCGATGGACGGCGCGGATCAGACAACCCCGCACGCGAACGGCGTATTGCGCGCGCGACAACCGCCAACGCAGCATCTTGACCGACAACACGTTTGCGCAATTCATCTTCGATGTTCAGCAATTTTGATTGTTCCGCAGCATTTAATTTATCGGCCGGAACACCGGTCCATTTACTGACCACCGCCGCGATATGCTCTGGCAACACTGTTTTATATTCGCGTGATTCGGAATTCATCTTTTTAATTTTTTCTTCCAACGCCGGAATTTTACCATATTGCAATGCAGACGCTTTTTCATAATCGCCGGCACGCATAGCACTGGCGACTTCGGCCTTGGCCGCATCTAATGCCGCCATCGCATCGGAAAGGCCGCGCATTTTTTCTTGTTCTGCGCGCCAATCGGCGGTCAATTTGTCGGATTTTTCTTGAGTTTCATTAATCAATTTTTCCAAATCGACAAGACGTTTCTTGGAATCTTCGTCTTTTTCTTTTTTCAATGCCTGTTGTTCAATTTTCAATTGCATTAAATGGCGGTCAACTTCGTCCAGTGCTTCGGGTTTAGACGCGACTTCGATACGAACACGTGCCGCGGCTTCATCGACCAAATCGATTGCTTTATCAGGCAAGAAACGGTCTGTTATATAACGGTTAGACAAACGTACCGCCGCCACCAACGCAGAATCTGAAATACGAACACCATGATGTCCTTCGTACTTTTCCTTTAACCCACGCAGGATGGAAATTGTATCATCAACGGTCGGTTCATCGACATATACTGGTTGAAAACGCCGCGCCAATGCCGGGTCTTTTTCAATATACTGACGATATTCATCCAATGTTGTTGCGCCCAAACAGTGCAATTCGCCACGCGCCAACATAGGTTTAATAAGATTACCGGCATCCATACTGCCCTCGCCTTTGCCGGCACCAACCAGTGTGTGCAATTCATCGATGAACAAGATAATTTCCCCATTGGCATCTTTAACAGCCTTTAATATCGCTTTGAACCGGTCTTCGAATTGACCGCGGAACATTGCGCCCGCCATCAACGCGCCCATATCCAAAGACAGCAATTTTTTATTTTGCAAATTTTCTGGAATATCACGCGAAACGATGCGTTCCGCCAAACCTTCGACAATGGCAGTTTTACCCACACCGGGGTTACCAATAAGAACCGGATTATTTTTGGTACGGCGGGACAAAACCTGGATAGCACGACGAATTTCTTCATCGCGCCCAATGACTGGGTCTAATTTTCCATCGGCCGCCAATTTTGTAAAATCGGTAGTATATTTTTCAATGGCCTTGGCCGGTGTTTCTTGCATTTCTTCTGGATTCATAAAGACACCTCTTTTTTTTATCAAGCATATATATAGTGCGCTTTTTTATTATTCAAGGACATGGGAACAAAACCCGCCCCAAAACAAATATATGAAAAAAGTAAAACATTACTTGACTTTTTGGGATTTTTGTTATAGATTATGCCGCAGTAATTAAAGGATATGATATGCCACGTGTATGTAAAGTAACAGGTAAAAAAACAGAAGTCGGTATGAATGTTTCCCATTCGGAACGCCATACTAAGCGCACATTCTTGCCGAATCTGCATGTATTAAAGTTTCACAGTGATATTTTGGGTCGCGATTTTTCATTGCGCCTTTCGGCCGCTGGTCTGCGCACTTTGACCAAGCATGGCGGTTTAGATGCGTATGTTACGGCGAAACCTGTATCACGTTTGACACCGGAAATGGCGGCAATAAAGAAAGCCATTGAAAAGAAAAATGGCAAGGCCGAAAAACCGGCGAAAAAACCAACGCACAAGGCAAACCGCAGTGCACGTTTGGTAAAAAAAGTTGAAGCAAAGAAAGCAAAATAAATTCTTTGCGACATGGCCCTGTGGTGGAATTGGTAGACGCGCTTGACTCAAAATCAAGTTCCGCAAGGAGTGTCGGTTCAAGTCCGACCAGGGCCACCAAAAATTAAAAACACCTTTTGGTGTTTTTTATTTTTGCCTGTGTCGGACGGATTTTTACAAACGAAGTGCAGTAAAAATAAATTGCGAACGCAATTTGTCGTCATTCCGGCGCAGGCCGGAACCGACCAGGGCCACCAAAAATTAAAACCGGTTTATACCGGTTTTTGTTTTTTACCATTTTGTTATATGATATAATTCATATGCAAGGAGAAGTATCATGACAAAATCAGATGAAAATAAAAAATGGTTAACCATACTGCGTTGGGTCGCGCTGTTACCAGCCGTATGCCTGGTGTGGTGGATTATACCAATTATTTGCTTATATATAGAGAGATTATTGTCATTAGAATTATTAATGTGGCCTTTGATTATTTATTTTACAATATTGCCCGCCATCGCGATGTTTTTTGTGGCAAAATTTATCGCACCAAAATATAAAATTACAATGGGATGTGCCGCAATATTGTTGTGTATCATATGGGACTTATTACTGTGGTATGGGTTAAGTCACCTAGCATATTAAAAAAACGGGGTATTTGCCCCGCTTTTTTTATTTATTGGTCAATTGCAATTCTATACGGCGGTTTCGTTGCATGCTTTCTTTATCTGAACCCAGTTCTGTCGGATGTAAATCGCCAAAACCACTGGGGACCAAACGCCGTGGTGAAACGCCCGCCGCCACCAGTTCATTTGCCACCGCCGTTGCACGCAATAAAGATAATTGCATGTTATCGCGATACGCTCTGTTACCCGGAACAACCGCGGCTTTATCGGTATGACCGTCAACGCGTATAATCCAATTAATATCAGACGGAATCTTGTTTTCAAAATCTTTGATAACATTGGATATAAGGCGCAATTGGTTCTTGCCTTCGGCCGACAACTTATATGACCCGGTCGAGAATAAAATATCACTTGGAACAATGAACCGATCGCCATCAGCCTGGACCGTGGTGCGATCGCCCAACGCGGTTTTAATTGAGCGATAGAATTCAGATTGATATTGTTTCATCTCGTTCAATTCGGCAACTTTATCCGCCAATGCCCTGTTCAACCGGGTTGACATTTCAACATATTTAACTTCTTGTTCCCGCGCGGATTCTTCGGCGGCCGCCAGTGCATCATTTAATTTTTTCAATTCTTCTTGATATTCGGCGGTCTTATTTGCCATCTGTTCCGACATTTGTTTTTGCAAATCGCGCCGTTGCTGTTCCAATTCTGCCAATTGTTCTTTGGCAACCAAAGCCTCGGTCAATTGGGCGCGCAGTTCGATGATTTGCTTTTGTGTTTCTTCATCTTGGGCCTGCAACTTATTAACCTGGGTCTCGTACGCAGTAACAAGGTCAATCATGGATAAATCTTGGGCATCCAAACTACTCTGTGCGTTTTCCAAATTTGCGCGTGCCAAAATCAACAAACGTTTTGCCTCATTTTCATCATTTTGCATCTGGCGGATTTTTTCACTCTGTTCTGCATTGGTCTGTTTCAACTCTGCAATAGTTTGAACACCGGTTCTTTTGTTAAACACACTGGTCGTGGTCCAAAGGAACACAAACACAATCAACAAAAATATTAATATGATAACCAGGTTTGAAAACAAATCTACGAACGCCGGCCATGTATTAGTTCTGTTATTATTAAATATTCTGTTCAGCATTTTCTCTCTCTTTCATTATATTTATTGTTGCGTTGCGGTTTTACGGTCGATACTGCGCACAGCACTGGTAATCTTGTCCAAACTGGATTCTATTTTAGGCCATGCCCCCATATCAACATGCGACACATTTGTGCGCGCCGCCAAGAAATCTTCCAGTTTATGAAAAACCGCACCTTGGGCCAATTGCACCTGAAGCGACAAAAACCCGACAATCAAACTGCCCCCAAGGCCGAATAAAGAACTTGTAAACGCGGTTGCCATACCGCCCAACGGTCGCGACAAACCAACCTGCATCGTTTCTAAAACCGTTTCATCATTAAAATTCAAATTTCCAATCAGTTCCGCAAACCCGCCTATTGTCAGTATCAGCCCCCAAAATGTTCCAAGCAATCCCAAAAACACCAATGTATTTGTTACATACCGCAATGATTCCCTATCGTCTTCCAACCGCACCAAAATAGTATCTAAAATTCCACGCAAGCCGCCCTCGGTCAACTTTTGCGGGCGTGTCCGCAACATAATTGCAACCGAACGCAACAACCGCGGTGGCATTTTCGCCCCACGCGCCCCACGCGTATACGCATTCAACCAACGATATTCCGGCAATAGTTGAAAAACCTTGATAAAACAAAGGATTACACCAAAAATTGTTGTTCCAATAATAATCCCATTAAGGTATATATTTGCAATTGCAATCGCAAAAAATGTCCGGTAAAACAGTATCAAACCACACAGCACAAACGCCGTAAAAAACGCCATTCTGTTAAGATTTCTGTGAAAATTATTCATGATATTTTCTCTCGTTACACATCTATCATAGAAAAATTCTGAACCCCGTGTCAACGGGTATTATTTGTTATAAATGGGAAAAAATATAAAATACTTGATTTTTTGTAAAAAATTGTAATAATTGCGTCTGTTCCTGCTGTTATCAATGGTGGTAACGGCTGACATAAACCAAAGGAAATAAAATGGCTTACTATGAAAGTGTTCTGGTATTTCGCCAGGACTTGACCGAACCGCAGGTCAAAGAAAAAGCGGAAAAATATGCAGGTATTATCAAAGAATTAAAGGGCAATGTGAAATCCACAGAATTTTGGGGATTGAAAAATTTGGCCTATATAATTCGTAAAAATCGCAAGGCACACTATGTTATGATGAACATTGAATTGCCGGGTACTGCCGTTGCTGAATTGGAACGTCGTTGCCGTATCGATGAAGATGTTATTCGCTATCTGAATGTGCGTGTTGAAAAATTGGCCGATGGCCCGTCTATCATGATGAAAAAGAATACCGAGGAGGCAGAATAATGGCAGTTCGTGCAGCAATATATCGTAAAAAATCTAACCCTTTAAAGGGCAAGGTTATTGATTACAAAGATGTTAAGATGTTGGGGCACTATATTACCGAACGCGGTAAAATCGTCCCAAGTCGTATTAGCGGTGTTTCCCAAAAAGATCAACGTTTGTTGACACGCGCAATCAAACGCGCACGTCATTTGGGACTGTTGCCGTTCGTACGGAACAACATTGGTTAATAAAATATTTGGGATGAAAAACATCCCTAACTTAACAAAATAAGGACAGATAAAATGAAAGTTATTTTAACAGAAAAAATTACACGTTTGGGCAATATCGGCGATACAGTCGAAGTCAAAACTGGATTTGCCCGCAATTTCTTGTTACCAAACAACAAAGCATTGCGTTGGTCGCGCGAAAATGTCGCCCTGTTCGAAGCACAAAAGGCAGAACTTCAGGCGCGTCATGAAAACGCACGCAAGGCAGCCGAAGCCAAAGTCGATGCGGTCAAAAACGCAAAAATGTATATGATTCGCCAGGCCGGTGATACAGGTCAACTTTATGGTTCTGTGTCCAGCCGCGACATCGCACGTACATTAAAAGAAATCGCAGGTGTAGATATTTCTTCGGCCCAGGTTATGTTGGGTACCCCAATTAAATCTGTTGGTGCATTTGATACAAAAATCGCGTTACATCCAGATGTTATCGTTCCGATTAAGGTCTATGTTGCACGTACCAATGATGAAATCGAGGCATTGGTTGCGGGTAAAGTTTTGACATTCGGAACCAAAAAGGTTGAAGAAGAACCGGCAGAAGAAAAACCCGCCGATGAAAAACCGGCCGAAGCGGCAAAAGAAGAAACTTCGGATGAAAAAACATCTGAATAGTTTTGAAATCAAAAATTCCGCAGAAATGCGGAATTTTTTTTTACCGTTTGTGATTTGACTTTTAAAATATATTTATTAATATTCAATTGATATTTACACGAGGAATTGTTATGAAAAATCTTATAGTTGGATGCGGAATTTCTGGGGTAACATTGGCACGTTTACTGGCTGAATCTGGCGAACAAGTTGTTATTATAGATTCCAAAGATCATATTGCTGGAAATATCTATGACTATTACGAAGATGGTATATGCGTACACAAATATGGAACCCATATTTTTCATACCAATAACAAAACTGTTTGGGATTTTGTAAGTCGTTTCTGTAAATGGCATCCATACCAACATAAAGTAAAGGGGTTGATTGATGGCCAGATTGTGCCGATACCATTTAATTTGAATACTTTGCATGCGGTATTTCCAACAAGTATGGCGAACAAAATTGAAGAAAAATTATTGGAAAATTTTGGGCTTAATGTAAAAGTGCCTATTTTGGAATTACGCAAAAAAGACGACAAAGATTTGCAGTTTTTGGCTCAATACATTTACGAAAAAGTCTTTCTTGAATATACTTTGAAACAATGGGGACAAACGCCAGATGAAATTGATCCATCTGTATCAGGACGCGTGCCGGTATATATTTCCCGTGATGACAGATATTTTCAAGATAAATACCAAGGTATACCGATCGGTGGATATACCGCTATGGTTAAGAATATATTGAAGCATGAAAATATAACTGTTAAATTAAAAACCCCTTTTGATAATAACATGGAATACAACAGGTTGTTTTGGTCGGGCAGTATAGATGAATTTTTCAATTATGAGTATGGTGCATTACCATATCGCAGCGAGCGTTTCGATTTTATCACATATCCATATGATAAATTTCAAGATGTTGCGGTTGTGAATTATCCATGTAATTATGATTGGACAAGAATCGGAGAATATAAACATTTCTTGAACGATAAATCGGATAAGACGATAGTATCTTATGAATATCCCGAGGCGTTTCAAGAAGGTAAAAATGAAAGATATTATCCAATTGCCAACGATAAAAACGCAGGACTTTACCAAAAATATATAAAATTAGCGGAAAATAAACCCAATGTTTATTTTTTTGGTAGATTGGGTGACTACAAATATTATGATATGGACAAGGCAATCGCGCGTTGTTTCGAAATAATCAAGGGGTTGAAATCATGAGAGAAGAAAAAAACACCAAAAAACCTAAAGTATCCATTCTTGTTCCGTGCTATAATGTAGAAAAATATTTAGGCGAATGTTTAAATAGTATCATAGCACAAACGTTAGATGACATAGAAATTATCTGTATCAATGATGGGTCTACGGATTCGACTCTGGATATAATCAAAGATTATGCAAAACGCGACAAACGCATTGTTATTATTGACAAAGAAAATGAAGGTTACGGCAAATCGATGAATCGCGGTCTGGATGCGGCAACAGGCGAATATGTTGGTATCGTGGAAAGTGACGATTGGGTTGAACCAGATGCCTTTGAAACTTTATATAATGCCGCAAAGAAAAATAAAGCAGATATGGTTAAGGCCGACTTCGTGTTCTTTGACAACGACACAAGAGAAGAAACACCTTGTTGGGCAATTGGTATCGCCGATGATTTAAAAGAAAAGGTGTTTTGTCCCACGGAACAAAATCCAGAAATCATTTGGACCGGTCACCCAAGTATATGGACATGCTTATACAGTAATAAAATGCTTCAAGAAAAGAATATTAGGTTTGTTCCAACCCCAGGTGCAGCATTCCAAGACATGGGATTTAAACCCAAAACATTTATGGCGGCAAAACGTTTTTATTATTTGCCCAAGGTTGTATTACACTATCGTAAACATGCTAACAATTCTGATAAAAATAACAGCAAGGTATTTGCGGTATCGGATGCACATGACGATACAGACAAATGGTTGGCGGAAAATATGCCCGATTTGGAAAAATATACGAACATAGCAAATCAATGCAGATTCTCAAATTACGTATGGAATTTGCGCCGGCTTTCTGGTGAACCGAAACGCGAATTCCGTAAACGTTTTACATCGGAATATCGCAATTATTACGCCAACGGCACATTAAACAAAAACTATTTTGACAATAAACAATGGTTAAAATTGTTGTGCGTTATACACCCACATAACCCAATATACCCGATTACGCGCGCATTTATCACCATTATATCACCAATTTACAAATCCCGCATTCGTGGCGGGTACAAAGCGCATTATTTGTTTAACAAAATTGTTATACGCAAGATTAAATTATAAGGAAGGTATTTGTTATGACAAAGCAACCAAAAGTATCGATAGTTGTTCCTATTTATGGCGTGGAAAAATATTTAAATCAATGTGTTGATTCTATATTGGCGCAAACATTGACAGACATCGAGATTATATTGGTCGATGATGGATCACCGGACAAATGTCCACAGATTGTCGATGAATATGCAAAGCGTGATAAACGTGTTGTCGCAGTTCATCAACCGAACGGTGGTTATGGTGTTGCGGTAAATCATGGTATTGAACTGGCGCGCGGCGAATATGTTGGCATTATCGAATCTGATGACTGGATTGAACCAACAATGTATGAAAAATTATATAACAATGCCGTCAAAAATAATTCCGATGTTGTTAAATGCAGTTTTTATGTCTATAATTCGCTGGCTCAAAAAGAAAAAAACATCAACCGAAAATGGAAATTACACTATATGGACCTGTTTAATGCACCTGATGGCGCATTTACATTGGCGGATTTTCCACAAATTGTCGCGTTCCACGCATCTGTATGGGCGGCATTATACCGTGCCGATTTTATCAAAGATATCAAAATGGGTGAAACAAAATCCGCATCTTATCAAGATTTCCCGTTTATGTGCGAAGTGATGTCCCGCGCGAAGCGCATATCGGTTGAAAAAGATTACCTGGTTCATTATCGAATGGAAGAAGGCCAGGGTTCATCCACAATTCGTCGTGATGCTCGACTGATAGTAATGGCTTCGCAATGTATTGCCGCAATTGATGTGTTACGCAAAAATGGTGTTCTGGATTTAGTCAAAGAAGAAATATACTATCACGCATATCTGGCAAACTTTTGGTTCTTTCGGATAATAATGTGGCAATATAAATCTCAGTATTTTGATGAGTTATACAAGGTGTTTGCCCCATTACAGAAAGACTATTCGTTTAAATGGAAATATTTTTCACGCACCGATCAGCTATTCTGCGCGTGCATTATGGCAAACGATATGGTGGGGGCAACACGATACAGATATCCATTGACCTTGGCAAATATTCGCCGCTTTTTGATATCGATTCGTACGCCATCAGCGGATTATTTTGTGGGTTGGCGCGTTCAAATATTTGGAATTCAGATTGGCTCGCATTTGGATTATTATCTGCCGGCATTTATTAGAATAAAAATGTAGCATTGCATAAAAAAATATGATAGGTTTCCCATTAGAGGCGGTATTCGTATAGCCAAGGGTTCCATATGCAAAAAAACAAAAAACCAATAGATATATTATTCGCGGCAACTTCGGATTTTTTGCCTTATGCGATTGTAACCGCCATGTCCGCGATTGAAATGGCAATGGGTCGCCCGGTAAATGTGCACTTTATGTATGCCGATATTGTAAAACCAATATCGGATACCGAACGCCAATCGTATTTTGATCGTGCAAAAAACACACTGGCTGGCGTGGGCGCAAAAATATTCTTTTATGACATTACGAAATTGGTGCCCATGTTGGACGGCCAGAATATTGGTATGTGGGGACGCAACGTATCATTGACACACTATTTTTATTTGTTGGCACAAATTGTATTGCCCGACACATTATCCCGGGTAATTTATCTGGACACGGATATAATTGTGAACTGCGATTTGTCAGATGTATTTAATATGAAAATGGGCGATAAATTGCTGGCCATGGGGGAACCTCGCGGATTTGAAGAAATGGGTGACGATGTTTCTAATTCTGGGTTTGTTATGTTAAACCTGAACCAATGGCGCAAAGAAAATACAATAAATACATTACTGGAATTTGGGAAAACCGTGCAGGACAAACGATTCTGTGACCAAAATTTATTGTATCAATATTTTACAAAGGCGCATCCAGACCGATTGATGCTGGTTGATAAAAGATACAATATTTTCCCGCAATTATTCCCTGAAATGACTTGTGAAGAAATCAAGATTATGCATTTCACGGGATTTTATTCACATAAACCGTGGTTGGACGCAACCGGTCGCCAGCGTTGTTCGGAATATTGGTGGAAATATGCGCGACAAACAGCTTTTTATGAAATGTTTTTACACAAAATGATTATTGCTTCTATTCCAAATCGATCACGAAATAACAAAAGGAAACATCGTAGTTTTTGGTGGCATCTGCGTCATATGAAATTTTAAGAGGTATTTAATATGAAAATATTTAGGAAAGAACATTGCCCCAATGGACGTCGGCATATTTATGTCTGCGGAATCAAGGTGGCCAGTTATAAAAAGCATGTCGGAACAACAAAGGTTGTTGTAAGTAATGAGTTGCCTTTGAAATATATCGCGAACGACAGGTTGCCGATTTTGTTGCGTGACAAATTTTTTGAATATACAGGTAAGTTGCCCACAGAAAAATTAGAAACTTTGAACGAGAAAATTATTTGGGCATCTATGTTTGATGTGACACCGTTAAAGGTTCAATGTGCAGATAAGTATGCTGTTCGCGATTATGTTAAAAAAATAATTGGTGAAAAATATCTTATAAAATTGTTGGCAAAATTTGATGATATATGCGAAGTAAAGTTTGATAAATTGCCCGATAAATTTGTTTTTAAATTTAGTGAGGGCAGTGGCAAGGTCTATTTAGTTCCAGATAAGAAAAAACTGGATGTGAAATCGTTATTATCGCGTATTCGCGAATGGGTTTTGAACGATTTTTGGACATTACGTATGGAAATGCAGTACAAAGATTCTGTGCGAAAAATCTTAGTGGAAGAATTTTTGAATACAAAAATAGAGTATAAACTTTGGATGTTTCACGGTAAATGTGAATTTATAAAAATAGAAATTATGAATGATTTTGCAGAAAATGGTAAGCCAGATAATCAGTATGGCAAATACTTTTACCCGGATTGGTCGCCTGCAGATTTTAGAACTATTGGTACAGAACCAAACTTTGATATATCGCGCCCACATTGTTTGGATGAGTTGATATGTTGTGCCGAAAAATTAGCCAAACCATTTGAATTTGTTCGGGTCGATTTTTATGAAACAGAAGACGGTTATTTGAAATTTGGTGAATTGACATTTTCGCCTGCTGGGGGGAGTATACATTTTATTCCAGCGGACAAAGATAAAGAATTTGGTAAATTGTATAAAATTTCAAACCATTAAAAAGTAAAAGAGAATATAATGATTTTTATTGAAAAACCAATTATCACTGCGCATAAAAATAAATCGCGATTATCGGCAATTATTAAAGTTGATAATCAAGAAAAAGAATGTTTTTTTGAAGTAGATAAATCATATGAACGTTATCTTACATCTGAAGTTGCCGATGCGTTTGTTGTGGGGTTGTTGCATCGTGCCATGACAGGTGGACACGATATTGTGTCTAAGGCGCCAGTTTCGGAATCTGTTTTATATGGTTTGGAAAATTTTTTCATTCCGAATTTATGTTTTGCCGATCCGAACATGCATCATATAAAAATTATTGCTGATCCGATAGAATCGCCAAAATCAGAAGGTGCTGTTGGGACAGGTCTGTCATTAGGTATAGATTCTTTTGATGCCATATACGAAAACATGAACTCCAAATATGTTAACCATAACATAACCCACCTTTGTTTATTTAATGCGGGTGCTTTTTACAGTGGCGAAGAAAATTTTTGGAATATGATTCCAAAAGTTCAATCTGTTGCAACAAAATTGGGGTTGCCACTTGTTATCGGAAATTCAAACATTCATGATATCATATATGGCGATTATCAGATAACGCATACATTTTATTCTTTATTCTGTGTATTTGCATTAAGAAAACTTTTTCATATATATTATTATGCAAGTGCGTATCCTTTATATAAATTTTCGTGTATTAATAATGCGTTAATTGGAAATGATACCGCGAGTTATGATTTGTTAACTTTTCATTGTTTGTCGGATGAAAATTTACTGTTGTACAGTGCAGGAAGTGGCAAGAAAACGAGAATTGAAAAAACCAAAGCGATTATGAATAAAAAAATAGTTCAAGAAAATTTGGATGTGTGCATTTTGCACAAAAGTACAAATTGTGGAAAATGTATAAAGTGTAAAAGAACAATGATCCAATTGTTTTTATTAGGATATTTGAACAAATTTTCTAAAGTTTTTCCTGTGGATTATTTTTATAAACATAAACAAGAGTATATAAAATGGATGAAAAGGAACAAATCTAAATCAAAATTAGAACGAGAAACATATGATTATTATATTGCTAGTAAAAAGATTGGGGTAATCATAAAGAAGTTCATTTTGGGGCAAAATTATAAAAATAAAACAAAAAATGTTTTTGAATAAAAAATCGGGACACTCGTCCCGATTTTTTATTCGTTGGATGCCGTGCCACAGACATACCACGTTGTTTGCCCGGTACTTGACGCGCTGGCGGTGCCAACGGACATACCCGCCGTGCCTTCCCACCCGACATACACTGCCTGCATCCCGGCATTAGCGTTTAAATGCGCACATGCCGTATATTTTGTATCCGACATCTTTACTGGAAATGTTATTCGCTTGTTGCTCGCAGAAATCGGACCATTTAACGTTATGCGTCCGCCCTGCTCGACCCAGCCACTTTTGTATTTGCGATACCATGTATAATTATTATCGGCGGTTGGTAATTGAGATTCCACAACATAATCATATCCGTTTAGTGCGGTTAACGCATCTTGAATATCGTCAATTGTATCGTTCAAAGTATCCAAATCATCTTGGTCCAGTAAATTTGGCAAAGCCGTACGGATAGTCGTCAATTCAGTCAACAAATCTGCCACGGTCGGAATATTCGCCATCCCGATTGCGTTTTGTATTTTTGCTTTTAATTCCTGTAATGCGCCGATACATTGGTTAAAATCCTGATTTAATTGATACGATTGCGGTTGCAATGTTGGCTGATAGTCAATATGTCGCACCAATTCTATATCGCGATAAATCTTGATTGATTGTCCTGCGGATGGGGCATTGTTAAATTCTATTGTACCCCCAGTGTATTCTGTATCCGCATCATTTGGTGCAGGTGTTGGTGTCATTGTGTAAACATCTGTTGTCTGAATGATTCCATCAACAGTAACAAGCACATCATTCACGCCAAAAAACGGGAAAGTAAAATAAAAGACGGTTGTTTGGCCGTCCCCCGTAAATGTAATACTGTTATTCATTTTTTTCCTTTTGATTTAATATATTAAATTAAAAAAAGTCGCCCGCGTTCTGCGTTCGACCAAAAATAAAATGGCGACACAATGCCGTCATTTGCGTCGAGTATTATATCAAAAAAAAGCAAAAAAGTCAATGCTCGTTTTACGGCACAAAAAATCCCCACCAATTGGCGGGGATTTTTTAACCATGTGATAAATTATTTATCCAACGCTTCCATGATTTGTTCATACGGAATTGCGCCAGGAAACGCTTTTTCACCGATAATCAAATACGGTGTTCCGCTGATTTCGAACATTTGTGCCAAATCACGAACGTTCTTTAATTCACGTGCGACAACTGGTCCTTTCATATCGCGTTCCAATTGTTCAGCATCCAAACCAACTTCGGTGGCCAATGCTAAAACATTTTTCAGAACTTTTTCACCCAATTTAGAACGATCTTTCATGTCTTCTTGGCTGTAATATTCTTTATCCATCAAAGCTCTATCCAAAGCGGCCGCTTTGTCATTGCTCTGGATTTTTGCCGCGATGACCGCCTTGGCCGGTGCATCAGACAAATCGCCATGAATCGAGAAATTCTTTAACACGACGCGAACATCATCTCTGGCCTCCATAACACGCGCCAATTCAGCATGAACACGGCGGCAATATGGGCATGAGTAATCAGACCACAAAAAGATAGTCTTTTTCGCATCTTCCGAACCCCAAACAGGTGCGTCCGCCATCATTTCGCCAATATTGGAACGAACATAAGAACGAATCGCCTTGTTCTTTTCGGCATTTTGTTGTTCCTGCATCGCGGTAACCATTTCCTGCAAAATTCCAGGATTGGTATGCGTCAAGTAAATTGGTGTGTATAAACGGCACACGCAACCGGCAATCAAAAAGATGGCAATCAATTTGATTATTTTCTTAACGATGATAGAAGCGGTTGTTGGTTTCTTGCCATCCTGTTTAACGAACATGCCGCCAAACAAAAACAGCGCAACGCCAACAATCAGAACGATTATTGTCCAAAACATGTTTTTTCTCCTTTTGTTGAACGGTGTTATCTTAGAAACTTTTTTTGCAAAGTGCAACAAATAAATAAAATAATTTTTCAAATTTTTATCTTGCCTAACATCACGCGAAATTGTGGCAATTTTGTTCCAACCGTCATACATATATTTTCTAGAAAATGCAGTGTCGTATTCAATGTTACCGGCAATTTATAAAGTTTATTTATATACGGTGCGGCACATTTATCACAAACCGCCCGCCCGGTCTTGGGCGAAAGGTAACAAAGATTTTCCGTTCCACCACATCCCGAACAATGTGTCAAATCCAGCGCATATCCCAATTCGCCCAACAATGTTATTTCCCAACCCAGGTATTCATCCGCCGGCGTATTGGTGTTTACTAAATTGGTTAGTAATTTAATCGTTTCATCATACAGGTGTTCATACGATTCGCGTTCTGGCAGCATTGTACAAATCAAGTCAAACATCGCATTCATAAACGGCAATAAATCAGGTCGCATCATAATCGGTGCTGACAAATTTTTTTCCGCATCCCAATGAAACACCCCCAATGCAGAATCCAACCGCGCATTCCACGAAACAGAACCAACCTGGCCCACCAGTGGACGGTTGGTCCGCGCAACAACCGCGCCACGCAACATTCCCGACATAACACCATATTCGCGGGTAAATATCTGGGCAATTGCGTTTTTCTCATCAAACGGCCGCATAGCAATTAAAATTCCAACCGATTCCAATTTCATAACTGGAATTATACAAAGTGGTTAATTGTGGCGCAAGTGGTTATGCATATTGTCATGGTTACATAAAACGAAACGGGGCATTTGCCCCGTTTTAACCTTACCGCTTGTTAACACGTTGCATCAATGCCGAACGCATTTTATACAATTCACGAAGACGGTCTTTGTAATTATTATAATTCACTTCCATATTATGCAGTGGGTTAACACGTTGTATGGCGGTCGAATCATATACCGGGTTATCGTTTTCGTCGTACCGGATTCCCCCATAAATGTAAACCGGTGCATTATGAATTTTTGCCAATGACAGGCTGTCCCCCAAATTTTTATCATATATCAAATGCGCATCACGTTTTAAAGCATTTGCATACAGTGCGGAATCGCCAGTATATTCTTCCATCCACCAATCTAATTGTCTATCATCCATTTTTGCATATTGTTCAAAATCTGCGGTTTTACCCATACCGCGCTGAACCTCGGCATTAGCAGTTCCCAAAATATAATTCTGGAAATTTTTCAACGCACGGTTTTCTGTACGTTTTTCCGCATGTTTAACACTTTTCTTAACACAACTTTGTATCGGTCCACCGGCCAACAAAGCTGCGATAGCCAGCAACAAAATCACTTTTTTCTTATTATTCTTCATCTTGACCTCCTTTGGTTTCTGTTCTTACCCCATCACAACCATAAATATAATACAAAAAACAATAATGTCAAGTCCTGTCAAGACAAATAAAAAAACGCCCAACTGGGCGTTGCTTTACAGTTTTTTAATTGCGGAAACATCAACTTCTATCATTGACATACCGTTTTTATCGACTTCGCCCCAAACTTCGATAAAGTCGGTCGGAGACACGGTCAATCCGCCCCAATCTTCGGCATCGATTTCAAGATTGATTGTCCCGGTGGTATCTTGGAAAACATAAGAATTTTCGCCATTTTGGCGCAACAAGTATCCACGAATTATAACCGGTGAATCATCTGACATGGCGCGCACCTGCTCTACGGTAACGACCTCGGTCATATTGTTATTCATATTATTGTTATTCATATTGTTGTTTGCCATGTTGCCCGACCCTGCAAATGCGGTCGCGGTTGTCATAGCCACCAACACCGCCATTGTTGAAATTTTCTTCATTGTTTTTTCCTTTGGTTAAATAATGAAATTTGTGCTTTGAACACATCCATATTATACCGCACCCGCGCCTTTAATGGTTTAGGTATGGTTTCGTATACCCCACTTGAAAGCCCGGAAAATATTGCTATACTAACATTGAATAAAGGATAAAACATGACAAAGAAAAATGGCTATAATTCAGAAAATAATGAATCAGCAAATCCCCATCAACAAACACGGACTATATTTTCGATTCCACTTAATGGTTGTTTAACACTGATTATACTGTCTGCAATCGCAGGCATTGCCCTTAACGAATGCAAACGGTCAAAAATACGTCTTGAAAACGACCGTCAGAAATATCAGCAAAATAATACCATCACACCAAACGCAACGGCCCAAAACACATTGTTCTTGAAATATTTGCCGCGTTCACGTTAAAGAATTTGATGCAACTGCGCACCGTTGATGTTCAGCCACCTTTTCGCACGTTCCACGCCGAACCCATACAATTCACGAACCGTTGCCCAAAACGCCGGCGAATGGTCCATGTGTTTCGTGTGTGCCAATTCATGCATTACTACATACCGCATAACATCATACGGTGCCAAACCCAATCGCCAAGAAAAAGAAATAGTCCCAGTTGTTGAACGCGACCCCCACCGCGAAGAAGTATCCCGCAAACAAATACGTTTTGGCCAAAATTCACGCGGAGTTTGGCGTATTAAATCTTTGATATGCTTTAACAATTCACTTTTTACGAACATACGCACGCGACTTTCAATCATTTTTTCATCGCCCCCAACGAACAGAGTATATGTTCCATCGTCATTATGGACGAATTTATTTGCGCGAATATTTGCATCATAAATAACATGCACCCGCATATCAAGAAATTCGAACCAATCGCCTGATTTTATATGAACCCGGCACGGCGCATTTTCAAAGAACCGTTCCAACCACCGGCGCTTTTGTTCCACGAACTTCATCGCCGCCGCATTAGACGCAATCCACGGGCGCGATATATCAATACGCCGCACATCGCCACACCGCGGTCGCAAAGTTATATTGCGCAGCCCCCGTCGTACAGTTATCACGATTGGTATCTTTTCACCCTTGGAAGTTACAAATTCAAATTCTGACATTTTTTATCTTGGCCCGTATTGCCGTGGCAATTGCATCGGCATCAAATCCACACTCACGATACACCATATCACCCGCCCCTGACAAGCCAAAATCATCTATACCGATAACATCATCGGCAAATTCGAACCATGATGCTGTTGCGCCCGCCTCGATAGCAATTACACGCCCGCGCAAGATAGAATTTTTATATTCATTGTCCATTTCGCGGAAATGCGAAACCGAAGGCATACTTACCACCTGGGCCCCGGATATACGCCGCGCAACGGCAACCGCCAAAGGAACCTCGGACCCGGTTGCAACAAGTGTCAGACGGATGCGCCCCATTTTTGGTTTATATATCACATACCCACCTGCATCAACGTATCCCAATACTGGCAATCCAGTCCGTAATATCTTTTGCCGTGAAAGAACGATACACGATGGCCGGTCTGTTTCCGACAATGCCGTGCGCCATGCCCATGCGACCTCGGTCATATTACACGGACGAAAGACATTCATATTTGGAATCAGACGCAATCCCGCCAATTGTTCCACCGGTTGATGTGTTGGGCCATCTGGGCCGACCGCGATACTATCATGGGTTAAAACATATACCACCGGTAAACCCGACAACGCGGAAAGCCGCATCGCGCCACGCATATAATCGCTGAACACCAAAAACGTAGAACCAACCGCACGCAGACCCGAATACGCCATACCGTTCATAATTGCCGCCATTGCATGTTCGCGCACACCGTAATTTATATAGTTTCCTGAAAAATCGTCCGCCGTAATATCAACCATGCCCGGAACATGAACATTGGTACTTTGGCCCAAATCTGCGCTACCACAAATGATGTTTTTTGAGCGCGCAATAATTTTTCCAAGATATAAACCCGACATTTCCCGCGTAGAAATAAAGTGTGGCACATCCGGTAACAACGGATTTGGGGCGGTTGAATACTTTGGCTTTGGCAATCCACAGTGCGAACGAGCAATCATTCCCCACAATTCGCGTCCGCGTGCGGAATCCAAATCTTCTATCAACAATGCGATTTCCGCATCAGAAATTTCAAACCCGTGTGCGCGATGCGTTCCGGCGACACTGGACCCCAATCCCAACACAGTATTACATTGAACAAAAATTGGTCCATCCGCCGGTTCTGAAATTGCATCATAGATTTCATCAAAATCATGACCATTGGCAATGCGCACATTCCAACCCGCCGCGCGCATACGCATTGTGACATTAACATCTGTTTGTGCCGCACCATCTATGGACACGCCATTATTATCCCACAATAAAACCAAGTTGTTTAATTCATACCGACCGGCGAAAGAAATTGCTTCTTGGGCGACGCCTTCCATCAAATCACCATCACTGCAAAGGCAGTATATTTTTCCATCCCGTTCTAAATGTTTTTCTGCAATTGCCATTCCGACCGCGTTCGCCACACCTTGACCCAGTGGCCCAGTGGTAGCACTAACACCGTCAATTCCAAATTCCGGGTGTCCCGGCAAACCGTTCAACCGCCGCAGTGAATCCAAATCGCCGATCCTGTAACCCGCCAATTTTAATGTGGCATACAGCAACGCCGAACCATGCCCCGCCGACAAAACGAATCGGTCGCGCGACGGATTTAAAAACACGGCGTAAATCATAGTGATAATATCGGCCGCCCCCAGGGCAATTCCGATATGTCCACTTTTCGCATGACGCAACGCGCGCAAAGCCGTTGCCCGCACTGCATTGGACATTTCATGTAAATTCTTGGAATCTATTACCATTTTGTGATATTATATCATAAAAAGGTGATAAATAAAATGTTAAAAATATGGACAGACGGCAGTTGTTTAGGCAATCCCGGCCCGGGTGGTTGGGCATTTGTTGCGACCGACGGAAAAAACATTGCGCATCGCAGTGGTGGCGAAGCAAGCACGACAAACAATCGTATGGAATTGATGGCGGTAATTCGTGCGTTAACGGCGGCGCATCGGCACAGTGAGGTTGAAATTCACACCGACAGCCAATATGTAAAAAACGGTATGCAAACATGGATAAAAAATTGGCGCAAAAATAATTGGCGCACTGCGGACAAAAAACCGGTAAAAAATCAAGACCTGTGGCAAAAATTGGATGAATTGGCAAACAATACAAAAATTCATTGGGTTTGGGTTCGTGGCCACAACGGCGAAGAATTCAACGAAATGTGTGATGAATTGGCGCGCACCGCCGCCGAAAAATTGAAATAGCAATTAGTGTTAAAAGAACGCCCTTCCCCGATTCGGTGGAACAGTAGTTAGCATCGTCATCCCGTTGTAAAACGGGATCTGGTTGATATTATTATGAACCAAAAAGATCCCGGCCTGCGCCGGGATGACGGTTTTTATATAAAAAAAACGGGCGCAAAAAATGCGCCCGCACCTAACACTCGCTACTATTATACTATCTTCTGCTTGGCAAACAACCAACCACAATCCAGAATATCATGAACACGATAAAGAACAATGAATATCCCAACATTCCAGAAGTTACAGAATTTATCGACATCATCTGATACCATATCGCGCCACGGAAAATTGGCACAACATATATAATCAACATCGGAATAATATATAACCAAATTGAAATACCTGCATCACGGAAACGACGTGTTGACAAAGACACAGTCGGAATAAACAAAACCGCACTTGCAATTGTTGCGACGATTCCGCCGAATATTACCATAAACAACCAATTCACTATAAACACAAACAAAATTCCATACCAGAATTCAGACCGCGATGCGCGACCCATAAAATCAAAGTACCCCGTCCAAAAATTTGTAACCGCCGTGCCAAAGCCGACCATTGAAGATGATGTTTTTTTATTTGCCATATTTTTCCCCTTTGGTTTTATTATATGTTCATATTATAACTTATTTTTATACCCCAACGCAACAATAAACATTTCAACAGAATCTTTGCGTGAAGCATTTGGTTTTACATGATGAACCGTTTCAAATTTTTCTTTTATTTGCTTTAACAATTCATTTGTCGTGCCGCCGGTAAAAGACTTTGCCACAAACACCCCACCCGGTTTTAATGCGCGACACGCGAAATCAAACGCATATTCCAACAACACCATTTGCCGCAGATGATCGGTCTTCTGATGTCCAACGGTATTCGGTGCCATATCAGATACAACAACATCAACCACGCCATCCGCGTTTTCATCCAGTTTTAATTTTTCGGTCAACCAATTCAATGCCTCGTCAGTGGTGAAATCGCCCTGATAAAATTCCACGCCATTTATCGGTGTTATTTCCAACAAATCCATCGCAAAGATTTTTGTCCGCGGAAAAGTTTGCGCAATAAATTGTGACCACGACCCCGGTGCCGCCCCAAGGTCCACAACCGTTTGCCCGTTTTTCAAAAATTTATATTTATCATTTATTTCAATCAGTTTATATGCAGCCCGCGCCCGATACCCGTCCCGCCGCGCACGTGCAACATAAGGGTCGGCGGCCTGGCGCGTCAACCAGGCAACCGAAGATTTATGCTTTGCAATTTTTTTATTTTGTATTTTCATTGAATGTTGATAACAATCTGTTCTTAAATCGAAGTGCCGCACGCTCACTATTTCTAAACCAGGTTTCTTTGAAAAAGCAACAAAAATCTCCTCGCTTGGGGAAAATTTTATTTTCTATGGCCTTAAAAGTCACTCTATATCCATATAATATTCCCTGCTTTCTGTATTCAGCATTCAATTTCACATCAAAAACGATTGGGGTTTTCATTTCCTCATGTATCGCACTCATCACAGCCAATTCTTGTATCATAGCAAAAAACCCCTATCATTTTACTTTTTGTTGTTCTAAATACCTTGTCTGAAAACGGCACATTTTTTTATACGCTCTCGAAAACGGAGTGTTTCTAAAACGTTTCTCCTCTATAATATGATCACTGGTTTCATAAACCAATTTCCAATACAGCAATCTGGTCACATCCTTATCATAAACCGGACAACATCTTGGTTGTCCAATAATCATAATTTTTTTCATTTTTATCACCCCGCTTTATTTTACACCTGTTGGCGCACCGCCCTGGGATTGCATCCGTTGCATCACGGCCTCCATACCGCCCATGCGTTGAATCATAGCCATTTGCTGTTTCATTTTCAGGTATTGTTTAATAATATGTTCAACATCGCGCACCGTAACACCCGCGGTTTCTGCGATACGCGCCTTGGCATTTGCAAAGATTTTTTCCGGGTCGGCACGTTCAGTCGCCGTCATTGCTTCCAATATTTTAATTTGAGCATCAACACTGCCGTCCTTAATTTTTTCCTTCATCGCATTGACCGCACCAGACATACCCGGCACCATTTTAAGCAGACCACTAAAATTGCTCATTTTCTTAATCTGTTTCAATTGTGCCAACATATCGTTCATATCGAATTGCCCCGCCATCATACGTTCGGCGGTTTCCTTCATGCCTTTGGGCACTTTTGGTTCTTCCATTTCTGGGGCGACATCGTTTTCAACTTTTTCTTTTTTCTTTTTACCAAAACCAAACATTTGCATACTCCTTTTTCTTATATATTATGCGATAAAAACCTATTTGTCCAGATACCGTTTAAGATATTTTCCGGTCAGTGAATTTGGATTTGCGGCCACATCTTCGGGCGTTCCGACGGCAACAACATTTCCGCCACCTGCACCACCGTTTGGCCCTAAATCAATAACCCAATCCGCAGTTTTAATAACTTCCAAGTTATGTTCAATAACGATGACGGTATTGCCCTGCTCTACCAATTCATGTAAAACATTAAGCAATTGTTTGATATCTTCAAAATGCAGCCCCGTTGTCGGTTCATCCAAGATATAAAGTGTCTGACCGGTTCCGCGCGCGGATAATTCCTTGGACAGTTTTATACGCTGGGCCTCGCCCCCCGAAAGGTCAAGTGAACTTTGGCCTAATTTGATATAATCCAAACCGACGCGTTTTAATAATTCTAATTTACGACTTATTTGCGGATGGTTGATAAAGAACCGATATGCCTCGTCCACGGTCATATTCAAAACATCGGCAATCGATTTGCCTTTGTATTTTACCGCCAAAGTTTCTTCGTTATACCGGGTGCCGTGGCATTTATCACATTCAACATACACATCTGCCAAGAAATTCATCTCTATCTTGATTTGACCATCGCCCTGACATGCTTCGCACCGGCCACCCTTGACATTAAATGAAAAACGTCCCGGACCGTATCCACGGGCTTTGGCTTCGGGCAATTCGGCAAAGAAATCACGAATATTCGAAAACACACCGGTATATGTTGCAGGGTTGCTGCGCGGACTGCGCCCGATGGGCGATTGGTCAATATCAACAACTTTGTCTATATTTTCCATACCACGAATAATGTCGTGTGCCCCAGTTTCCATTTTTGAACCGTACAACGCACGCATCAATGCCGGATACAAAGTATTCAATAACAGTGTCGATTTTCCCGAACCCGACACACCTGTCAGTGCGATAAATTTACCCAGCGGAAATTCAACATCTATATTTTTAAGATTATTCGCGCGCGCGCCAAAAATTTTAATAGATTGTCCGTTTCCGGCACGACGTTTTTTTGGAACTGGAATCTTTTTTTTACCCGCCAGATATTGCCCGGTCAAAGAATCTTTATTTTTTATAACATCGGTTGGTGTGCCGGCGGCAATAATATTTCCACCATTTACACCCGCCCCGCGTCCAATATCAACCAAATAGTCCGCCGCGCGCATTGCATCTTCGTCATGTTCAACCACAATTACACTGTTGTCTTTATCGCGCAACATTTTAAGTGTGTCCAACAATTTATCATTATCACTTTGATGCAAACCGATTGATGGTTCATCCAATACATACAGAACGCCGGACAAACCACTGCCAATCTGTGAAGCAAGACGGATACGTTGCGCCTCGCCACCCGACAAAGTCCCAGACATACGCGACATTGTTAAATAACCCAAACCAACATTTTTCAAAAACAACAAACGCGAAGTAATTTCACGCAGCACCATCCGCGCAATATCGTTTTCCTGTTTCGTCAAATGATTTGGCAAATCAACGAACCAGTTATAAGAATCTTCAATTGGCATATCGCAAACATCGATAATATCCATACCATTTATCTTTACACATAATGCCTGAATATTCAGACGTTTGCCATGGCACACCGGACACGGTTTTTCTGATTGGTATTTCGCCAATTCGGTGCGCACCGCTTCGGATTCAGATTCGCGCCAACGGCGTTCAATATTATTCACCACACCTTCGAAAGGTTTTTCATAAATAAACCCGTTCCAATTTATTTTAATCGGTTTATCACCCGTACCATAAAGAATAATATCTTTCTGTTCCGGTGTCAGTAAATGCCACGGCTTGGAAAGCGGAATTTTATATTGTTTGTGCAACGCATCCAATAAATGATCAAATTGACTTAACATCCCGCCCCGCGACCACGGTGCAATCGCACCATCCAAAATAGACTTTGACGGGTCCGGAATTATCAAATCAGGCGACATATTTAATTGCACACCCAAACCATCACATGCACTGCACGCACCCATTGGCGCATTAAAAGAAAACAATCGCGGTTCAATTTTTGGAACAGCAAAACCACTTACGGGACACGCATAATTTTGCGAATATAAAATATCTTCATTTGTATCCAAACGGCGCACCAATACCGACCCCGGAACAAGGCGCAAAGAACCTTCGAACGAAGAATACATACGCGAACGAAAATCTTCCATATCGGATTCAGACGCATCAGATGTCGGCATTTGAATACGGTCAATAATTACAAAAATATTGTGCTTTTTATTTTTATCCAATGCCGGCACTGCGTTCAAATCATACAGTTCACCGTCAATAATAACACGCTGATAACCCTGCTTTACCAAAAATGCCAATTCTTTTTTATATTCGCCTTTGCGGTCCCGAATCAGTGGCGCCATTATATACAGCCGCACACCTGCCGGAATATCCATAGTTTGTTCAACCATTTCCGCAATGGTTTGTGATTTAATCGGCAATCCGGTTACCGGCGAATGCGGCACACCAATACGCGCCCAAAGCAAGCGCAAATAATCATACACTTCTGTTACAGTGCCAACGGTTGACCGTGGATTTTTAGATGTTGTCTTTTGTTCAATAGAAATTGCGGGTGCCAAACCTTCAATTAAATCTACATCTGGTTTTTTTTGCATATCCAAAAACTGGCGCGCATAACTTGACAAAGATTCGACATAGCGGCGCTGGCCTTCGGCATAAATAGTATTAAATGCCAACGATGATTTTCCCGACCCGGACACGCCAGTAAAGACCACCAATTTATTTTTTGGTATGTCCAAATCGATATTTTTAAGATTGTTCTCGCGCGCACCGCGAATTTTGATAACGCCACTCATAGTGTTAGAAATATAGAACTTTTATACAGAATTTCAATGGGCCGAACAAAATTATTCCTCGGCTTTTTTTGTTCCTAACAACGCATCAGGATCCAATAGAACACCTGTCTTGCGAGTATTATCATCGCCAACCTTGGGGGCCAATTCGCCACGCACCCAAACATCGATTCCGCCAGCATTTCCAAATGTGCCCTTGTTTTTATTTCCGGCCGGAACATAATAAACATCGCCTGGAACCAAAACACGACTGAACACCGTCTTGCCACGCGCGTCTTCTATTTTAACCCAAGATTCTTGGATTGACTGCAAAATTATCTCGCCAGATTCGCGATTTTCAACACCAAATCGTTCACGCACAGGTTGTTGATATGCGGGTTCATTGCTAACCACTGTAACGGTGGCGACCGCTTCGGTATGATCATCTTTGGATGAAGAAATCAACATAACCGCAATACCCGCCAAAACCACAACCAAAATCAGTCCACCCACAAACCATTTCCAATACTTCGCAACAAATTTACATGCGCGACAATCTTTAATTTCGTTCAATTTCTTGGCAAAATTTTCATTTTTCTGAACGGGCTTTGGTGCCTCAGGTTTTTCAACTGGTGCAACCACGGGCGCATCGGCCTTTGCAATACCCAATTCTTTTTTAATTTTTTCAACAATCATATCCGGGTCAACACCCAATTCCATTGCATAGTTCCGCGCAAAACCCAAGATGTAAACGGTTTCCGGCAACACAGTATAATCGCCTTCTTCCAACGCGGTCAAAAATTCTTCACGTATGCAAAGTTGTTTTGCAATTGTCGGTATTTCGCGTTTACGCCGTCCCGTTGTTCGGGCATCGCGCAATATTTCGCCCGCCGTCATTTCGGCATTTACTTTCAAATCTTTGGTTTCTTCCGCCATACCTGCCCCTTTCGTTATCATTATGTCCATATCATAGACCATATATTTCTATGCGCAACCCCAAAATTGCAAAATTTCGTTCCTAACGGCACCCACATCGGTTAACCTGTTGATTTTAATACGAAATTCTGCCGAATTTGGCAACCCAGACGAATACCACGCCAAATGCTTTCGAAACATAGGCACCGCGGTTTGCGCCCCATAGTATTCAATCATCAAATCCAAATGCCGTAACGCCACCCGCCCGATATTCCCAGGCCCAATCCCAGTTCCCAAAATTTCGCCAAAAATCCACGGACGTCCCAACATTGCGCGCCCAATCATCGCACCGGCATAGCCCAAATCTAACACAGAATCCACATCTGCGCGTGTTTTTAAATCTCCGTTTGCGACAATTGGGATTGGCATATTTTCTATTTTGGGATGAACCGCCGCACCGGCATATCCCGCCGCGCGTGTCCGCCCGTGCAGTGTGGCCCAAGACGCGCCGTTATCGGCGGCAATATGAATTAAATCCGCCCAATCCATACTATCGCCGTCCCACCCAAGGCGCGTTTTAATCGACACCGGAATATTCACCGCACGCACAACCGCATTTATAATTCGCCCTGCCAAAGCATGGTCCCGCATAAGAAACGCGCCGGCGTTCGCACGTGTTGCAACCTTTGGCACTGGGCATCCCATATTTATATCTATCCATGTTGCCCCGGCATCCGCCAAAATCTTTGCGGCATCCGCCATAATTTCGGGCACTGCGCCAAAAATCTGTGCGCCAACATTTCCTTCGGCACCATAGTTTTCAAAATTTCGCAAACAGTTTTTATGCCGCCCAACCAAAGAATGACACGAAATCATTTCGGTTACGCACATCAGTCCGGGCGCAAAGTCCCGAATAATTGTCCGAAACGGCAAATCAGAAATTCCCGCCATCGGTGCAGCAAAAATTTGATTATGTGGTATCATTTGTGATATAATGCCACGTATGAAAGACA
>JAEEGL013626284.1_pt1 | contig 27536 bp, 24 predicted proteins | sample 9134231 | NCBI WGS metagenome assembly JAEEGL01 (sample SAMN16246548, study PRJNA631951) | gut metagenome | biome: gut microbiome; feature: rumen; material: fiber-attached | host: Bos | place: Iran: Karaj | collected 2018-10
GTGCTGCGGTTGTCTTTGTAATGCTGACAACTGCGATAAGTTATCTGTTCGGAATAGCTAATTCGGTAACCTCACGTATATTTATGGACAGGCTCCTCACGGGTATCAATCCCGACTGGTTCTATCCGTTTATCTCCGTGATGGTGCTGCTCGCGCTGATACAGCTGATCGTGGCCCTGGCACAGACTGTCTATTCGCTCAAGATCAACGGCAAGATGGCGGTAATAGGCAATACGACCTATATCTGGAAGGTCCTGCGTATGCCCATGGTATTTTTCTCGCAAAGACTGGCAGGCGATATCCAGAACAGATCAGAAATGAATGCTTCCATCGCGGGAACGCTCGTTGATACATTTGCGCCTCTGGTGCTTAACAGCGCGATGATGATCTTCTATCTTGTCCTAATGGTAAAACAGAGCTGGATACTGACGCTTATCGGTCTGTCGGTGCTGCTCCTTAACGCGATCATGTCGAGGATCATATCTGAGAAGAGGATCAATGTAACACGCGTGCAGATGCGTGATGCGGGTAAGCTCGCAGCTACCACCGTTGCCGGTATCGAGATGATAGAGACGATCAAGGCGAGCGGTGCGGAGAACGGATTCTTCCAGAAATGGGCAGGATATCAGGCATCGGTCAACGCCCAGAACATAAAGAGTGCCAAGGTCAGCCAGTTCCTCGGAATGATCCCGATGTTCTTCAGTACCATTGCAAATTATGCCGTTCTGATCCTGGGCGTATGGCTCACGATGGACGGAAAGTTCTCTCTCGGTGCCGTGCTGATGTTCCAGGGATTCCTGTCCTCATTCATGGCTCCTGCCATGACCATCGTTAACGCGGGGCAGACCATTCAGGAGATGCGTACACAGATGGAGCGCGTTGAAGATGTCATGGAATATCCTGAAGATCCCAATGTATCTTACACAACTGATTCTGATGAAGAAGTGCTCAACAAGCTCCGCGGTAATGTCGAACTCAAAAACATCACGTTCGGTTATTCCAGGCTGGAAGAACCTCTGATTAGGGACTTCTCACTGAAGATGAAGACAGGCGACAGGATCGCTCTGGTCGGTGCATCCGGATGCGGTAAATCAACCATATCCAAACTCATTTCAGGACTGTATCAGCCCTGGAGCGGAGAGATCCTTTTTGACGGCAAGCCGCGTATGGCTTATCCGAGAGATATCATTACGGGTTCTATTGCTGTCGTTGATCAGGACATAACGGTTTTCGAGGATACGATCGCAAACAATATCAAGATGTGGGACGAATCCATACAGGATTTTGAGATGATCCTGGCGGCAAGGGATGCACAGATCCACGATGACATTATGAAGATGCCTGACGGTTACAGGCACAAGCTCACGAGCGGCGGAAGAGATCTCTCGGGCGGCCAGAGGCAGCGCATGGAGATCGCCAGGGTACTGTCCCAGGATCCTTCGATCATAATACTTGACGAAGCGACGAGCGCTCTTGATGCACGTACTGAATATGAAGTGGTCAAGGCCGTAAAAGACAGAGGCATTACCTGCATTGTTATCGCACACCGTCTGTCTACGGTAAGGGACTGTGATGAGATCATCGTTCTCGACAACGGTAATGTTGTAGAACGCGGCACTCACGACGAACTGATCGCCAGGAACGGCGCTTATGCCGATCTGGTATCGAACGAATAAGGAAGGAGGAATACCATGGGCTGGTTTGACAATCAGATCAAGAGCAGACGTGAAGCCGATCAGCAGCTGTTGGATGATTCCTTCGTTAAGATCGCCGGAGTCGTCATGGGGCAGAGGAGCGCCGAGAAACTCGGTGACGAACGCATCATTACCAAGAATGCGATAGATGAGGTCCTTAAGTATTATCATTACAAGACCGTGGAACTTCCTGATTCAGTCACGAAAGCGGAAGACCAGCTCGATTACTGCATGAGGCCTCACGGCATCATGAGGCGTAATGTAAAGCTGACATCCGGATGGTATAAGGATGCATATGGTCCGATGCTCGGATTTATAAAAGAAACCGGAATTCCTGTGGCGTTGATCCCCGGAAACATATCCGGATACAGGTTCACTGATCCGGAGACGGGAAGATCGATGAAGCTTAACAGCACGACGGAAAAACTCATTGATGAGGAAGCAATCTGTTTTTACAGACCTCTTCCTCAGAAGAAACTTACGATCAGAGATCTTCTCATCTATATGAAGAGATGCATTACATTCAGTGATATTGTGATGATAGTTGCAGCTACCGCATCGGTATCTCTGGTAGGACTTCTGATGCCGCGCCTTACCGCACTTCTCACAGGTACCGTGCTGCACAGCGGGAGATATGATGCTCTGATCAGTATTGCCATCTGCATGCTGTGTGTCTCTTTCTCGAGCCAGCTCCTGAGCAGTGTGAGCAGTTTTATTAACACGAGACTTAATACCAAGACTTCGCTCGGAGTCCAGGCATCGATGATGATGCGTATCATGTCTCTTCCTGCAAACTTTTTCCGCCGGTACAGCGCCGGTGAATTAAGGAGCAGATCACAGTCTGTGAACCAGCTCTGCGCACTCCTTTTGGGAATCGTTTTGAGCAGCGGTCTCTCATCGGTGACTTCACTGATGTATATAACGCAGATCTTCAGTTTTACGCCGGTACTCGTTGTCCCGTCTTTGATCATAATACTTGTTACCGTTATCTTCTCGACTGTATCGACACTGGTACAGATCAGGATCAACAAGCAGATAATGGAGCATGAGGCAAAGGAATCGGGAATGACTTATGCCATGATCACCGGTGTCCAGAAGATAAAGCTCGCAGGCGCGGAGAAGCGTGTTTTCGCGAAGTGGCTCAATCTGTATTCGGCAGGCGCCGAGCTCGTCTATAATCCGCCGGTATTCATCAAGATCAATTCGGTCATCAGCCTCGGCATATCACTGATATCAAATATCATCCTTTATTCTCTGGCTGTGAAGAGTGGTATCAGCCAGTCTTCGTATTTTGCATTTACGACTGCATACGGCATGCTCTCGGGTGCATTCATGACACTGTCGGGAATGGCACTGTCCGCTGCAAGGATCAAGCCTATCCTTGAGATGGCGGAACCGTTCCTCAATACTGAACCTGAGACATCTGATAACAAAGAGATCGTCACGAGCATCTCAGGCGGCGTAGAGCTGGATCATATCTCCTTCAGATATGCAGAAGATCTTCCTCTCGTCATCGACGATCTGTCCTTGAAGGTAAAGCCCGGTGAGTATGTTGCCATTGTCGGCAAGACAGGCTGCGGCAAGTCAACTCTTATGAGGATCCTGCTGGGATTTGAGAAGCCTGAGAAGGGATCTGTAAGATTCGACGGCAAGGATATTAATTCTCTGGATCTTCCTTCACTTCGAAAGAGGATCGGAACCGTCATGCAGGATGCCGGACTGTTCCAGGGTGAGATCTATTCCAATATCGTTATCACTGCTCCTGAACTGACACTCGCTGACGCATGGGAAGCTGCAGAGAAAGCCGGTATTGCGGCTGATATCAGGGAAATGCCGATGGGAATGAATACGGTGATCGGTGAGGGCCAGGGAGGCATCTCAGGCGGTCAGCGCCAGCGTCTCATGATCGCGCGTGCGATAGCACCGAAGCCGAAGCTGCTTATGTTTGATGAGGCGACGAGCGCGCTTGATAACAAAACGCAGAAGCAGGTGTCTGAAGCATTGGATTCGATGGGCTGTACACGTATCGTCATCGCTCACAGATTATCAACGATCAAACACTGCGACCGCATTATAGTTATAGACGGAGGACACATTATTGAAGACGGAACATACGACGACCTGATAGCTGCGAACGGATATTTCGCAGAGCTCGTTGAGAGACAGAGACTCGACAACGTGAAGTGATGATATAGCAACCGAAAAGACTGTCCGGGTTGTTCACCGTCAGACAGTCTGTTCGTGGGGGGTATTACTTAATAAAAAGGTTATGCTGTTTTGGTTTTATCAGAACGCTGCACACGCCGAGTAGATGATTGCAATTATTACTGCTGCGATAAAGATTACTGATGTACAGGCTATTGCGATCTTCATTTTTATGTCCTCCTTACTCTGCGTGTTGTTTTGTTTGATGGCTACATTATTGCAGTTGGACATAAGCAAAAATATGGTTAATTACGGGACTCGCCGTTGATTAAGCAACAGTGTATGAGCATTGTGTTGATTTGATGTTAGATTGAAATGGCAGGCACTCTGATATAATTGAATTTAAAATATGAAATAAGGAGAGCATATCGAAAATGGATGAGAAGAAGACCGACAGAAGAACTCAAAAAACAAGAAAAGCAGTCTATAACGCTCTCATGGAATTGCTGACTGAAAAGGAACTTCACAAGGTAACCGTTCAGGAGATTTCTGATGTTGCGGATATTAACCGCGCGACATTCTATAAACATTTCCTTGATGTATATGATCTGTACGACCAGCTCGAGCAGGAGATCCTTATCGAATGGGGCATGATGGTCCTCAATATGCAGAAGCTCCGCAGCAAGGAATTCTTTGAGACTCTCGTAGGATATGTCGATAAGAACCGCAATGTGTTCAAGATGGTATTCAGTTCAAAAGCACCGGGTCAGCTGAGAGCCAGATTCGAGAAACTTCTCGAGGGTCTTCTCCAGACGATCGAGTCGGAGAAGAAGGGTGCCAACATAAAAGACATCAAACTCTCGTATCAGACCAGTTACCGTTCTCAGGGTTGTATTGCGATACTCACGAGATGGGTGTCAGACGGGGCTGACCAGCCGAAGGATTTCATAGTCAAAGTCTTATCGGAACTTGATCAGAGCGTAGAGAAAGTAATGTAAGAAAAAAGGCTGTCCCGGAAGGTGTTATCCACGTAAGACAGCCTTTTATGTTTTTGAACCGGAACGCAGTTCCTTTTGTTTTAACCATTTTTTCTTAACTTCTTCAGCCTTGGCGATGACCTTTTCCTTCCATTCGTCATCCTGGGCATCCAGCTGATATGCGTCGAACCCGTACTCTCTTCCATAGGAACATATGACTGATTCGTCATCGACATGAAGGGAGATCCGGTATCTGTTCGGCACCTTCTGCGGAAGGATCTCTGACCGTCCCTGCTGGACTTCCTTTAAGTGTCTGGTGCCGTTTACGATCCCGTTGAACTTAACTCCGTAGTGACGGAACAGTCCCTTGATGTATCTTTCCGAACGGAACGATGAAGTGTAGACCCACACTTCATAACCCATTATCTGCAGTGTGTGAATGAGTTCGGGTGTGCCTTTCCTGAGCCTCTCCTTATAGATGTTTTTAAGAGGGAAAGGCAGTTCCTGTTCTGTTTTGTGGGTCGCGGGATTAACAAAGAGCACTTCATCCAGATCGAATGAGACTCTCATCTTCTCGTTCTCATTTCTTATTGGCACGTTTTTCGATCTCCTCTATGATCGCGATGGCCTTTTTGGACCATTCCTCTTCAGCAGTATCTATAGTATACTCTTCGAACTCTTTTGTCCGCGAATTTGTCTCGATAACGGAATCGTTATCTATGTGAACTGTCAAGGCATACTTGTTGGCGATGAGTTCCTTCATGCGCATTTCACTCGCGGACTTGTTCTGCTCGAGTTTGCCGACGCCCGTGATGATTCCGTCCACATGAACCGAATAAGTCTTGAAGAATTTCTGAATATCGTCTATTGAATAATAATCTGCCGCGTATACCCAGATATCATATCCGTGCTTGGTGAGATAGTAGAACAGGGCAGGGACGCCTAATCTGATCCTCTGTTTGAACCTGATGTTCAGAGGAAATGAGAATGATTTTTTCTCAAGATACGGATAATCGGCGGGTCTGAAAATGACTTCATCAAGATCTATCGCAACACGTTTATCGTGTTCTGATTTTTCCAGTATCGTCTTTATGTCTGACTCTGTTGCGCAGTTGATTATCTTTATGGGAACTTTCTTGATGTTGCACCGCATCGCGGCTGCCCATCTGTGATGTCCGTTGAGTATCAGGTAGCCGTTCGGTCTGAGTTTTTCCACCGTGAGCGGCTCATCGAAAACCCTTCGTTCCAGTCTCAGTGCTTCCCTGAACTTGGTCTCGTATTCGCCGATGATCCTGTAACTCGGACCTACGGAATCCATTGAGAATTCATCTTCGGCATTGGGGTGGAGCTTGGAGACGGCGGCCTTCTTTACAAAGAGCCTTTCCGCCAAACCGGCGTGCACGGGAATGTAGACTCCTTTTTGCTTCTCGAGATCTTTTTCAACATATTCAGCTAACTGTGTCTTCGCCATAAGCCACTCCGTATGTATCGTGTTAACCGTTGCTCTCTACAGCCTGAATAATACACTAAGCATTCGTACATTATTGAAGCAATGTGTTATCAGTTAGCAACTTAAATGTAAAGGTTTTTGTTTAGTAATTAATTAATTCAGACAACGTGATAGAATTATCATATCAGTCAAAACATCAATAGTAATTGACAAACATTTGGAATGAAAATACAATCCGAATATATAAAAATATGCGTTTTCGGGCGTTTATTTTCCGGAAGTCAGAAAGGGGTTACTTAAATGAGCACGATGGAAAAGACATTTGGCGATGGCGAGATCATCATCAAAGAAGGTGACATGGGGAACAGTTTCTTTCAGCTTTTGGAAGGTACGGTCGGCGTATATGCCAACTACGGCAGCGATGAAGAGGTTAAGTACGGAGTCATAGAGGCGGGTCAGTATTTTGGCGAGATGGCTGTTATCGAGTCATATCCGCGCAGCTCCACCGTAATCGCTGAGGGCAGCGTTCGTGTCATAGAGATCCCTGATACGGAGATGGACAATTATCTGACAGATCATCCCGATAAGATCATCGCGATAATGAAGCATCTCGGCAACAGGATCAAGAACATGACCGAGAGTTATGATGAGGCAAAGGGACTCCTCGCCGATCTGCAGAATGCAGACGCGCAGCCTAATAAAGACTGGTTCTCAAAGCTCATCAAGAGACATCTCGACTGGTTCAAAAACAGAAAGACAGACAATTCGAAGCCGAGTGCTGAAGCTCTTCGTGAATCAGCTGCTAAGGTATCGAAGACTGAAGACTCGAATATCGAGACATATAAGAAGGGTACGATCATCTTCAAAAAGGGTGAGGTCGGCAAGTGCATGTATCTCGTACACGGCGGCAGTGTCGGAATATACACTAACTATGGTGAAGAAGACCAGATCAAGCTCACGGAACTCTATCCGGTTGCATGCTTCGGCGAGATGGGAATGATCTCGGAAGATGCCAGGAGTGCTACTGCGATTGCCGAGTCGGATAATACATATGTTGAGATCATCCGTGCCGAGGATGTTGAGGAGATGTTCAAAAAGAGCCCGGTTAAGATCGACATGATACTCCGTCATCTGTCATACAGATTAAGATGTATCTCCTATGACTATTTCGAAGTATGCCAGCAGCTTTTTGAGAATTACAGAAAATGATCAGTCCGGAACAGGCACAATACTTTTTTACCAATACTGAAGATGCCGTCTGCGTGATATCGTCATCGGGCGAACTGCAGTATGCGAATCCGTCAGCCGAGAAGCTCTTCGGACTTCAGGCCGGCATCAAGATGAAGATATGGAATGCCGTTCCGTATGTTGAAGGCAACGACGATCTTATCCAGTTGTTCATTGACGCGGTATCCAACAAAGTCGCCACGCATGAGGCGATCGTTGATTATGTGAACAATGAGGGTGTGGTCAGCAACCTTCATATCAGAATGACCTGTTATAACAATAATGACCAGGTGGTCTACCTTATCGTTATCACCAACATGACACAGTTGTTTAAGGTCAATTCAGCGCTCGTAAGGTATACGTCACCTGATATTGCCGACTATGCTCTTGCCACTGCGGAAGGGCAGAAGAGCGGCGGCCAGACAAAGAACGTTACCATCATGATGAGTGATCTCAGAGGCTTTACCGCGCTCGGTGCAAAGCTTCCTGCGGAAGAACTCATCACTGTTCTCAATCACTATTTTGCAGCTATGGTTGCCGTCATACAGAAGTACGGCGGTACGGTAATCGAGTTCTTGGGTGACGGTATATTCGTTGTTTTCGGTGCGCCCAAAGATCTCGAAGACCACGCTGTGAATGCCGTTAAATGTGCCGTAGAGATGCAGAGTGCGCTGCATGCCGTTAACGACTGGAACCGTGAGAACGGTTATCCGGAACTGGAGATGGGTATCGGTATAAATACGGGCAACGCCGTAGTCGGCAACATCGGCTCAGAGAAGAAGATGAAATACGGCTGCATGGGTTCCGTGGTAAACATCACGGGACGTCTTGAGAGCCTTACCATCGGAGGTCAGGTGTTCATTACCGAGAACACGCGAAAACTTATCACTTCAGATCTTACAATCATTTCAGAGAGCAGTTTCCTTCCCAAGGGTGCGCTTGAAGAACTCAAATACTATGAGATCGAAGGAATAGAAGATCTTCATATAGGTGACGGTTCTTCAAGAGAAATTATATGGCAGGAAGACTCTGAGGAGATCTCTTATCAGTTCTTTGTTCTCGAAGAGAAGAAGGTCGGCGTTGAAACGTTAAGCGGTAAGGTGATAAGGATATCTTCCAATAAGAGATTTGCGCTTCTTGCAACTGATGCAAAGCTCCGCGAAAAGCAGAATATCATGCTCCGCAAGGATAATGAATGTATATACGCGAAAATAATAAGAGAAGATGCAGAAGGATTTGTTATCTGCTTTACTTCATCGCCCCAGATCGTGACGGCTTAATACGCTGATAAGAAAAAAACAACACTAAACAACACTTGCGCCATAAAGTGTTGTTTAAGCAACGAAATCCAATTGGATCAACTATATTTTTGCCTCGGTGTTCCTGTGATAATGATGCCATCAAACAAAGCACAAACAAAACAGGAGGACACAGGAAATGACTAAGGTAGATTTGAATAACGAAATGGTTGCACTGGATATTGATTCCCTTGAGCAGGTTAACGGCGGAACACTCTGCAGAAACGATATTATCTTAGGTTTAACTGAGCAGATGTTAAGAGTAAGGCTGTACGACAAGAAGAGCATGTCCGAAGCTAACAGAGAAGCCTTTTTGAAAGAACGCCCGCTCGAAGGCAAGATCCGGAAGATGATTGATTAATAGCCATAAATACCCCATATCCCTATATCCCCTATTAACAGGAGCCGGTTCTGATATTGAACCGGCTCCTGTCATTGATTAGGATTAACCATAATAACCGTGAAGTTACTTTTTTATCTCGTCGTTGTATTTTTCTTTGCCGTATTCGGGGCATTCAGGATTATTGCATTTGTATACTCCGGTGTTTCCGCCTTCAACTCTTGCGTTGCCCTGATATGAGAGGGGACCGCCGCATGCGGCACAGACAGCTGCATTTGAGGCTGTGGCAACAGATCCCTTGGTAATGTTAGATCCCATGTTGTTCAGGAGTGTATTGCCGATCTTCTTATTGGGTTTAACTGCAGATGTTCCGCCTGTTACTTTATCAAGATCGTCAAGGTTTAACTCGTTGGCATTAATTCTTTCCATTGTTCTATCCTCCTTATCACGCCTGAATATACGATTATTACATCACAGAAGATGGTGCAATTCAAAAAACAGACGGTAAACAAAATATTTCATTTTTGCAATCTGTTTTCGAAGGACAAAGAAGTATAATATGCCAATAACTTATTATGGGGATGGAATAATATGGAAGAACTGATCAGACTGGATGAATCGTATTTAGCGGCAGCATCGGATCTGTACCGGAGATCCTTCATGGGTGAACCCTGGAATGACGACTGGAGTGACCGTGCGCAGCTCGAGGAATATATAAAAGACGTTTCGTGCTATTTCAAGGGTATTAACTACGGCCTTCTTATCGACGGCAAACTTGCCGCCATATCTTTGGGATCAGTCCGCCACTGGTGGGAAGGCACCAACTATAACATCGAGGAATTCTGCGTTGATCCCGATATCAGGGGTAAGGGCATAGGCTCACACTTCATGTCCCTGATCGAAGACGATATCAGAGCACAGGGACTGGCAGGAATATTCCTTCAGACTGACAAGGATAAGCCGTCATACCGGTTCTACATGAAGAACGGTTATAAGGATCTGGAACTGCATGTGAGCCTCTATAAGAGCGTCAGGGAAGGAGACGGAACATGATAAGGGAAATGAAGAAGGAAGAAATCTCCCGTTGCGTGGAGATCATCAGAAAGAGTTTTAAGACCGTGGCAGACAGGTATGGCTTTACGGAAGAGAATGCCCCGAGGTTCACGGCCTTTGCAACGAATGAAGAAAGACTTCTGTGGCAAATGGAAGGCGAGCACCGTCCGATGTTTGTATATGAGGATAACGGTGTCCTGTGCGGTTACTATTCGCTGTTTTTCCAGGAGGACGGCGGGTGTGAATTGAATAATCTTGCCGTGCTGCCGGAATACAGACATAAGGGTATCGGCAAAGAACTGCTCATGCATGCTGAAGATCAGGCCCGCAAGGCAGGCTGTAAGGTTCTGAACTTCGGTATCGTTGAAGAGAACAGAGTGCTCCGTGAGTGGTATGAAGCAAACGGTGCAGTGCATTTGGGAACCCAAAAGTTTGATTTCTTTCCGTTCACATGCGGATATATGAAAATTGATCTGTAATATATAGATGGATATGAATGTAATATTTGAATCTGAAAATATAATCTTTGTCAGACCGTCACTGGAACTGGTTCCGGATTATCTTGAGATGGTCAATGACATCGACAATGTCGCGCGTTTCATCGGTGACAGACGCGAGCCTCTGACCGAGCAGCAGGAGATCGAGTACATCAGTGACAAGATGGATAACAAGGCAACGATGTTCTCAATGCTGGAGAAAAGCACCGGTAAGTTCATCGGAAACGTCGAGTTTTTCAACCGTGTTTTCGAAGAGGCAGAATGGGGAATAGTTATCACGACATCAATGCAGAATAAAGGATACGGAACGGAAGCGCTTAAGCGGTCTGTTGAGTACGGATTTAATGAGCTGGGACTTACCAGGATCTATCTTGGTGTGTATGCGGATAACCCGCGTGCCATTCATGTGTATGAGAACTGCGGATTCAAGGAATATAACCGAAATGATGTTGATGTTTTTATGGAGATAAATAAGGAGGATTAAGCATGTGCATAGTATGTGACAGGATCAATATGATAAAGAACGGAACCAATCCGTATTTTGTAAAAGAACTCGATACGGGATATGTGGTGATCGGTGACAACCAGCATTTTTACGGATATGCGCTGTTGCTTTACAAGAACCACGACTATACGGAACTGTATCAGCTGGACATGGATGAGAGAACCCGCTTTATGCAGGAGATGTCCATTGTTGCTGAGGCAGCGGCTAAGGCCTTCGGAGCCGAGAAGATGAATTATGAACTCCTCGGAATGGGTGACGCGCATCTTCACTGGCATCTCTATCCGAGACGAAAAGGAGATCTTGAGGGATACGGACATAACGGTGTCGGACCGGTCTGGTGGTATCCGATGGAGAAACTGTACAGCGACGATAACAGGCCGTCACCCGAAGAACTTGAGACAATGAAGAGAAAGCTTCTTGCTGAACTCGAGAAACTGCTGTGAGGTGTTAAATGGACGATAGGATGGCAAAGCAGCTCGCTTTCGCATTGGAATTAGATAAAGAGAAGAACGTGTTCAGACAGACTCATCTGTCAGATCACGGAAGAAATGAGAACGATGCCGAGCATGCATGGCATATGGCGATAATGGCATATCTTCTGAAGGAGTATTCGAATGAGCCCGTGGATATCGCAAAGGTCATGATAATGTGCCTTATCCACGATGTCGTTGAGATCGATGCAGGCGATACATATGCGTACGATCCTGAAGGACTGGCAACGCAGAAGGATAGGGAAGAGGCTGCAAAAGAGCGCATATTCTCGCTCCTTCCTGATGACCAGAAGAAAGAATTCGTTGCGCTTTTCGAAGAGTTCGAAGCCTATGAGACGGCAGAGTCAAAGTTCGCGCACGCAATGGATAATTTCCAGCCTCTGATCCTTAATAACAGCAATGACGGCGGTGACTGGAAAGAGCATGGTTGCGATGCGGCAACCGTTTACGGCAGACAGTCGAAGACAAAACTCGGTTCCGAAAAACTCTACGGGATAACAGACAAGATAATTCAGGAAAACGTTAAGAAGGGAAGTCTTAAGCAGGGTTGAACCGGACTTCCTGAGGATGGTATTACAGGGGGATAAATGGGTAATTACAGGATAGTATTCACGGATCTGGACGGAACGATCCTTAAGAAGGATAAGACGATTACGGAGCGCACATCCCAGGCGCTGACCGGACTTAAAGACAGGAATATTCTCTGGGCAGTTGCAACGGCAAGGCCTGAGGTTGCGATCACGTTTTACGATGAGATCAAACATGCCGATGCCCTGATCACATTAAACGGCGCGAAGATCAGACTCGGTGACAAGGTGATCAGTAACGGCCTGGATAATGATATTGCTGTGACGATCCTAAAAAAGCTGATGGAAAAAGATGACCTCGTCATCACTGTTGAAACGAGTGAGGGCATATTCGGAAACATCGATATACCTGAGTGGGAAACTCCGAAGATCGGTGATCTGCTCGAACTGATCAAGACGGTTGACGTATATAAGATCCTTGTTGCGGGCAGAGAACACGATCTTCCGACAATAGCTGACAGCAGGGACAGATTCTGCACGACTGCTGAAACTGAAAAGCGTGTTAACGATGCGATTGCTCCGTTTGATTCCGTATACTGCTCAGTTGCAGAAGGCTGGCTGTTCCAGATAATGAGCAGGAATGCCACCAAATGGAAAGGTATAGAACTTGTCCTGCAGACCGAAGGGATCGATGCGAAAGATGCTGTTTATTTCGGCGACGATAATGACGATACGGACAGTATCAGGAACTGCGGTCTTGGTGTCGCGATGGGTAATGCGATAGACAGAGTAAAGGCTGCTGCTGATGTTATCGCGCCTTCAAATGAAGAAGACGGTGTGGCATTCATAATCGAAGAAAGACTCTGATCGGGAACGGATAAGCATGAGAAAAGGATTGGTGTTGGAAGGCGGAGCCATGCGCGGACTTTTTACCGCAGGTGTTATGGATGTCTTCCTGGAAAATAATATTGAGTTTGACGGCGGTGTTGGCGTATCTGCAGGCGCTGCTTTTGGTGTTAACTATAAGTCCAGACAGATCGGAAGAGTTCTCCGGTACAATACAAAATACTGTAATTACTGGAAATTCTGCAGCTTCAGATCCTGGCTCTTTACGGGAGATGTTTACGGCAAGCAGTTCTGCTATTACGATATTCCGCTGATACATGATGTTTTCGATTTTGAGACGTACAGGAATAACCCGATGGATTTCTATGTTGTTGCGACTGATGTGTACACGGGAAAACCGGTCTATCACCTGATGGAGACATGCGATAACGATGATATCGAATGGATGAGAGCATCCGCCTCAATGCCTGCGGTATCAAAGCCGGTGTGGCTCGGCGATTCAGGATATCTGGACGGCGGTATCGCTGATTCTGTCCCGCTCGAATTCTTTCAGAAGAAAGGCTATGAGAAGAATGTGGTTGTTCTGACCCAGCCTGAAGGATATGTCAAAAAGCAGATGAAGGTAATGCCGATAGTAAAGGCAATGATGCATAAGTATCCTGTGGCTGCGAAGGCATTGGAGAACCGCCCGGAAATGTATAACGCCCAGATCGCATATGTGAAAGAGTGCGAAGAGAAAGGTGATACACTCGTGATAAGACCCGAGGAACATCTTGGTGTCGGTTCGATTGAGCACGATGCAAAAGAATTAAAGCGTGTTTATGATATCGGAAGAAATGTTGCAACCAAAAGGCTTGAAGAAGTTAAGAGCTTTTTGAATGAGGAATGAATATGAGTAATGATCATGAGATCGTAAGAGCACAAAAGGAAGATCTGGAAGATATACTGAAACTTCAGTATCTTGCATATCAGAGCGAAGCTGCACTGTTCGGCAGCAAAGACATTCCGCCTCTTAAGGAAACGATAGAGGAAGTTGTTGAAGAGTATACCGAAGGAACCGTTCTGAAGATGATGTGTGACGGTAAGATCATCGGATCCGTGCGCGCAAAGGAAAAGGACGGTACGGTCTATATCGGAAAACTAATGGTTCATCCGGAACATCAAAAGCACGGGTATGGTAAAAGACTTCTTCTCGAAGTCGAGAAATATTATCCGGGTAAACGGTATGAACTGTTTACAAGTACGAGAAGTACGGATAATATTCGTTTATATCATTCTGTCGGATATAAGGAATTCGATCAGAAGGCAGTAGATGAAGAACTGATATTTGTATATATGGAGAAGGTTTAAGACATGAGTAATCCCTGGAACAACATTGCTCTTTCTGATTATGAGAATCACATGAGCCTCGATTCTGTACAGCAGCTGCAGGCCATGAATTCCATAATGAGAGACCAGTTCGAGGCATATCCCGTTGATACGGCCATGGTTCTTGGCGTAGCAGGCGGGAACGGTCTTGAACACGTCCGCAGGGACAAATACAGAACAGTCTACGGTGTCGATATCAACAGTGATTATCTTAAGGTCGTGAAGGAACGTTACAGCAATCTTGACGGCGTTCTGGAATGCCTTCAGACAGACCTTATCAATGAGTACGATAAACTCCCGGACTCTCAATTGGTTATCGCCAATCTGTTAGTTGAATACATCGGATATGAAGCATTCATGAAGGCTATGATGCGGGTCCGCCCGCTGTATATTTCGTGTGTTATTCAAATAAATACAGATGAAGCGGCATGGGTCTCTGACTCGCCTTATCTTCACGCATTTGACAGACTCGATGAGGTTCACTGTCAGATGGAGGAACAGGCGCTGACTGATGCAATGGAAAAGACCGGATACAGAAAGATCCTTGTTCAGTCCAATCCCATGCCTAACGGCAAAGCGTTAGTAAGGATCGATTTTGAGAGGATATAAAAATGAATATCAGAAGAATTACAGACCGTGATGCTGAAGCAGTCTCACAGGTCATTAGAACAACCATAAGCATTTCCAATAAGAAAGATTACCCCGAAGATCTGATGGACCAGCTGATCGAATATGAGACGCCTGAGCGCGTCCTGGAACGTGCCTCCTGGACACACTTCTATGTTGTCGAAGATGATGGCAGGATCATCGGATGCGGTGCTATAGGACCCTATTGGGGTAAGGAAGACGAGAGCAGCCTGTTCACGATCTTTGTGCTGCCGGAATACCAGGGTAAAGGTGTGGGCCGACGTATTATCGAGACGCTCGAGAAAGATGAGTATTTCCTGCGTGCAAAGCGGATCGAGATCCCTGCATCGATCACCGGTGTTCCGTTCTATCTGAAGATGGGATACCACTATAAGGATGGTATTACCGAGCCTGACGAGGAACATCTGATCAGGATGGAGAAGAACAGGTAAAGGGTGTGTGCGGCTACGAGACCAGTGACTGAAAATCGACTGTTTGGATCTTGAATACTACTATTTTTAGTCGATTTTCGAAAAATCGACTCCAGACGCGACTGTTTTACTGCTTTGGACTACTATTTTGAGTCGATGGCTTAAACGAATATAATGTTGCGTTGACAGATATAGCTTCGTTGACATTATCTGGTCGGCAATGTGCCGTTCGCTGTAATGGCTATTGCGGTATTCAGTTTGTGTGTCAGATTGCTTATGCAAAACGGCATATCTTCTGTGTCATGCGTAAATATAATATCGACTTCTGGAACCAGTCCTGCATCAGTGTAATTGCAGTACTTCAACTTAGTGATCCTGAGATAATTGCTCGAGTTTTTCATTCCAAAGTGTTCGTGAAATTTGCAGTTGTCCAGTTCTCTGATGTATATGACGAAATCGGTATTAATTGGTTTAGGCAGTCCGCAAATTTTAATTGCAGGTTCATATTTGAACGGTATGCCGGCATCTGTGTAAAACATAGCTATGTCACGTTCGGCAGCTGAACGGTAGTAGATACCTTTGAACGGATAATCTGTCGGTTTGGGATAGCTACTGTCTGAATTGTTGATCAGACTGTCGAAATAGGATTTATCCAAAATGACAGATTTATTAGTGTCGATATACAGCCTTCTGTTTGCACTATGAGGCTTACAGTTCGTATCCGGTTCTTCTTTGTATTTCGATTTCCAGACAGCCTCGTAGATATTAAGTTCGTTCTCGAGTGCTGAACGAGTTTTCAGGATCTTAAGAGCATTAATTCCGTTTGGGGAGTCAGCATAGTATTTGTGATTCCCGATTACTACTACGTATTTTGATGAGCCGTCTTTGGTGTGTACTTGCGTTCTTACTATGGGCAACTTTTCAAGTTGCTCGCGGCAATAGGAAATCTTGAGTGCCAGATAATCCGGCGGCATGTATTTACTGTATATATCCATGCCCCGATTATACAATGGTGCTTTGTCGTTTTTTCGCGACAAAATATGACAAAAAACGACAAAGGATTCACAGTCTCCTCGATGATGAAGATTAGGGAGGCATCCTGATTGCTTGATGTGTTTTACCATTGACTCAAAATAGTAGTCCGAAGCAGTAAAACAGTCGCATCTGGAGTCGATTTCTCGAAAATCGACTAAAAATAGTAGTATTCGGGATCGAAACAGTCGATTTTCAGTCACTGTGTCGCGCACCTCTTACTTCGCGAAAACGTTCTTCATGTCAAGAACCATCTTCTCCGTGAAAAAAGGACCGCACTGGGCGGTCCTTCAAATTGATCAGTCTTTCTCTCTGTACAGCAAACCGAATGTTCCGTGTCCGCTGTTTACTGCGATCGCAGGCGATGCCTGAACGAAGTGTATCTCGTCGAATTTCATCTTCTTCTCGATCTGTGTCTTGATCCATGCGATCTCGCTTCTGCTGATACCTACATAGGTTACGAAGAGTATCCGTCTGTCGATGTTGCCGGAAGAAAGGATGGAGTTGATGTAACTTCTCCATGCGTTCTCGCGCGTTCCGAAATAAGTCATGCCGAGTCCCATCTTGCCTTTCTTGAGCCTTAATACCGGCCTGCCCATAAGGGACTTAACTACGTTGGCTGTACCGTTGCTTACCTGGCCTGCACGTGCGAGGAAATCGAGGTTATCGACGATGAAACTCGTGTGGATCTTATTCTTAAGTGATCCGAGTATTTTGATGATCTCTTCAGCGCTCTTGCCTTCTTCGGCGAGGCGGCATGCTTCGATTACCAGCAAGCCCTGACCGCTGGACAGGTGTGAGGAATCGAAAACGAATACATTGTCAAACGACTTGGCAGCATCCATTGCAGGAGCATAACCGCTGTTCTCGACCTTGCTGGAGATCGAGATATGGATAACGTTGTTTGCATTAGAGAGCTGCTTTGCGAAGAAGTCTTCTGCTTCTTTTACTGTAGGACCCATAGGCTTTACCTTGTGAGCAGGATCTTCCATGTATCTTAAGACACCCTGCGTCTCGATCTCTTTTCCGTCCTTGAAGATGCCTTCTCCGGTCACTACCTTGTGGGGGAGTACTTCGATGCCGTACTTTGCGAGGACCTCATCAGGAAGATCAGCAACGCTCTCTGTTGTGATGACAACGCTTCTGCGCTTCTTGTTGCCCTGCATCCAGGAGATGGTCTCTTCTGCAAGATCTGTTCTGTTTCCGGTGATGTGAACGAGTTCCTTAGGCAGGTATGAGTAAAGCTCGTTCTCGAGCTCATCGCCGCTGACAGGTTTCGGAAGATAACCGTCAAAACCTTCGCGGGCATATAGAGCTCTGTTCTCTTCGTCGGCATTGGCGGTAAGGATGACGATGTGAGTATCTCTGCACCGTCCGCCTGTCTGATCCTTGATCTTGCGTTTGCATTCGATACCGTCCATCTCAGGCATGAGATGGTCCATGAAGATAACATCGTATTTGATGTTGAGAGTCTTCTTGAGAGCATCTGCTCCGTTGGTAACTGTATCGATCCTGACCTTTGTGCCGCGGAGAAGTTTGGATACTACCATGAGGTTTGCTTCGTTATCGTCGACAACGAGGATCCTTGCTTCGGGCGCTTCGAACTTCGGAGCGTATTCAGACTTTTTGCTCGCGTTTGTCTTGGTGAAGTTATATTCGCCGACGCGGCCCTCTCGCTCAACTCTCTGAGGGATCTCGATGATGAATGTCGAACCCTTTGTATAGACACTGTTTACGGTGATCTTACCGCCCATGAGATCTACCAGCTGCTTAACGATGGACAGACCGAGACCTGTTCCTTCAATATGACGGTTGGCATTCTCGTCGACACGTTTAAATGCAGAGAACAGATAGGGAATATCCTCTGTCTTGATTCCGATACCCGTGTCGGATACGGTGTAGATCATGTTGCAGAGTTTATCTTCTTTTATCTCGCTCTGGACTGAGAGAGATACCGTTCCTTCTTTGGTGTATTTGATCGCGTTGTTGAGTACATTAATGAGTATCTGCTTGACTCTTACCTCGTCTCCTACGAGCTCTGCGGGGATGTCAGGTGATACATCGATATGGAAGTCGAGTTTCTTTTCCTTGGCTCTTATCCATAACATTCCAACGATGTCAGAGAGCATATCTCCCGTGTGATAGGGAGCATAGAGGAGCTGCATTCTTCCTGACTGGAATTTGGACATGTCGAGGATATCGTTGATGAGGTTAAGAAGGAGTTTGCCGGCAGCTTTGATGTTGGCCGCATCCTCTATGACTTCATCACTTACATCTTCTCTTAAGATCATCTCATTGAGACCGATGATCGTGTTGATCGGGGTTCTGATCTCATGGCTCATGTTGGAGAAGAAACTGTTCTGTGCTTTGTTGAGCATCTCGATCTCGCTGTGCTGTTTTGCGGCGGTAACGAGCTGTTCGTGGAGACGGTACTTGGTGTAGAGCATCGTAACACCCATTGCGATCTGGAATACTCCGAATACCGCGAAATTAACGAAGCCGATTGTGTTGCCTTCCAATCCGAAGGTAGGGGCCGAGTACAGCAGGAATACCATTCCTGCATTGGATACGAGTGCGATGATTATGTATTCGAGGGGGTTAAGATAAACGCTCAGCGGAACGATAAGTGATACCGTCATGAAGATCGTCGTATCAAGTTCCTTGCGCATTATTGCGTTTATGACGGCGAGGCCTATTGCCCAGGTATAAATGAGAACAGCCATGATGCCGTTCATTGCATATACGACTTTATATCTGCTCTCATAGTCCCTTATTGCATATTTGACACATGCGAACCACACTATGGATACGACAAACAGAACGACATAACAGATCCTGTGATATACCGGTGTAGCACCGTAGAGTGATGTGTCCAGGAAACTCAATACCATGAAGACCATGCACACTATTATGGATATCAGGAGCATAACGTGTGTCGTTTTAAGAGAACCGAAATATGCGGATCTTGTAGCGTCACTGCTGGTCTTGGAGGGCCTGAAAAGATAATTCAACAGATCTCTCATGCTTCATCACCTCCGTTGCCGTCTTCCTCGTCGTCTTCGGGTTCGAATTCGAGTACCTCATCGTCATCGGAACCAAGATTGAACTGCTCTTTGATGTCTGCCGCGATGCGTGAATAGTTTTTGATAACATCCTCGTGATTATCGACGATGTAATCTTCCTTCTGTTCCTTTGCGGCCATCTCGAGTTCTTTTGCCTTGTCGGATAACTCGGGTATGCCGATCATCTTGCATGTGCTCTTCAGCGCGTGGATGAGAACTTCATAATTGTGCCAGTCGTGCTCGGCGAAGTATTTCTTGATCAGGGGGATCTTATCGCCGGATTCGTTCGCGAACTGGATCAGGAGAGAACTGTAGAATTCGGTGTCGCCCACGCAATACTTGATGCCGGCATCCGTATCGATACCGCTGTCCTTGAGCTTCGCGAAAATGTCCTTTTCGCTCTTGCCGGAATTCTTTTCTTCCTCAATGATCTCTTCCTCTTCGGGTTCATCCTGTCTTTCTTCGATATAACCATCGGTGTAAGTGATGGCGGACTTCGGCAGAACGTGCTTCAGTACACGCTCGAGTTCCTCTATCTCGACAGGCTTGCTGACGAAACCGTCGAAGCCTTCAGACAGGAACATCTGCTTTGCGGAACTCATTGCATTTGCCGTGAGCGCGACGATCGGAATCGATCCGTTTAATCCGGATACGTCTGTCCTGATCCTCTTCATGGCTTCGACACCGTCCATGCCGCCCATCATGTGGTCCATGAATATGATGTCGAAAACTCTTTCGCGGCAGATGTCGATAGACTCCTGACCTGAACTTGCAGTCCAGATCTTCATTCCGTAGCGGTGGAAGATGCTCTTGGCAACAACGAGGTTCATTGCCTCGTCATCAACAACGAGTGCTCTGAGGCCTTCGCAGCGCATCTTCTTTCTGCCGGATTCCTCCTGTTTATCAACACTTGAATGGAGGATGGAAACGACAGGGAAGCAGTAGAATGGTTTCTCGAGAACTCTTACCCTGGAGTTCTTCGGCAGCACGATATCGTCGTTTGCGACTACGGCAACGACCATGTCTTTCGCGAGTTCCTCGATAAGTTCAACGTTCTCTTCGTACTCTTCTTCGGCAACGAACAGATGTGTTAAGTGGATCGATTCACGCAGCAGTCTTAAGTTGCCTGCGTTGTTAACGCGGTGCATCTGAATGCCGAGTCCTTTAACGATGTTGAGTACCATTGAATTGTAGTAATCCCTGACTGCGGGATTGGAATATTTCTCGAAATGCAGATACGCGCCGAGGCAGAGCTGGTCGGGATTTGCTACGGACATGCAGCTCGTGTTATCAACGACCTTCTGGGGAAGACTTACATGAACTGTTGTGCCGACATCAGGTTTGCTCTCGATGGTCATGAAGCCTCCGAGAAGTGATACGAATCCTGAGACGATGGCAAGGCCCAAACCTAATCCGCCGCCCATTCTGGCACGTCCGGAATCAGCCTGATAGAAACTGTCGTAAACTCTCTCGAGCTCATACTCTGACATTCCGATACCGGTGTCGGTTACTTCGATGCAGAGGTTAACGCCATACTGCTGTTCCTCTGCCGTGATCCTCACATACACGCCGCCTTTCTGTGTGTACTTAAGGCCGTTGGAGATCAATGCCTTGAGGATCTTCTTGAGCTTTGCAACGTCGGTGTTCATTACCGCGGGAATGGCAGGATCAACGTCGATGATGAGCTCCACGCTCTTGGATTTATACTGTTTTATATCGGTTACGAGGTCATGAAGAACGGAGGAGAGCATGTAGTCTTCGTTGTTCCTTACGGCTCTGTTGCGGTCCAGTTCGGAATAGTCGAGGATGTCGCTGATCTGCTCCGCAACCTTGCGTCCGGCATTTCTTACGTTGATCATCTCGTCGGTAACTTCTTTATCAACAGACTTCTCGATGCAGATGCTCGTAAGACCGATGATCGCATTTACGGGTGTTCTTATCTCGTGTGATACGTTGGCGAGGAAATCGTTAAGGCGTTCAGTTGCATCGGTGAGCTGGATGACCTCATCCTTTGAGCGGTTAAGGATCTCGTTCCATTTATCGATGATCCTCTTGGCGAACTGGCCGGTGAACATGACCATGATGTAGTGAAGAGCGAGCCTGCTTATAAATAGCGCATCAAAAGTCTCGCCGTTAATGAACATCATGAAGACTTCATATGTCATAGCCAGGAAGAATGTGAACTGGCAGAGTGTGATAAGATTCTTGCGGTTGGTCATCGTGTATATCAGGATGACGGCAGACATTACCAGAGCGAGATCGAACGTGCTGGTCGAGTGTGCACCGTAGAAGAAGTATGTGCACATCATGAGGATGGAATAGATCCATATTCTTACCGTGGAAGGCGTGTCATGTCTTAAGTGCAGGATCCAGCAGATGATGTTGCTCGCCAGGATCAGGACTATCATCCATAACTCCCAGCCCATGAGAAGAGACTCGGCGATCAGGATCCCCGAGAATATCGTATAGCTGATAAGCAGTGTCAGATGTGAAGATTCAAACAGTTTATTGGAGTCTATGCTGGTCATGAATTATGCACCTCATGATGAAGCTTCTTCTGGAGTGTGAGCAATTCAATCATGTGATTTACCCGCAAGAGGAATACCTCCGGAATGTAAGGCTTGTGGATAAAATCAAGTGCACCTAATGATAATCCTGCTTCTTCAGCACCGGCACTGTCGTCAGCAGTAAGGAAGATTACGGGAATGCGCGCTGCCGGTGTGTCTTTTGTGCGCAGCCTCTTGAGTGTTTCATAACCGTCCAGTCCCGGCATCTTAACATCGAGAAGGATGAGGTCGGGAAGGGCGATGTCTTTTTCAAGATAATTGAGAAGCGATTCTCCGGAACTGAGCGCGATAACGTCAATTCCTCCGGTGCGGAGGATCTTCTCTGATATCTGGCGGTTGATGTCGTCGTCGTCAACGATGATGACATGCTTTGTATCGTTTATCTGGTAATACTTTGAATTACCGCGGATGAATTCGATTGAATAAGTAACTTTGAGTGTGTCTCTGTGCTTGGGTTCCCAGCCTTCTACTATGTGGTCGGCAACTTTCCTGTATGAATCTTCCCTGATGTCCGTGAGGAGTACGAAATACTGTTTCTTGTTATTCCTCATGTAGATGTCGGATTTGCGCAGGGAAGATCCGATATGTGTTCCGAATTCATCCACCAGATCCGCATATTCACCGTTCGTGAGTCCCTCTGCGGGATTGACGGTGAAGAGGATCTTACATACATTGATGTTATGTCTTATCGCATATCTGATTATGTAACGGTATACGTGTGAAAATGCTTCTCTGTCGAGATGGAGAGCAGTGTCCTGGATCGAACGCTCGCCTAAGATCTCTGAAATCGCATGAATGTCGAGCTCTGTGTTGTTGCTCTCGTTGAAGGCTTCCTCATCGTAGAGTTCGACACCGTGCTTGCCGTGTTTCTTAACGTTATAGAGTGACTTGTCCGCGAGCTTTAACAGCGAATTGTAGTCGTTGCCGTGTCTCGGAACGTAGATCGCACCGATGGAAGAGCCGAGCGGGATCCCCATATCGTCGCCCATGAGCTGCTTGGCTATTGAGACTAGTTCTTCATTGAGTCTCTTTGTTATCTCTTTTATCTTCTCGTCGTTTGTTGTTCCCATCGCGAAAGCAACGAACTCGTCGCCGCCGATACGTCCGCAGACGCTTCCTTCCGGTAACGAACTGCGGATAAGATCCGAGAATGCGATGAGCACTTTATCGCCCATTGCATGGCCGTAGATGTCGTTTACGAGTTTAAATGAGTCGAGGTCGATCATCATGAGGCATCCCGTTGACTGGGAACAGATCCTTGATAATTCAACGCCTGCGGCTGATTTATTGAGAAGGCCCGTGAGCATGTCGGTCGAGGCCTCGCTCTTAAGGCTCTGCATCTCCTGGCTGTTGGATACTATGTTGCTTATACGTTTTATGAGAACGTCAGGATTAAACGGTTTTCTGATGAAGTCCGCAACACCTACCTCGAAACCTCTCGTCTCGGTATCGACATCCTCATCTGCGGTGAGGAAAATTACAGGTGTCTTCATAAGACCTTTTTTGGTCTCTATCGAACGCAGCCTGTCGAGAGTCTCGAAGCCGTCCATATCGGGCATCTTGATGTCAAGCAGAACAAGATCGGGCATTCCGTTGCTCTCGACATAGTCCAGAAAAGTCTTGCCGGATTTGAGTGCGGTAACACGGAAATTGTTTTTACTCAGAATGTGACCCGCGATCTTAAGGTTGGCTGTATCGTCGTCAACTACAATTATCCACTTAGTCATAGTAATCACCCCGCTATGAAACGCATATCTCATTTTATCATATATAATATTTTTAAGCAGGTCTGTTATTTACTGTTCGATTACAAAATGAAGCCTGAAATACTTGTTTTCGGGCATTTTCCCGGAAACTGAACTGTTATAATTGAGAAACAATGGGGAGGTGTCAGAGAATGAATGTATTTGAAGCTATAAATTCAAGAAGAAGTTACCGTGGCAAGTTTAAGGATACGAAGGTTCCGAGAGAAGATCTCGTGAAGATAATGGAGGCCGGTCTTGCCGCACCTTCAGGATGCAACAAGCAGACAACAAGTCTTATCGCAGTTGACGATCCGGAGGTCCTTGCAAAGCTCAAGGGTGTTATCGATCCGCCTGTGGCACAGACCGCGCCGGCTGCGATCTGTGTTCTTACCAGAAGAATTAATGCATACCGCGACAAGTGTTTTGCAGTCCAGGATTATTCTGCTGCGATCGAGAACATGCTGCTCGCAATAGTCGAACTCGGCTATCAGAGCTGCTGGTATGAAGGCCACATCACTGACGATGACGGCATTGCTGATGTCATGGCAAAGATCTTAGGCGTTCCGGACGAATACGATCTCGTGTGCTTCCTGCCTGTCGGCGTTGCCGAGGACGAGGCAAAGATGCCAATCAAAAAGTCATTTGAAGAGAGGGCATGGTTTAATTCATTTCCTGCTCTTTGATGCACGGTTTGCGCCTGCGGTCAGACCCTTAAGTATCTCGATGTACTCGGACGTCAGATGAGACGGATGGATGGAGTTCGGAAGTATGTATCCGATCTCCATGTAGTCGTCTACCTTAAGCTTTTTGGCGATGATGTTAGGTCCGTTGAGCTCTTCGTTGATAACGCCGCTGCAGATGGTGTAACCGTCAAGACCGATCAGCATGTTGAACAGCGTGGCACGGTCTAACACCACCAGTTCTTTATCACTGTCTTCGGTGCTTAAGATCTCTTCCGAGAAGTAGAAGGAGTTGTGGCTGCCCTGTTCGTAAGACAGACGGGGATAGGGTTTCAGATCTTCGAGTGTAAGATATTTCTTTGAAGCCAGAGGAGAGTTCTTGCCGATGAAGACATGCGGTTCGGCCCTGAACAGGGGAGTGAACGACAGGTTGTTGTCTCTTAAGGTCTTCAGGATTACTTCTTCGTTGAACTTGTTAAGATACAGTATTCCGATCTCGCTTCTTAGATGAGATACATCGTCAATGATGTTGAAGGTCTGTGTTTCTCTCATGTGAAACTCGTATTTATCCGCACCGCTCCTTTTGAGCAGTTCAACGAATGCTTCGACTGCAAATGAATAGTGCTGCGCTGATACGAAGAATTTGAGTTTGCCGGAGTTCTTGCCTTTGTAGCGTTCTTCGATAAGTGTCGTCTGATCCAATACCTGTCTTGCATATCCTAAGAATTCTTCACCTTCGGAGGTGAGTTTTATACCTTTGTTCGAGCGCATGAAGATCGTGATACCGTACTCGTTCTCGAGTTCTCTTATTGCTGACGTAAGACTCGGCTGGGCAATGAATAGTTTCTTCGCAGCGCTCGTGATGTTGCCTTCTTCAGCAACTGTGACAACGTATTGGAGCTGTTTGTAAGTCATGAGATCCACTCTTTCTTCGGATAGATTGTGTTAGCATTTTACCGCTTGCCATAGATAAAATCTATGGAGAAACGCAGATTATATGTATTTTACCCATTTACAAGGTGGGTTTATACTCCGAGACAACAAAATATCGAACCAGTACGGAGGAAATATATATGAAAACATCAGTTATCGGTTATCCGAGAATAGGTAAGGACAGAGAACTCAAGTTCGCATCAGAGAAGTTCTTCAAGGGCGAACTCGATGAGGCAGGACTTCAGGCAGTTGCAAAGGAGATCAGAAAAGAAGATCTCCTGAAGCAGAAGGAGGCAGGCATCACATATATCTCTTCAAACGATTTCTCTTTCTACGATAACGTACTTGATACGGCATTCCTGTTCAACGTTATCCCTCAGAGATATAAAGATCTGGGTCTTTCAGAGCTCGAGACATACTTTGCTCTGGCCAGAGGTTATCAGGGAGATAAGGGTAATGTTAAGGCGCTCGCAATGAAGAAGTGGTTCAACACAAATTACCACTATCTCGTTCCCGAGATCGACGACGATACAGAGATCAAGCTCGTTGGCACAAAGCCCGTTGATGAATATAAGGAGGCAAGAGAATTCGGCGTTGATACAAAGGTTGCAATCGTAGGACCCTTCACATTCTTAAAGCTCGCTAAGTTCACAGGCACCAAGAAGATCAGCGATGTATCCGCTAAGCTTACCGAAGAATACGTTAAACTCGTTTCCGTTCTCACATCAAAGGGCGCTGACCTCATCGAATTCGATGAGCCCTATCTCGTAAGAGATCTTGATTCATCTGACATTGAACTTTTCAAGAAAATCTATTCTTCCATCCTTGCTGACAAGAACGGTGCAAAGATCCTTCTACAGACATATTTCGGTGATATCAGAGATATCTATTCTGAAGTGATCAAGCTCGGTTTCGACTTTATCGGACTTGATTTCCTCGAGGGAAGAAAGACACTGGAACTCGTTAAGACAAACGGTTTCCCGGCAGACAAGGTTCTCGTTGCAGGTCTTGTAAACGGTAAGAATATCTGGAGAAACGACTATAAAAAGACTCTTTCAGCACTTAAAGAAATCGGACTTGAGAACGTTGTTCTCGGAACATCCTGCTCACTTCTCCATGTCCCTTACACTCTCGAAAACGAGACAAAGTTATCAGACGATTACAAGAAGCATTTCGCATTCGCAGAAGAGAAGCTCACAGAGCTCTCAGAACTCGCTCAGATTGCCGGAACAGATTATGAGAACAATGAAATCTTCAAGAAGAACCAGAGTCTTTTCGAAGGACGCAAAGACAGTGAGGACAAGGAAGTTCAGGCTAAGGTTGCAGCTATAACTGATGCGGATTATGTTAGACTTCCGGTTTTCGAAGAGAGAGAAAAGATACAGAAGGAGATCTTAAAACTGCCTTTGTTCCCGACAACAACGATCGGCTCTTTCCCTCAGACTCAGGACGTAAGAAAGAACAGACAGGAATTCAAGAAGGGATTAAAGTCCAAGGAAGAGTATATCGAGTTCAACAAGCAGAAGATCGCAGAGTGCATCAAGCTCCAGGAGGAGATCGGTCTCGATGTAATCGTTCACGGCGAGTTCGAGAGAAATGACATGGTCGAGTACTTCGGTGAGCACCTGAACGGCTATCTCTTTACAGAGAAGGCATGGGTTCAGTCCTATGGTACAAGAAACGTTAAGCCTCCGATCATCTGGGGCGATGTCTCAAGAAGAGAACCCATCACGGTTGAGTGGTCAAAGTTCGCTAAATCCTGCACCAACAAGCCTGTTAAGGGAATGCTCACAGGTCCTGTTACGATCCTTAACTGGTCATTCCCCAGAGAAGACATCTCCATCAAGGAGAGCATACTCCAGATCGCTCTTGCGATCAGAGATGAGGTTCTGGATCTCGAAGCAAACGGTATCAACATCATCCAGATCGACGAAGCAGCTCTCAGAGAGAAGCTCCCTTTGAGAAAGAGCGACTGGTACAGTGAGTATCTCGATTTTGCGATCCCTGCATTCAGACTCGTTCACAGCAAGGTAAAGCCTGA
>JAEEGL010627914.1_pt1 | contig 27534 bp, 16 predicted proteins | sample 9134231 | NCBI WGS metagenome assembly JAEEGL01 (sample SAMN16246548, study PRJNA631951) | gut metagenome | biome: gut microbiome; feature: rumen; material: fiber-attached | host: Bos | place: Iran: Karaj | collected 2018-10
CAGGTAATATGAATACTACATTTACAGCGGCTATGAATGCGATTACAAAAATCGAAGGAGACATCAAAACCGGTAAGGGACACAGACACGTTTCCGCCAATCTTTTTATCCTGATGGCGCTGCTCATACCAACTATGGCTGGGGCTGTGACGAAAGACGATGCCGACAACGCTTATAAAAAAGGGAATTACCAACAGGCTATCTCTGATTATGAGGAGTTGCTCAAGGATGGAGTGAGTGCTGATATCTATTATAACCTTGGCAACGCTTACTATCGCACCGAGAACATCACAAGGGCCATTATCAACTACGAAAGGGCGATTATGCTTGCTCCTGCTGACAAAGACATCCGGGCCAACTTGCAACTGGCACGCTCGAAAACCATCGACAAGATTACTCCAGAGTCGGAAATGTTTTTTGTCACGGGCTATAACTCTTTGGTCAATATGGCCAGTGTTGACGGATGGGCGTATGCGGCTGTGGCGGCTTTTATACTGGCACTCGTTCTCATCTTGATCTTCATCTTCAGCGATAAATCTCTGGTGCGAAGGGGCTGTTTCTATGCGTCGATGTTGTGCCTGGTGTTCTTTATCCTGGCCAATGTGTTCGCCTACCATCAAAAGAAAAATCTGGAAAACCGCTCGGCGGCTATCATTACAGCGGCTACGGTCAATGTGAAACGCACTCCTGACGATTCGGGCGCTGCTGCGTTCGTCTTGCATGAGGGGTCCAAAGTGGGCATTACCGATAAGTCTGTCAAAGGATGGGTGGCTGTGAAACTGGAAGACGGACGCGAAGGGTGGATCTCCGTTAATCAGCTGGAAGAGATTTAAATGCACTCATGGATTGGCAAAGAATCAGTGAAATAGACCGTGAATTGCTATACTTCTTCAATGGTAGCGATTCGCTGTTCTTCGATAGTTTGATTTCCACACTCACCAATGGGTGGGTGTGGTTGCCGCTATATGCCGGTCTGCTATATATTGTGGCAAAGAACAACACCGCACAGCAAGTGATGCTGACCGTGGGAGCCGTGGCGGTGTGTCTGTTGCTTTCTGAGGGGATGGCTGAAGGTATTGTCAAACCATTGGTGGCAAGGCCGCGACCGCTCAACGACCCCGTCTATGGTCATCTTATCGATACGGTCCCGGGAGTGGTGTCATCTGATTTCAGTTTCTTCTCGGCTCATTCTTCCAACACGCTTTCAATCGCGGTCTTCTTCTCATTACTCATACGGAAAAGAGTTTTTACTTTTTTCATGATAGGCTGGTCGCTTTTCAATGGTTATAGCAGACTCTATTTGGGCATGCACTATCCTTTTGATGTCTTGGCTGGCTTGATGTGGGGAGGGATGGTTGGCGCGTCAGTCTATTGGGTGTACTATACCATCTATAAACGGATTTCACCGCGACAGAATTTTATTTCTTCGCAATATACCAAAACAGGTTACAACCTTGAAGATATCGATGTGGTAATATGCCTGTTGCTCGCTTCGGTTTTCTTGGGACTGATTATATCGCTGATGACTATCTTATAATTCTGGCATGAATACAAAACAAATACATATCGCAGACTATAACTATCCGCTTCCCGATGAGCGGATAGCTAAATTCCCGCTGACAAGGCGCGACCAATCAAAACTCTTGATTTACAGGCATGGCGACATCACTGAAGATGTCTTTGCCCATATTACCAATTATCTGCCTGACGATGCCGTCATGGTGTTCAATAACACGAAGGTCATTCAGGCAAGACTGCATTTCCAAAATAACACAGGGGCGCATATCGAGGTGTTCCTGCTCGAACCCTTTGCTCCCGCTGATTATGAGCGGATGTTTGAAGCGAAAAACACCTGTGAGTGGTTGTGCCTGGTGGGAAACATGAAAAAATGGAAAGAAGGGGTGCTCTCTTGTCCTTTTACTGCAGACGGCACATCTGTTGCGCTCACGTGTGAGAGACTCGGAGAACATGGTACCAGCCAGAGAATCCGTTTTACATGGAATCATCCAGGCCTGACTTTCGCCGACATCATCGACATGGTGGGCGAATTACCTATACCACCTTATCTCAACAGGAAAACGCAAGAAAGCGACAAAACGACCTACCAGACGGTCTATTCCAAAATAAAGGGGAGTGTGGCGGCGCCAACCGCCGGATTGCATTTTACCAATGAAGTGCTTGCTGATATCGATGCCAAAGGGATAGAAAGGGTTGAACTCACGTTGCATGTGGGGGCAGGCACTTTCAAACCCGTGAAAAGTGAGGTAATCGAACAACATGAGATGCACACCGAGTTCATCGCTGTGCCCAAACAGGTAATCGATAGTATCATTGCCCATCAAGCGAAAGTGGTGGCAGTGGGAACAACAAGTGTCAGAACGCTGGAGAGCCTTTACTATATGGGGGCATACCTATACGAACATCCTGAAGCAGAACCGGAGATACTGCACGTCAGTCAATGGGAACCCTATGAGGCGCATCACGCACTGTCTGCCATGGAGGCTTTACAGACGCTGTCCGACTATATGGAGCGTAAGCACTGGTCCACCTTGCATGGTAGCACGCAAATCATCATCGCTCCTGGTTATGAATACAAGGTGGTGAAGGTGATGGTCACCAACTTCCACCAACCTCAAAGTACATTGTTGCTGTTGGTCAGTGCTTTTGTGCATGGTGATTGGCACAGCATCTACGACTATGCGCTCAGCCATGATTTCAGATTCTTGAGTTATGGCGACAGCTCTTTGCTTATACCATAAAGACTAAGAACTCTAAGTTCATATAGTTCTCAGAGTCTTCAGGGCACCCCGAGTCCTCCGAGTTGTAAAATCAAAATATATTCAATATGAAAATAGGTGATAAAGTAAGATTCCTTAGTGAGATAGGCGGCGGTGTGGTTGCTGGATTCCAAGGTAAAAACATCGTGCTCGTGGAAGACGAAGACGGTTTCCAAATACCTACTCCCATCGAAGAGGTGGTCGTCGTGGAGACGGATGATTATAACATCGCTAAAGTACACACGGTCACAGGCGGAAAGAAATCGGCTGGCACTGCTGAGCAGAAGAAAGTATCGGAAGAGGTGGAGGATGATCCCGCCGATAAACCCATCACCTTTCGTGCGCCTGTTAAGGAACGCAAAGGCGGTGATGCGCTCTCTGCCTACATCGCTTACGTGCCTGTGGATATTCGGGAAATGACGAAGACACGGTTCGAACTGTATTTCGTCAATGATTCAAATTATTATGTCCGTTTCAATATCTTGGTGGCTGAGGGAGCTTCGTGGACGCTCTATGACCAAGGTGAGGTGGAACCCAATACACAATTATTCCTGAAGGAGTTCGGACGGGAAGACCTCAACCAAATGGAGCGTTTTTGCGTGCAGATGCTTTCGTATAAACGCCAAAAATCATTCATGCTGAAACCAGCCCTGGATGTACAAGTCAGAATTGACCCCGTGAAGTTTTATAAACTGCATACCTTTGTTGAAAACGACTTTTTTGAGACTCCCGCACTCATCTATACCCTCATCGAAAATGACCAGATTCCACAACACTTGGTCATCGATGCAAAAAAACTGAAACAAAAAATGTATCAGCGTAATGACTCAGCAGCGACCGATGAGGAAGATGGCGGCGACCGGAAACTCGTGCGCAGGTATGAACCGTCGCAAAGCAAATCAAAACCCATGCCGCAACGAAAACATAATGATGTGGTGGTGGTCGATTTGCATGCGTCGCAGTTGCTCGATACCACTTCAGGGATGCAACCAGCTGATATCCTCAAGTTCCAATTGGAGACGTTCAAGAAGAAGTTGGATGAGTATAAAAACAAGAAAGGACAGAAAATGGTGTTCATTCATGGGAAGGGTGATGGAGTGTTGCGACAGGCGATACTGCAAGAACTGCGCTATCGGTATAAGTCATACACCTATCAAGATGCTTCTTTTCAAGAATACGGGTATGGCGCCACACAAATTACCATCAGATAACGTGGGAAAATAAAAAAAGCGATGACCTTCCCAGGCGACCGCTTCGAATCTTCAATAGGTATTAGTTTTTTTAAGGTAAAAAGATTGTTTTCAGGATAACGATGCAAAGGTAAAATATTTTTTTCGAACGACAAAACAAAAATTGTGCAAAATTTAAAAAAAATTATTGTGCTCCCACACAAATCGTTTTTTTTCTATTTTTTCATAATAAAAGAGCCTTTTTTATAGATATTTTTCTAACTTTGTACAAAATTTTAGTAAAATCATACCTACAAAGGGTGATAGTAAACCTAATAATCATAACAAGATGAAAAAACTGTTATTGGCTTATTTGTTGGGTTGCTTTACTGTGTCTTTCGCACAACGAACGACGGTGCAACTCGAAAAATGGAATTTCTCACGCGACAGCATCTCATGGACAGAGGTGAGCGTACCGCACGACTGGGCGATTGCCGGTCCCTTTGATAAGAAATGGGACTTGCAGAATGTGGCGATTGAACAAAATGGCGAAACGGAGAAAACGGAAAAATCAGGACGTTCAGGGGCATTGCCGTGGATTGGTAAAGGCTATTATAAAACCACGGTCAGCATCCCGGCGAATTATTCGGCGGTACAATTGTTTTTTGACGGGGCTATGAGCGAACCTACGGTGCGGGTCAATGGCCAACCGGCGGGCTATTGGGCGTATGGCTATAACGCGTTCAGAATCGATATCACTCCTTTTGTCCATCAAGGTGACAACTTGGTTGAGGTGTCGCTCAACAATGTGGAGGAGAGCAGCCGATGGTATCCCGGAGGCGGTTTGTACAGACCCGTACAACTGACGGTGTTTGGTACAGAGGGACAGCAACAGCATTTCGATGACTGGGGGTTGTATGTGCGTACGCTGAAAGCTGATGCGAAACAAGCGCAACTGAGCATCGACGCGGTACTCGTCAATGGCACGAAAGCGAATCAGGTGGAACTCGCTCTCAGCGACTCGAAACACGTACAACAAAAGGTGATGATGAAACGTGTGGCTGACGGTAGGTATCACGCCGACATTGTGGTCAAGAACCCACAACTGTGGTCACCCGAAACTCCATATCTTTATGACTTGGTTTTGACTGCTTATAACAATTCTTCACGTAAGGTGGTGCTCGATGCGTTGAACCGGCGTGTCGGCATCCGGACGGTGTCGGTTTCCAAAGAGAATGGATTCCAACTCAACGGCGTTACCAGAAAAATCAAAGGGGTGTGTCTGCACCATGACCTCGGACCACTCGGCGCTGCGGTCAACAAAGCGGCTCTCATTCGGCAGATACGTATCATGAAAGAGATGGGGTGCGATGCCATCCGTACGGCTCATAATATGCCTTCTACTTGGCAGATGGAGATATGTGATTCTATGGGTATGATGGTCATGGCTGAATCGTTCGACATGTGGATATATCCGAAATGCCAAAACGGGTATGCACGTTTCTTCAATGATTGGAGCGACAGGGACATCGAAAACCTGGTGCTCAACCACCGAAACCATCCTTCCATTGTGATGTGGAGCATCGGCAATGAAATTCCTGAACAATGGAGCGAAGAGGGGAGGGAGATAGCACGCCACTTACAGGATATTTGTCATCGGTTAGACCCCTCAAGACCTGTGACTCAAGGCATGGACAAAGCTGAAGATGCGCTCAAATCCGGATTCGCGCAGGTCATGGATGTGCCGGGATTTAATTATCGGGTGCATAAGTACGATAACAATATCAAACAGTTGCCGCAAGGGTTCTTGTTGGGCTCCGAGACGGCTTCCACGGTCAGCAGCCGGGGCGTTTACCGTTTTCCGGTGGAAATATCCGACCATGCCACCTATCCCGACGGACAGTGTTCATCGTACGACACGGAGTATTGCTCATGGAGCAATCTGCCTGATGATGACTGGAAATGGCAGGATGACAAAGAATGGGTGATTGGGGAGTTTGTGTGGACTGGATTCGACTATCTGGGCGAACCCACTCCTTATGATGAATACTGGCCTTCGCGTAGCAGCTATTTCGGCATTTGCGACTTGGCCGGGTTGCCGAAAGACCGTTATTACCTTTATCGGAGCAGATGGAGAAACGATGTTCACACCATCCATTTGCTGCCGCACTGGACGTGGCCTGGACGTGAGGGGGTGGTGACTCCGGTGTATTGCTACACGGATTATCCCGAAGCGGAACTGTTCATCAATGGCAAGAGCCAGGGACGTGTCCATAAAAATGTCAGTGAGCGCTTAGACCGTTATCGCTTACGATGGAATGATGTGAGGTATGAGCCCGGTGAGCTGAAAGTTGTGGTTTACGACGGACAAGGGATGAAAGCGGGTGAACAGACGGTGCTGACGGCTAAGACTCCGGCGCGTTTGGTCCTCGACCCCGACAGGACAACCATCTCTGCCGATGGCAATGACCTCTCATTTGTCACGGTCAGTTTGACGGACCAACAGGGAACGCTGATTCCTGCTGCCGCTGACCAACTGACGTTTAAGGTGGATGGTAATGGAAGGTTCTTGGCTGCTTGTAATGGTGATGCTACTTCAACACAATCATTTACACAACCGGTCATGAGACTGTTCAACGGTCAGCTGGTGGTGGTCGTTCAGGCTGACCACACACCAGGCTCATTGACGCTGACGGTCACCGACCGGCAACGCAATCTGACGGGCGAAGTGACGATTCAAACGCGTTGAAGGATTACTCCAATTCGCGCTTCCAAGCCTTTAGGTGGTCGAACCACGCTTGGGCACTGTGATAACCGAATTCTTCGTTGTCACTGCCAAAGGTGATAAAATAAGTGAAATGGTCCGTCGGCACTGACAGAACGTATGCGTAATTGTCTTTGTTGGCGGGCTCTTCTGATGCGATGTATTGCTGCGGTACATAGATGCCCAGTCCCACTGTTTCGCGCTTATGCCCGACGGAGTCCTTGGCCGATACAGGCCAGTCGGTACCCCAACAGCCGCGGACACCGTGATGGTCGGTATATTCTACGGAGTTCTTGACGTTGATGATACCCGTGCATAATGGGATATCTTGGATAGGACGGTTGAAACGGACGTCAACACGGCAGTCGCGGCGACCCGCAGTGAGCGTGTAGGTTTGTGTCATGTCAACGGGTTGTGCTCCTGCTGTCGGCACCCATCCCTCGTCTTTCACTTCTACGATGGTACGCAACGGGCCGCGGGCCACAATACGTTGTGTGCGGTGCTTCACATCCTCTAACATCACAGGCTTGCTGCCGTCCCAGCCGCGCAGGGTGCCCAATCCTAATGTGGAACCCACCCAGAGCACGTCATCACCATAACCTGTGGCTTTCTGTGTGTCGTCTGGATAGAACTGTGTCTCTTTCAGTTCCAGTCCCTGGTGATACTTACCATAGATATCTACGGTCTGGCGGTGGTCGAAATAGATACGGTAGGCCACCAGCTTGTTCTCAAAGGCGGTGCCATGATGGTGGAGCATCCAATAGGGGTTCACGCCTTGGTCAACGGTCAGATGTGAGATGTAAAGGTCTTGCTTGTTCGACTCTTTCACTTTCTTATTGGTCAGCATCAGTTCGATATACACTTGGGGCTCAAACACTTCGTCTGATGGTTGTGAACTGAACGAGATGTCAAAGGTCTTCTTTTCTTTGGACTTGAGGTCGGTTTGGAAAAACAACTCATCATATTGTCCGTCGCCATCCAAATCGTCCAACTGATAGGGGAGGGTGGTCTTGCCGTCTTTTACAATGGCCGACTTGACTGTTTTGTCTGCCAGTTTCACAACGACGGGATAATGGTTCACAGCCACCGATTGCGGGTTCTTGACGGTGATTTGCTTGCTCTGCGACCATGCGGCCGGGCAAAGGGTGATAGCCAAAGCTAAAAGGATTTTTTTTTGATTCATAATGATTGGTTTTGCAGTTTTGCTACAAACTTACAAAGAAATCCTCAAATACGCCCCATCTGCAAAAAAAAATTAATAAAAGGAAATGATTTTTTACTTTTTGGCGCCAATATTAAATTTTTTTTGCAAAAAATTTGCAATACTAAAGATTTATTTGTACTTTTGCAATTCAAATACGATGGTAAGATGAGATACTGGTGGTTGATGTGCATATCGCTTTTCTTTTGCCTTTCCTGTAAGTTCAATCTGGGAGAAGGTGATGAAGACTCGGGCAGTTTGGTCGAGATACAGCGTTATGACCGTATCGAAAGCCGTTATCTGACCACCGGCGATTTCTCTTCATTGCAGCAAATGAGTACGGATTATCCCGTTGAGACCCGTATGCTCATCGAGGATGTGCTCAAACTGGGCAAAGTGGATGAACAGGACATCAACTCTAAATTACTCCTTTTTTACCGCGATACCACCCTCCAGTCCATTATCCGTGACGCTGAGGAGCAATATGCGTCGGTGGATGACCTGAACGATGGTTTCTCTAAGGCTTTTTCCAATTTGCGCACTTGGTTGCCCGATATTCAGATTCCTGTCTTTTATGCTCAGATATGCGCCTTAGACGAAAGCATCATCATTGGTGATGGTATAGTGGGCATTTCGCTCGATAAGTACATGGGAAATGATTATCCTCTTTACAAGAAATTCTATTCCGATGAGCAGCGTGCCACGATGACGCGTAATGATATCATTCCCGATGCGCTTTGTTTTTATCTGCTCAGCAAGTATCATCTCCCTAATTTTGATGTCCGTCCGCAAATTGACAAGGACATGCATGTGGGTAAAATACAGTGGGTGGTGAACAAAGCAATAGAAATAAATCACTTCCACACGGATTATGTGAAAGTGATTGATGAGTATATGACGCAGAATCAAGGAATGGCAATCGCCGAACTGATGGCGCTCACAGATTATTCCATCTTCAGGAAATAATCTGAATCCCATTTCCAATTCGCATTACTTCTCAACGTCATTATTTTTTTACTTCTTTACTCCTTTACTTTTTTACTTTTAAATATTCGGTTCATCCCACACCTTGGTTTGTGTGCAAGTGATGTTTTGTTCCTGATTGCCGATTTTCAAGGTGAAATCACCCTCCTCTAAGGTCCAACGGCCATCAGCGCCGACAAAGGCCATTTCTTTGCCTTTCAGTTGGAATGTGACGGTCTTTGTCTCGCCAGGTTGCAACTCGATCTTGGTGAACTGACGCAGACGGCGGTTGTCTGGAACGATAGAGGCAATGAGGTCGCTCGTATAGAGCAACACGGCTTCTTTGCCCAACCGGCTGCCGGTGTTCGTCACATCCACACTCACGGTGATGACATCGTCGGCCTTAAAGTCTTTGCGGTCAGTGCGCAGGTTGCTGTAGGAGAATGTCGTATAACTCTGACCATAACCAAATGGCCACTGAAGTGATACTTTAGCGTCATAGTTGTAGGCGCCTGCCATCGTGCCTACTTCTTCACTGACTTTATAATCGTAGTTGGCCAAAGAGTTGATCTCACGAGGATAGGTGTAAGGCATCTTCGCAGAGAAATTGGCATCGCCAGACAGAAGGTTGGCTAAAGCGTCGGCGCCGTAGTTGCCCGGCAGGAAGATGTGGACGACGGCCTTTGCCAAGGGCTCGATGTCGGCAATCAGACGCGGGCGACCTTCGTTGAGCACTAAGATAATGGGTTTCCCTGTCTTGGCAAGTGCCTTCACTAAGTCGCGCTGATTCTGCGACAGCCACAGGTCGGTCAGGTTGCCGGGGGTCTCGCAATAACTGTTCTCTCCGATGCAGGCGATGATGATATCGGCATTGGCGGCGGCATTCACGGCGTTGCTAATCTGAGGCTCATTCTCGTCATAGTAGGCTCCGTTCTCGTTGTAGGTCACGCCTTGCTCCAGGATGATGTTCTCCTTGCCGTACTTGTTGCAGAGCGCTTCGTAGATGGTGTTGTATGGCTCGGACAAGTCTTCGGCTTTGTTCCCTTGCCATGTGTAACTCCAACCACCGTTGAGGCAACGCATTTGATTGGCATTGGGACCCGTCAGCAAGATTTTCTTTCCTTTGGCCAGCGGCAAGATATTGTCTTCATTTTTCAACAGCACTTCGGCTTCCTCGGCAGCACGAAGGGCCTTGTCGGCAAACTCTTTGGAACCGAATTTCTCATATCCTTTGCCGCCTGTGTTGGGTTGGTCAAACAGTCCAAGGCGATATTTCACACGTAGGATGCGGCGCACGGCATCGTCGATACGGCTCATGGGCACCTTCCCCTCATTCACCAGTTCCTTGAGCAAGATACAAAAATCCACGCTGTATGGGTCCATCGACATGTCGATGCCGGCGTTGATGGCGATGCGGATGGCGTCTTTCTTGTCTTTCGCCACTCTCTCACGTGTGTAGAGATTGTTGATGTCGGCCCAGTCGGTCACTAACATGCCGTCCCACTGCAGGTCTTCTTTCAGCCATTTCGTCAGATACTCGTAGCTGGCATGGACAGGAACACCGTTGATGCTGGCTGAATTGACCATCATGGTCAGGGCACCTGCAAGAGCGGCACATTTGAACGGCTCAAAATATTTTTCACGCAGCATCTGAGGGGAGAGATAGGCCGGGGTACGGTCTTTGCCGGTAAACGGGGCGCCGTAGGCCAGATAGTGCTTCACGCTCGTGGCCACGTTCCACGGGCCGAGGTGGTTGGGGTCTTCGCCCTGATAACCGAGGATTTCAGCCTCCACCATACGTGCATTGAGGATGGGGTCCTCGCCGAAACTCTCCCAAATACGCGACCAACGAGGGTCGCGACCAAGGTCAACCACGGGGTTATACACCCAGGGACAGTTGCCGGCGCGGCTCTCATAGGCGGTTACCTCGGCACCGCTGCGGCACAGCTCGGTGTTAAACGATGCGGCGATGTTGATAGGTTGTGGGAAAAGGGTGCCTCCTTGGGTATAAGTCACACCATGGTTATGATCCAGACCATAGATATCGGGGATGCCGATATGTTTCATCGACTTTTTCTGAATCAGTTGTATCCACTGCTGCCAATCGGCCAAGGTGGCGGCACGTGTGCCGGGAGCATTTAACAACGAACCCACTTTATACTTGGAGATGCAGGTGTCAAGCATCGTTTCGTTCAACTTCCACGTGCGTTGGGTGCTCCCTTCATAAATGTCTAAAGCATAGTTGCCCAATTTGTCGATGATTTCTTCATCGCTCATGAGGGTAAAGGCTTTTGCCTCTTCAGGTGATGTACCAAACTGCTGCAACACCTGGCGCACCTTCTCACGGTCCACCTTGGCATTCTCAACAGTCATCTTTCCCAAGAGGTCGAGGTTTAACTCGAGCATCTGGCCCACTTTTTCGTCAAGCGACATCTTTGAAAGCGTCTTTTCTATTTTTGCCTCTAATTGGGCATCTCGCGGGATGGCAGGTTGTTGGGCGGCTGCCGTCATGATGGTCAGGCAGAACCCCAAGGTCAGAATTTGATGTTTCATTGTTAAGTATTTAGATTGTTTAATGTTCTTCTCTCACCATATAGACAGCGGTCTTGACTGGCTTGCCGTTGGCATCGTTGGCGGTGGTGTTGATCTCCATCTTGCTGTCCGACGGGTCGATATATACGGCGTTCGACAGGCGGCCTATGGTCGAGGTGGTGGCATGGTCCTCTTCTTTTTGCATGGCGGCCACCTGGGCTTCCGTTTCTGCTATCAACCGTTCCACACTGTCTTTCGTCTCCTTGCCGTAACTGATTTGACTCTTGTCGAATTCGTATCTGATGCCGGGCTGATAAATGCGTATCAAGGAGTCGCCTTCTAATTCCCATGTGCCCAGCAAAGTCTGGGTCAGGTACAACTGCCCGGTATAGACTGACGAGGGGTATGCTTGCTTGACCACGTGGGTGAAGGAGTGGTTGCGCCTGAACTCTATCGTCTCGGTGTGGTCGGAACTCCCCCCATTATCTATCCATTTGCCTGTCAGGTCGCGTTCTTTCATCCTGCGTCCGAAGCGCGATTGACTCTCTACGTACTGTTGGAGCTCGGCGTCGGTGATGCCCATGATGAACTTCAACTGGTCGCTCGTACGTTTCCATTCACGTGCCACATCAGAGTAGTAGTTTTGGCGGTAAGGTGAATGGGCTAAGAAGAATTTCACTTTTTCCTCTTGCAGCACACGTCTGAGGATAGTGGAGAGGTTGGTGCCGATGATGTAATTGGGCGACTCCATGAGATGTTCATATTGTTCTTCGCGCGTAACTGGCTCAATAAAGACCTTATTGCTATTGAAATAGTCTTGTATCTTGCTGCGGCCGTAGTAAAACTGTTGTACGAGGTCGATGAATTGGGGGTTGTTGATGTTCTTCCATCCTTCCTGACCGCTATGGAAAATCTTCTCTTTCGAATTGTCGAAATAAAAGTCGTCCGTGCGGCTAATGTAGTGATATATCAATGCCAAAGAGTCGAGGGGAATGCTATCGAGGTCGTTGATGTGATTGATGGCGTTCTGAGTGAGCTCAGAATACTTCTTTTCCATGTCGGCCGCATCGTTCAGTATTTGCGAGTTATTGTCAATGTCGTGGATTACCATCATTGCGGTCTGTCGGCCGGTGGCTTTGTTTTGTCGCTGCTCAAGGATGTGAGCCGTACCGAACGTCAGGATGATGGAGATAGTGGTACCTATCACAGTCAAAAGGAGTTCCTTCAGAATCCCTTTCTTCGACAAATTACGCCCGAACTTGGGCATCTTAAATTTTATATTCATAGATAAAATGGTAATAACCCTAATCCCTAATCCCTCAACCCTCAACCCTCAACCCTCAACCCTCAACCCTTATCCCCGTATAGCTCAAGAACTGATTGACGTCATAGTTCATGATAAGTTCATCAGGAAACTCCGTTTCTTCTATCAAGGGCCATAACCGTTCATAATCAGCTATTTGGAAGGAGATGTGTGCATCGCTGCCCAATATCAGCGGCACATCATATTGCTTGCACAACTGCAAAATCTCAATATTGTTGTCGCGTGCCACAGATTTATGACGTGCAGGCGCAAGGGAATGGTTGTTGATTTCAAGAAGTGTATGGGTGTCGCGCGATGCTTGAACCAATCGCTCAAAATCCAATTCGGCCGACCCGTCGCCTGGATGACTGATAAGATGAATCTTGGGATGATGCATAACGCGTATCACAGCATCTGTATTCTGTTCTTTCGTACCGCCTTGCCAACAGACTGCGTGGATGCCGCCGATACCGATGTCCAAGCGGTTCATGTATTCCTCGTTCAAATCAAGTGCACCTTCGGTGTTTAAGATGTTAACCTCACAGCCCATCAACAACCGGATGCCGTACATCTCACGCGGCACCACAAACATATTCTTAAAGTAAAGTTTCGGACAAGTGCCCGGTATGCTGGGTCCATGCTCGGTGATGCCTAACAGCTGGATTCCTTTTTCTGCTGCGGCATGGGCCATCTCCTGTAGCGAACTATAAGCATGTCCCGATGCCACCGTATGTGTGTGTACGTCTAAAAGTATCTTTCTATCTCTCGTCATAGCTGATTGCCGTTAGCAGCTGCAAAGGTAAGGAATAATTCTGAAAAGGATGGCTGAAACACAAATTATTTTACAGCCTCAGTCAAAAACAACACTCCCCCAAATAGATATGTCCCTTTGTTCCTATGTCTATCAATCTCCAAGTCCATCTGTCAAAATAAAGTTTTCGTGATTTTTACGCTACAAATATTTGTTATTCTAAAAAATAATCTGTACTTTTGTGCAAAATTTACACAAATCATCTATTATAATTATGGAAGAAGAATTGAAGTATCATTACAAATACCCGCATCCGAGTGTCACAACGGACTGCATCATCTTTGGTTTTGATGGTACAAAACTCAATGTCTTGCTGATTGAGCGTGGTATTGAACCGTACAAAGGATGTTGGGCCTTTCCGGGAGGATTTATCAAAATGGATGAGTCGGCTGAGCAAGGCGCACTTCGTGAACTGCGTGAGGAGACGGGACTGCAAGGGGCTTATATCAAGCAGTTTCATACCTTTTCCGACCCCAACCGCGACCCAAGAGAGCGTGTCATCACCATTGCCTATTATGCGCTCGTGCGGATGCAAGAAGTAGTAGGCGGCGACGATGCGGCACGTGCCGCGTGGTTCCCATTGGATGACGTACCGAAGTTGGCTTTCGACCACGACCGTATCTTAAGGGTCGCCGTCAAGGAGCTACGGCAACAGATACATTTCGAACCGATAGGCTTTGAACTGCTTCCCGAGAAATTCACAATCAAAGAGTTGCAACTCCTATACGAGGCTATCCTCGACGTGAAGTTCGACCGCCGCAACTTCTATAACAAGATGCGTCACCTCGAAATACTCACACAACTGGACGAACGGATTTTCAACTCGCCCAAGAAAGAGGCTTTCCTCTTCAAATTCAATCCCGCTAAATATCAAGAATTGAAACAAAAAGGATTCCGGCTGGAGTTCTAATCATATAACCAATGACCATGTATAACAGACCTTTTGCACCTAATATCATTTCAGAACTGAAAGAGAACGAAATATTTGTCTTTGGCAGTAATCTCGCCGGCGCTCATGCGGGCGGTGCCGCACGTGTCGCAAACGTGCGGTTCGGTGCCGTCTGGGGACAGGGCGTGGGACTGCAAGGGCGGTCCTATGCCATCCCTACCATGCAGGGCGGCGTTGATACCATCAAACCCTACGTTGACGAATTCATCCTTTTTGCAAAACAGCATCCGGAATACACGTTCCTCGTCACACGCATCGGATGTGGTATCGCCGGGTTCCGTGAAAAAGACATCGCCCCGTTGTTTAGAGATGCGCTCGATGTCAATAATGTGTTGCTGCCTGATTCTTTCGTCCGAATCCTCTCATGATATACGACCAGGAACAACTCCTTGCCATCAATGCCGCAAACGGTCATTATTTGGTGCTTGCACCGCCCGGATGCGGCAAGACTGACATCCTCTCCGAGCGTATCGCCAGAGCGAAGGAACAGGGTGTCAACTTCGAGGACATGCTCTGCCTGACGTTCACCAACCGCGCTTCACGGGGAATGCGTGACCGCATTCGTCAAAAGGTGGGTGTGGAGGCCTCGCAGGTCTTCGTGGGCAATGTGCATCGCTTTTGTTCCAATTTCATTTTCAATAACTCGTTGGTACCTGAGAACACGTCGATTATCGACGAGGATGAGATGACTGACATCCTGTTGAGTTTCGACCCGAGGTTTTTCATGAACCAGCGGGGACTGCCCGATAAAAATGCCGTCAAATTCGTGGACGACCTCGATGCTTACATCACCCAGCGCGACAGTAATCACCCCGACGAGGCTGTCTATCTGCCGAAAGAGTTTGACGAGTATTACAAAATCGTCAAATATGCGAATGACGACCCACAACAGGTTGACAACCAACATAAAATCATTCGCTACACGCTGCTCTACAGACAATATAAGAAAGAGCGCAATCTCATTAGCTTTTCCGATATCTTGGTGATTGCCTATGAGGCACTGCGAAAGGACTCAAAAGGGGAGTATAAACGCTATCCGTGGATTCAGGTGGATGAGGTCCAAGACCTGAATGCTTTGCAGATAGCTATTATCGACTTGTTGCTCGACTCCGCTCACCCTCACACCGTCATGTACCTTGGCGACGAGCAACAAGCGATTTTCTCTTTCCTCGGGGCAAAGCTCGGACAACTGCAACGGTTGAAGGAACGTTGCGCCGGACACATCATGACTCTTGGCACCAACTACCGCTCGCCAGGTTATCTCTTGGAGGTATATAACACCTATGCCGAAAAAGTGCTGCATGTGGATCCGGCCATTTTGCCACGTGCCAACCAACAAACGGTGCACAACCGGAACGATATGATTCTCACAGGCAACCCCTCCGTCGAATACGAAGAGAAACGCTTGTTGAAGATGATTGACTATTACTTGCGATTTGAGGGTGAGCGTCTGGCCGTATTGGTGCCAACCAATCAGGCTGCCGACCGCATCAGCGACCAACTGAACAAGCAGCATGTCGGACATTTCAAAATATCGGGTGTCGATATGTTTAAGTCGAAGTCATATAAGACGATGTCCTCTTTCTTTGCCGTTCTCGCCAATGAGTTCAATATCATGGCATGGGCCAGAATCGTCCATGGCATCGGAGCTCTCCTGACAGCGGAGAGAGCAAGGGCTTTCGTCTGCAAGTTGAAAGAGTTGATGATGACACCGGCCGACCTGTACCATACACAGTCGTATATCGCACGTTTCTGCGATGATTATATGCGACGCGAGTTCGTCTTCTTTGACACAGAGACGACGGGTCTCAATGTGTTCGAAGACGATATCGTGCAAATCGCGGCTTTCAAGGTTTGCCAGGGCCGTCGGGTGGAGGGCTCCGATTTCATCATTTTCCTGCATACGGACAAGAGTATTCCTCCCCAACTGGGGACCATCGACAACCCGCTCATCAAAGCCTATGCCGACAACCCTCACTTCAGTCGCGAGGAAGGACTTCAACGTTTCCTCGATTATATCGGCGACCGCCCCATTCTCGGACATAATGTCAACTACGATTATCGTATTCTACAAAACAATGTGTGGCGGACATTGCACCGGAAAGTGACGTTCGAAACATACGACTCTTTGCGGCTCATCAAATGTGTGGAACCCAATCTCAGGATGTACAAACTCGACTCCTTGCTGAAAGAGCTGCATCTCGAAGGGAAAAACTCACACTTGGCTGATGAAGACATCGCTGCCACCAAAGCCCTTGTCGATTATTGCTATCAAAAAGCACTTATGGTGATTCCCACTCAACGGCAGTTCACTGATCATGTGGCTGTGAAAAATATCGTCAAGCGCATGATGCTTGTCAAACCGTTCTTCGACCGTATTGCCACATACCTCGACCTGGTGGTTCAACCCGGACATACTCTTGCTGACGAAATGAAGGCGTTGCACGACGAGTTGGTGGCGAAGGGTCTGATCAATGACTTGGGCGATAAGTTCGACATCTTTTTACAGTTTATCCGGATGGAATGGGAGAGCGAACAAGAACCGCTGACATTGCAAGAACAAATCTTCCGCCATGCCAACGATATGACGGCAAGCGTCAACGAGGGTGATTTGGTCAACTCCGAAGGTCTGATTCGCGACCGTGTCTTTATCATGACCGTCCACAAAGGGAAAGGATTGGAGTTTGACAATGTGATTATCCTCGAAGCCAACGACGGTACCTATCCTTTCTTTTCGGTCAACCGTGTCTTGGAGGCTCCCCAACGCCATACCAAGAAAGAAGTGCTGCAGGCTCGACAGGAGTTGCAAGAAGATGCCCGCAAATTCTACGTCGCGCTCTCCCGTGCCAAAAAGCGCCTGTGTGTCAGTTTCACTTACCTTAACTCCTCTGGTTTCCAAACCCGCCTCACACCTTTCATGGCTTCCATTCGGCAGTTTTTTGCGGGGGATGAAAGAGCCAGAATATAGGAATCAACTATCTCTACCCCAAACGTAATTTGTGCAATATAAAACGATTAGAAATTATGAAAACCCCGACGAAATTCAAAGAGTACATCTGGCTCATCAACACCATTAGGAGGGCCAGGAGAATCACATTGGCCGAAATCAACGAGAAATGGCTTGAAACGGATATGAGCGAGGGCGTGGAAATCGCACGGTCCACGTTTGCACGGCATAAAGACGCTATCGAGGATATGTTCGGCATCTATATCGAGTGCGATAGGAAAAATGGTTATCAATATTATATCGGCAACGACAATGTGCTGCATGAGGATAGCATACAGAATTGGATGCTTTCCACGCTTGCTGTCAACAACATCGTCAGCGAGAGTCTGTCGCTACAAAACCGAATATTGCTCCAACCCGTTCCTTCCGAAGGGGAATACCTCAGAAAGGTGATCGACGCCATGAGGAAAAATGTGCGCATCGAGGTCGATTATCGTAAATATGGTACGGATAAACCGAACCATTTGGATTTTGAACCCTATTGCATCAAACTGTTCAAGCAACGGTGGTATGTGCTCGGACATTTCCACAGGAATGCAACGGAGGACCGCGAAGAGAGTGATTATTTCGGGGTGTTCTCTTTTGACCGTATCGTTGACATGCGACTGACAAACGTGAAGTTCAAAATTCATTCTGATTTCAATGCACAGGATTTCTTCAGCGAGTGTTACGGTGTGCTTGTGGATGATGGCACCTCTGTTGAGCGTATTGTGCTGCGGGCTTATGGATATGAGCGGTACTACTTGCGCGACTTGCCGGTTCATAAGAGCCAGCGGGAGATAGGGCAGGGAGAGGATTTCGCCGATTTCGAGTTGTACATGCGACCCACAATCGATTTCAGCGGCCACATCATGAGCCGAGGCAACATGCTCCGTGTGCTCTCGCCTCAGTGGCTTGCCGACGAAATCCGCGATATGCATGCCGATGCCGCCAAGATGTATGAGCCGGAAGAGAACGGTCAGTGATGAAGTAATACCTTCGTTTCCAAGAAAGAATCATCGAAGAAGCGTTTTTTTTGCCTCTTGTCCCACGATTTGATACAACCTTGATTTAATTTTGCACCGACATGGAATAATCTTTTCGAACCCTATCAATGATATAGAATCTATTCATCTTTTTATCTTTAAACCTTTCAACCTTTAACATGAGAGTATATTTCAGCCTTGACTACCTTGGGGGCAATGCCTATCTGGGAATGGATGAGCAACCAGTCATGATGGATACTGTCGTGACTGACCTCAATCAATTACTTAACCTATTGGAGTTGCACCTGGGACTTCATACGTCCCATCCGTCGGATTACGAACGGTTAGTATCTTACTATAAATGCGTAAGAGATTATATGAAAGCGCATGAACGCGACACGGACAATCAACTCTATGGCAGTTATACCGTATCGCCGCTCGCCACTGCGCGTGAGATGTTGAAATGGCGCGATGCGTTGGCGGTGTGCGGGTGGACACAAGACACACCTGCTGGCAGTCGCAGGATGAAGGTGCTGCAAGGTGTAGAACAAATTTTCGCAAAACAAGGTGATGTTGACCTGAGCAAGAGGTTGTGTGCAATCATGGCTCGGCTGAAGGAAAAGAGAGGGATGATGAAAGATATCTCGTTCATCATCCCGTTCCCCTACGAATGGCTGCATCCAATGCTGCAACGGCTTTTTACTCTTGCTGTTGCTGATGGGGCGAATGTTGAACGGATAGCAACGCCCGAAATTGCAGGTGACAATAACCTGGCTCGCCTGAAACGGATGATGACTTCGGATGATGCGCAGCCGATTTCTTTCAAACTCGATGATGACTCTGTGCGGATATGGCATTTCAAAGACGAAATGACGGCCGGGGAGTGGCTCGCAGCGCTTGATGATGCAACATTCGATGTCATCGTTCAGTCTGACACGAAATTGACTGATAATTTCCTCCACATGATGGGAAAGAATGTCACGGGGTCGGCGGTGTCAAACAGCACGCCACAAATCATCCAACTCTTTTTCACCGGCATAACCATACACGCACGCCCGTTGAATATAGAGATGCTTTTGCAGTGGCTCTATTCGCCTATGCATCCTCTGCCCGCAAAATTACGCTACCTGTTGGCGGAGCGATTGACAAGTACTGGTGGATGGAATTCGAAAGAGACCGACGAACGCAACGCGAACTGCTACCAGTTGGTGAACGGATGGATAGACGGCAAGGAAGAGGCAGAAAAAGGTGAACCGATTGATAGAAAAGAGGTAGAGAAGCGAATGTTTCAGGCTCTTGTATTTCTGCCCGATTTTGAAGGTGGAAATGATAATACGCTGAAAGTCGAGAATTTGCATGCTTTTCTTCGTGAATTGGGCGGGTGGGCACGTCAAAGTTCTATTTCCTTAGTACAAGAAAACAGCAGCGATACGCGCATCATGCAACTCAACCGACTGGCTGAACTCTGCGATACGCTCAAGGGACTGACCGATGACTTGGCTCCCCAAGATACCATCGCATACAGCGAAATAGAGAAACACTTATCATGCCTGTATGAACCGACAGAGTTCGTGCAATATCAGGCGCAGACGGCATCCAGGCAAACCGTAAAAATACCAGGGCAAATCGCGGCTAAGGCTGACCGGGTGTTGTGGGCTGGATTGTACAATTTCGAACCGATGATGCCTGCCACGCATTTCCTCACACCGACAGAGACGGAACAGCTCAAAGACCATATCCAACTATGGGATGCCGATGATGTGAGGATGGTTCAGCAACAAACGATGCTACTGCCACTTCTGTTTTGCCAAAAACAAATCTCGTTGGTGACGGTGGAGCATGTGGATGATAAGGAGGGTGTCAACAAACATCCGCTTATGGTGCGAATCGAAAAGCAAGTGGCCAACCACCAGGAGTTCACCGAATCACCAGCCTTCAAAGATGCTGATTATCAGCCGATCGCCCCGCTGACCAATAATGCGGCCTGTGGCATCAATGGGCCTTACACTCAAATACAGCGGAGCGATTTGATACAATGGCGTAAGCATGAAAGTCCGACATCTATTGAACAATTGATACAGAATCCCCTCGATTATGCGTTGGAGAACATCGCTTATATACGCGACAACGGACAAAGTGACCTGGCCAATCTGGCACGGACCAAAGGCAATGTGGCCCACGGGGTGATTCAAGCTCTTTTTTATGTTCCAGACGACACAAAGAGCGGTTATGCAGATGCCATAAATAATAGGGTGGAACTCTCTTACAAAACGGCGTTCAACAGTGTGGTGGAAACAAAAGGGGCGATATTGCTGCTGTTGGAGAATGCCATCGAAAGAAGACAACTGTTTGACCAACTCAAAGAATGCATCGACCATTTGATTGACATAATAGAGAAAAACAAATTGCATGTGGTGGCTTGTGAGATGCCCCTGAACGGGAATACGCTCGGAACGCCTGACGATGTGACACCACAAATGCACGGCTATGCCGACATGGTGCTGGCAGACGAGAATGGAAAGCATGTTATCTTCGACTTCAAATGGACGACTTCGAGACATTACTATCAAGGACTGTTGGAAAAGAACCATTCGTCGCAGCTCGCCATCTATGCCGAACTGCTGAGCGAACTGACCGAAGAAAAAACAATGCCCACAGCGTATTTCCTGATGCCTGTTGGACGGTTGTACTCTACTGCAGAATTCAAAAGTTATTATGCCACTAAAATTGATGTTGAAGCAGGATGTGAAGGTGACATCATCAGTCAGATTTTGGCTTCATACCGGTACCGACGCGATGAAATCATGTCGGGCAAGATTGAGATGGGCGAGGGATGGCCACTTGAAGAATTGGACTACTACAACGACACAGAGTCTCACTGTCTGCTCCCTCTCAAACCCGACTATTACGATGAGAACGTCAAAGCCGTGAATAATTTCAGCAGTTATCAGCAACTTAAATCCTAAAATGTCATGAAGAACGTAACCTATATCAGTGCCGGCGCCGGAAGCGGCAAAACTTATACGTTGACCAACAAACTGGCTGAGCTTATCTCGAATGACAAAAACGACCCTGAGCACGTCGAACCGGAACAAGTCATCCTGACCACCTTCACCATCAAGGCGGCCAATGAGTTCAAGGAAAAGGCGAAGGCGGAACTCTACCTGCGAGGCAAATACGATGAGGCGGCCCGATTGGACCATGCCATGATGGGAACCATCGACAGCGTGGCGTCGCAACTGATACAAAAATACTGGTACACCATCGGCATGCCTCCAAAACAAGGGGTGATGGACGATGATGCCAAAGCGGTGTATATCAACCAAAGCATCGCGAATATCCCTACAGATGGTGACCTGGCGTTCTTTGCCACATTTCGGAAGGCTTTCGGGGTCGTCGGAAGTGACTCGCGACCTGACCATCACTTTTGGAAAAACCACCTCAGAGACATCGTTGAGAAGAGCATCAGTTTTGATATTACCGACTACACCGAAAGTGAGAAGTACTCTCTTGACATTCTCAAGAATCTGTGCAAAGGCACCAGCATACGCTTCACTCCTTCTGAGCGTGTGGCTGTGCTCGAGGCTTTCTACACCGAAGTGGAGGGATGCCGTGAGTCAGGTAAAAAGACAAGTACGCTGAAGGCGATAAATCTGCTGCAGAAAAACAGCAAGAACATGGAGGATATAGAATGGTGTGTAGAGGTCGGAAAAATACTGAAAAACGCACCAGCTGTACCAAAGAATGCTGTTCCATTCGCGATACTTGAAGATGCCAAACAACGTGTGGCCGACCTTTGGCGTAGCAATGAAGTATATGACATGCAGGAACGCTACATCAAAACCATTTTCAGACTGGCTAAAGAATGGAATGAGGAGTATAAAGCATATAAGCTAAACAAACGTATCGTTGACTTCTGCGACATCGAGCACTATATGCACAAACTGCTGCAGGACAAGGAGGTGGCAGCAGAGATAGGACGCACATATACGCATCTGTTCGTGGATGAGTTCCAAGACTGCTCGCCCGTTCAGGTGAAGATTTTCATGGCACTGGCTGATGTCGTCAAACAGAGCTATTGGGTGGGCGACACCAAACAGGCTATTTATGGCTTCCGTGGAAGTGACACAGAACTGACGAAGGCCGTGGCCGATACCATCACACAACGGAAGGGTGACCAGGGCTGCAAGACCGAAACACTTGAAGAGAGTTGGCGCAGCGTGCCGGCGTTGGTGGAGGTCTGCAACAAGGCCTTTATGAAGATATTCCAACCTGTCTTTGGCGAAGAGACGGAACGCCAAGTGCCGCTCAAGTCGGCCATGCAACTGCACCCGGAGAAGTTTGATATTCCTTTGAGCAGCAGACCGGAACGCCCGTTGCGCTATCTGAATATTACTGAAAAAGTATCGGCAAGGTCGCCCAAACTTCAAGTCTCCGACACAGCCCTTTATATCAAGATAATCATCGAACAGGAGAACGTCAAACCCTCTGACATCGCAGTGCTCGCCAGATATGGTTATAATCTGGACGGGATACAATCGGCATTGTCACAGCTGGGGATTCCATGTGAACGTGAGACGATGCTGGACCAGACAAGCAGAGCTTGTCAGTTGATGATGGCGCTCACCGCGTTGACGGTAAACGCACACGATGACTTGGCCAAGTCGGTCATTGCTTACCTTACACAAGACAACATGGGTGTAGGGGCTATCATTGACTCGAAATTGGAATACAACCATACTCCGAAAGAAGAACGCAATCCTTGGCTCGGCGAGGTGGAGATGATTCGCAGGGTCAATGTGATACGCTCGCGTGTCATGTATCAAGGGATAGGCGCACTGATGGAGACGCTGGCCGTGGAACTCGACGTCAAGAATATCTTTGAGCGGTGGGATGAATCGACAGAACAGTGTATGTCTGATGTGAAGGCACTCATCGCTACCGCCAAGGCTTATGAGCAACGCAGCAGCGACTTGGCATTACCGGCTACCCCCTCAGGATTCGCGTCTTTCCTCGAAGGTCATGAGGTGAAGTTGCCCATCGATGGCAAGGGCGTGCTCCTTTCTACTATTCACGGAGCGAAAGGACTGGAGTGGAAGTATGTCTTCATGCTCATGGACGAGGCGATTGACTCCATGAAAACGTTGCAGCGCGATTTCTATGGCATTCATCATTTCCACCCCCTACAGCCTTCTGCTGACAATCTCTATCCGAAGATGAGCATCCGGCTGCTGCCATGGATTTTCGGGACGCTGAAAAATGTGCCGGATAGTATCTCTCAATGCTTATTCGCATCTGATCATTATGAGGCGTTGAAAAAACATATTTTGGCTGAGAGTGCGCGGTTGCTGTATGTGGGCATGACAAGGGCCGCAGAGGTGTTGACGCTCGTTCCTTGTATCTCCGGCAAGGAGTTTGACTGGTTCAAAGACGTGGGACTCGATAATGCTGGAAAAATAGATGGGAGGGATGTCCTCGGGGTCGGTGTCTCTTTCGATGTGGTGAACATTGAGAAGATAGAGGAGGAGTCTTCTGTCGTTGTCACTCCGGTTGACTTTCGCCATCTTGACTATTATTCAGCCCAACCTTCGGATGCTCCGTTGCGTTCTGTTTCGCCAAGCGGGGTCAAAGGCAAGACTGACAAGGTTAACGTGGCGATGCGAAGTGGGCAATTTGTCAAGATACAATCAGCGAAATTGCACGGACGAAACTACTCTGAAGTGGGAGATTGTATTCATAATGTCTTTGCGGTTGTCGAACACTTGGAAATGGAGGAGGTGGAGCAACTCATCCGGTCGCATCAAATGGACGATGTGATTCCCGATGCCAGTGAGGTGGTGCGTGCTTGGGACAATCTTCAGGGGTATCTGCGGAAGGAATTTGGCGAACCTGTGGCTGTTTACCACGAACGCCCGTTCCGCCAGAAGAAAGAAAACGGTCAGTTGGTTGTCGGCACCATCGATTATGTCTATCAAAGTCAAAAGGGAACTGTCTTAATCGACTTCAAGACGTTCCCGCAAGTGGAAGCCATTACCGACCCCGTCTCTCCGCATTATGCCGGCCTCTATGCCGGCCAGCTCGATGCTTACACTGACGCGCTTGAAGCATCAGGCGAACATGTCATCAAACGCTTCATCTACTATCCCGTCAGCGGAATGCTGGTGGAGGTCGGACGGCCTGATGCCCAAGAAGATGACGTTACCAATAATGACTTAGGAGAAACTGCTTTTACTGTTAAGGTGGATGAAGAGGATTTCAAAAATCTAAAAGACGGAAAAGTCCTTCGTCTTCAACTGACCATCAATGATAACAACAAAAACGATCTGTTGGAGAATATTAAAGGCAATCTGATATTGATGACAGATGAAATGCCTATGAAGTATCATGGTTGTTATTATTGGAATAATGGGGTATTCCCGTATGTGATTAAAAAAGACCTGAACATGTTGGCTGTCACAGATGGGAAGGAACGTTGTCTCCTGAAAATTCTGAGTTACACGACTTCTGTTGGCACTCGTTTCATTTACGGGCGTCAAAGCGTCGAAGATGAAAACGGTGACAGCTGTTTTTGGAATATCGCTTTCGATGTGGAACACATTAAAGATGGCATTTATAAAGGCTGTCCTAAAACATTCCTTTTGCGTTGGAATCCGAGCATCAGCAGTTTCCGCTTGGATGATTATCGTATGGCCAACACGGAGCATCCTGATGGTTTCTGTTTTAACTGGAGTGTCTATGAATGGGAGGATGCCCATCAAGGCGACCGCTTTTATATGCTTCGAACTGGTGATGAGAATGCTGGAATCGTATTCCGTGGCACCTTCACCAGCAATCCATACCCCGGCGAGGACTGGGCTGGTCAAGGGAAAAAGAGATACTACATGAACATGGACTGCTATGATTGTGTCACTGCTGAACAGAAACCACCCATTGACATTGAACTCTTGGAAAAGGAAATCCCAGAAATAGACTGGCGCAAAGGTCACTCTGGTCAACTGCTCTCCGAAGAGACCGCTGAGAAATTGAATGAATTGTGGAATAAGATGATGTAACATTATAATATAATACGATTATGCTTAAAATTAATCAATTCTATTGGCAACTATACAAGGAGTCTCCAGAAGGTAAAAAAGCAATCGAAAAGTTCGAGAGGGCATCACAAGAAGACTTCTCCATTGAGGAATCTGTGTCTTTATTAAAGGTATATAACTCTGTGTGGTTTCTCAATGTAAATGAGGCTGAAACTGCATCATATTTTGAAAGTGCGTATAATGTCATTGGGGATTGGAACTTTGACAAATCAAAATCTTCTAGACAGAATGCAGAAGAAATGATAGAAAAGTGTTTTTATGGCGATTATGAAAACGCAATATGTCTCATTGCCCAAATGTCGTTCTATTTGTATAGAAAAGATCCTTACTATTTCATTCCATATCTGTATTTACTTCGGTATCACTATATCAGACAAATCCTTGAAGATTATGATCTGGATATTATGGAAGTGCCAGGGAAAGCTAATTTTAAAGATAGGTGCTTGTATTATTTCGACATCTGTGATGCATTGACTAAGTTCAGGGAGTTTAATGGGCTGACAGGTTCAGAACTTTGCGCATTCATATACGACATGGAGCGTAAACAATATGATGCAGCTTATTCAAATGAAACAACACCTTTCCCCCAAGTTTGGCTTATGGGAGGTGGAAAAGGCGGTGAAGAAGTTACTGCTAAAACCTTGTTCTGGGAAGCTAACGCAGAAACAAAAAAGGGAGACATCGTTATCTTCTACGAAACAGGCACAACCGAAATAAAGGAAAACAGATCTTGTATTACTGGTTTTTGGACTGCTCAAACAGATGGTATCTCTGATCCGTTGTTCTATCGTTATGGACAGGCTGTGATTGGTAATGAGATTAAGATTAAGCCAATCCCATTCAAGGTCCTTATATCAGACCCACGAACGAATAATTTGCCACGCATCGGTGCTCATTTCTTGGGAATCAGAGGTGATGCAGTCTCTACCAAGATTTATGAAGGCCTACTTGAACTGATAGAAGAAAGAGATCCCACATTTGACAGAAATTTGCTTCCGAAGCTACATGAACCTTATCAGGCTAAGGTGAGATTTGAAGACCGTGGCGATATGAAACCAGAAAAATGGGTTGAAGAATACCTTATAAAGGAGATGCTTGAGAAGATGGAATGGGGGACGTCAGAGGTAGACTATCGCCGGCAAGTCCATCTTCAATTAGGCAGAGCAAAGATAGAAGGTGAAAAAACTCAGGATGGAAGAACGGACTTCTCGTTGTTCCCATTTGGTAGACAACTTAAATGCGCGGATGTCCTTATTGAAGCTAAAGCCCCAGGTGAGATGGATGGAAAAGATATTGAGATAGCATTCTGGCAAGCTGAGTCTTATGCCAGTAGACAATATGCCAGTCTCATAATCTTGGCAGATGGAGATAAAGTTCTCCTGTTCCCTAAAAGCAAAGATGGAACTTTTAAGTACTCCAACACACCAGAATCTTACACTTGGAAAGAGATTTTTGATAATGTTGATGATAAGTTCACAAAATTGCGCAAAACGATCCTGAGTTATCGCAAGCATAGTAGATAAGAAATATTTTGAGGTTGTCCCATGTTTTGAGGCAACCTCCTTTTAACTTTGCCCACAAATTCAATGACAAATTTATGGTTATTGCATTATTAACAATGATTAGACTATAATTATGGGATGGGATGTAGTACAAATAGGATTAAGGCATAATTTGCCAGTCCATGATCCTTTTGCAACCGCAAAAGAAGTTGCAAAAAGAATGAAAAAGAATATCAGGCTCGTATATAGAAATGAATATGAGTATGATAAGGAAAAGAATGTCGTAAGTGAAGTCAATGATTATGAATTAATCGAACTTGCGAAGTTTGATGTTAATAATTCCAATGACTACCTACAAATGACTGTCTCTGATTATCAAGCACATCAAATTAAAGGATTAGTAGGTATAGACAAGCTTCGTAAAGCAACTTTTGTTGGTGAATTCGCAGACTTAATAGTTAGTGGTGATTCTTTTGAATTATACGAAATTGAAGATAATG
>JAEEGL013267891.1_pt1 | contig 27534 bp, 19 predicted proteins | sample 9134231 | NCBI WGS metagenome assembly JAEEGL01 (sample SAMN16246548, study PRJNA631951) | gut metagenome | biome: gut microbiome; feature: rumen; material: fiber-attached | host: Bos | place: Iran: Karaj | collected 2018-10
ACCTGCGTCATGCCGCGGTCCTCCAGTTTGAAACCCATGGCCTTACAGCTTCTGAAACCGCCGGAGGAGGCGCGGATCGTACGCGCGATCTTCTTCGCAATGCTGACGTCGTCCGTTGCGAGGTTCATGTTAAATGCGACCAGCGGGAATCTGGCTCCTACCGCAGTCACGCCTGCGGTCGGATGGATCTTGCGCTCGCCGTAATCAGGCGCCCATTCTTCCTGAAGGAGCTTCTCCGGCATGCCTTCAAACTCGCCTTTCCGGATCGTGGCCAGATTCTTCCGGTTCGGGCTCGTTGCGGAATCTTCGTAAAGGAAGCAGGGAATCTGAAGTTCTTCCCAGATACGCCTGGCAACACGCTTCGACATGGCTACGCAGTCCGCCACCGTCACGTCCATCTGCGGAACAAATGGGATGACGTCGGTAGCGCCCATGCGTTTGTGCGCACCCTGATGCGTCCGCATATCGATCAGTTCCGCAGCCTTCTTTGTCAGCTGAAACGCCACTTCTTCGATGGCCTCGGGAGAGCCGATCATCGTGAAGACCGAGCGGTTGTGGTCGCCGTCCGTCTGCGCGTCGAAAAGCGTGCAGCCCGGTACGCTTTCCGCGACCTTGACAAGCGCTTCGTAAACTTCAGGAGAACGCTCTTTAGAACAGCTGAAATTCGGGATACATTCAACAAGTTTTGCCATTTCGGTCCTTTCGGGAAAGAATGCCGCAGGCTCCTTTCCGCATTGTGATCATTTGCCATCATTATACCGCGCCTCGGCCGTTTCGCAAACACTTTTCCGGCCGGAGCATTTCACGGAAATGATTTCCCTTTTCAGCTGAAAAGAGGTATAATAATACCAATCATCGTCCGGGATGTTCTGGAGCCCGGATCATCAAACTTTTAAAGGAGTGGAACATGATCGATCTCGCATCTGAGAACATGACCATTAAACTGGATGACGAACTGCCTGCCTATCCGAAGATGGAGGCGAATGTCCGCCGCGCGCCGCGCCGGGAGGCGAAACTCTCGGAGGCCGACAAGGCGCTCGCGATAAGGAACGCTCTTCGTTATATTCCCCCGAAACATCACGCCGAGATGGCGAAGGAATTTGCCGAAGAGCTGAAAGAACACGGACGTATCTACGGCTATCGATTCCGCCCGGAGGGCAGGATCTTTGGGAAGCCCATCAGCGAATACAAAGGGAAATGCGTGGAAGGCCGCGCGATCCAGGTCATGATCGACAACAACCTGGACTTCGACGTCGCGCTGTATCCCTATGAACTGACGACCTACGGCGAGACCGGCCAGGTCTGCCAGAACTGGATGCAGTACCGGCTCATCAAGAAATATCTGGAAGAACTGACGGACGAACAGACGCTGGTCGTCATGTCCGGCCATCCTCTGGGGCTGTTCCACTCTCCGAAGAGCGCGCCGCGCGTCATCATCACCAACGGACTCATGGTCGGCACCTTTGACGATCAGGAGAACTTCAACCGCGCAGCGGCCTTAGGCGTCGCGAACTACGGCCAGATGACCGCCGGGAGCTGGATGTACATCGGCCCGCAGGGCATCGTTCACGGCACCTTCAACACGCTCTTAAACGCCGGCCGGCTCAAACTCGGCATCCCGAACGACGGCGACCTCCGTGGCAGATTATTTGTTTCTGCAGGCTTGGGCGGCATGTCCGGCGCGCAGGGCAAGGCGGCCATGATCGCAGGCGCAGCGGCCATCATCGCGGAAGTGGACGATTCCCGCATCGACACACGCTTTACGCAGGGCTGGGTCAGCCACCGCACCGGAAGCCTTGAAGAGGCGAAGAATATCGCCCTCGCCCACCAGAAGGAAGGCAAGCCCTGCGCAGTGGCTTACAACGGCAACATCGTCGACCTTCTCGAATACCTCTATAACGAAAACGTGCACGTGGATCTGATGTCGGACCAGACCTCCTGCCACGTGCCTTATGACGGCGGCTACTGCCCGCAGGGCCTCAGCTACGAGGAGCGCACGGAAATGCTCGACAAAGATCCTGAAACCTTCCGGAAGCTCGTCGACAGATCCCTCCGCCGCCATTATGAAATGATCGTCCGCTTCCACGAACGCGGCACCTATTTCTTCGACTACGGCAACAGCTTCCTGAAAGCCGTCTACGATGCCGGAGAGAAGAGCGTCTGCCGGAACGGGGAAAACGATCTGGATGGCTTCGTCTTCCCGTCCTACGTGGAAGACATTCTCGGCCCCTGTCTCTTCGACTTCGGCTACGGCCCCTTCCGCTGGTGCTGCCTCTCCGGAAAACCCGAAGACCTCAGGAAGACAGATGAAGCTGCAGCGGATTACATTATCAAGCATAACAGGCGCTATCAGGACTACGACAACTACGTCTGGGTCCGGGATGCCGAAAAGAACCGGCTGGTCGTCGGCACGCAGTGCCGCATCCTCTATCAGGACGCCCTTGGGCGCATGAATATCGGCCTCAGGTTCAACGAGATGGTTCGGAACGGGGAGATCGGCCCGGTCGTTCTCGGCCGCGACCACCACGATACCGGCGGCACCGACGCGCCTTTCCGGGAGACTTCCAACGTCAAGGACGGCTCCAACCTTATGGCGGACATGGCGACGCAATGCTTCGCCGGCAATGCGGCCCGCGGCATGAGCTGGGTGTCCCTGCATAACGGCGGCGGCACGGGTATCGGACGCGCCATCAACGGCGGCTTCGGTCTGGTACTGGACGGCTCCGAACGCGTTGACGAGATCCTGAGGGAAAGCATTCCCTGGGACGTCATGGTCGGCGTCGCGCGCCGTTCCTGGGCCACCAATGAAAATGCGATGACGACTGCGGCGGAGTACAACCATCTGTACGCCGGGCAGGATCACATTACCATGCCGTATCTGGCGGACGAGAAACTCGTCCGGGAAGCGCTGAGGGGCTGAAGAGAAGCCTGGCTGAGCGTCAGAAACATAAGGCTTTGAAGAGGAGATCTGAAGCACATGAGAAAACTGATCCTCCATATCGGTGAATTGGCCACCTCTTTCGGGCGGAATGCCTGGGGCGGGGCAGACCAGCGAAAGCGCGTCGAGCGTTACCGGAACGCATGGCTTCTCGTGGAAGACGGCAAGGTGCTGACAATGGGCACCGGCGATCCGGGTGGCATCAAAGACCAGCCGGACACGGAGATCCTGGATGCAGGCGGGTGCCTTGTGACGCCCGGACTTGTGGACGCGCATACACACCTCGTCTTCGGAGGTTCGCGGCAGAATGAACTTGCGCTGAAACTGAAGGGCGTTTCATACCTGGAGATTCTCGCCCGCGGCGGCGGGATCCTGTCCACCGTGGCGGCCACCCGGCGGGCTTCAGAGGATGCGCTTTTCGAGAAGGCGCATAAAGATCTGGAAGAAATGTTAAAACAAGGCATCACGACCGTTGAGATCAAGAGCGGTTACGGCCTTTGCGCAGAGGCGGAGATGAAGCAGCTCCGGGTCATAAAACGCTTGTCGGAAGAGGGAAAACAGGACATTGCCGCCACTTTCCTCGGTGCACATGCCTTGCCGCCGGAATATAAGGACAATAGGGAAGCCTATATCCATTTGCTGACAGAAGAAATGATCCCGAAGGCCGCGGAAGAGGGTCTGGCAGAGTTCTGCGACGTCTTCTGCGAGACCGGTGTATTTACAGCCGAAGAGACGAAGCGGATCCTGGAAGCCGGAAAGAAATGCGGCCTGCGTCCGAAGATCCATGCGGACGAGATCGATGCGATTGGCGGATCGGAACTTGCGAAAGAAGTCGGAGCGGTGTCCTGCGAGCATCTGATCCGGTGCCAGGAGAGCGGCATCCAGGCCATGAAAGAAGCCGGCACGGTGGCCTGCCTCCTGCCTGCAACGAGTTTCTATCTGGGCGCGGACTATGCGCCGGCGCGGCAAATGATCGACGCAGGCGTTCCGGTCGCGATGGCCACGGATTACAACCCCGGCTCCTGCCCGAGCCTGAACCTCCAGTTCGTGATGAACCTCGGCTGCCTCCGCTATAGAATGACCCCGGAGGAAGTGCTTGCGGCGGTCACACTGAACGCGGCGGGCGCGATCGACCGGGCGGACCGCCTGGGCTCCCTCGAACCCGGCAAGCAGGCGGACTTCGTCATCTGGGACGCCCCCGACCTTGAGTATATCTGCTACCGCATGGGCTCGAACCTGGCGAAGCAGGTGTTCAAGAGGGGAGAGAGAGTCTGCTGAACGAAAAGAATAGAAATAGAATGACGAAGATGAATGATTACAGATTCATTACCCTCCGGGAAGAGCCTTCCCTCATGAACGAGGCCGCGGAGTGGTTTCACAAAAAATGGGGCGTCCCGGCGGAGGCCTATCGGGCATGTATGGAGGCCTATCTCTCAGGAAAGACCGAATACGGCTGGTATCTATGCCTCTCTGAGGGCAGGATCGTCGGCGGAATGGGCGTTATCGAAAATGATTTTCACGACCGGAAGGATCTCGCGCCGAACGTTTGCGCCGTTTTCACGGAAGAGGCACACAGAAACCGGGGCATCGCGGGCCGGCTCCTCCGGCTGACTGTAGAGGACCTCAAAGCCAAAGGCATTTCCCCGGTCTACCTGGTCACGGACCATACCGGCTTCTACGAACGCTACGGATGGGAATTTCTCACCATGGCGCAGGGGGACGGCGAGCCGGACATGACACGTATGTACATCCACAGGGGTGAAGTATTTGAAAGGAAGACGCATATGAAGATCCTGGTTCTGAACTGCGGCAGCTCGTCACTGAAGTATCAGCTCATGGACATGGAGGGCGAGGAAGTCCTGGCGAAGGGCATCTGCGAGCGCATCGGCATCGAGGGCTCGGTCCTGACGCATAAGCCGACGGGCAAGGACAAAGTCAAGAGACTTGAGGAAATGAAGGACCACAAGAGGGCGGTGGAACTTGTGCTGGAGGCGCTTCTGGATCCGGTCTGCGGCGTCATCAAGGACGTCTCCGAGATCTCCGCGATCGGCCACAGAGTCCTGCACGGCGGCAAGGAGCTCACGAAGAGCTGTCTCGTGGACCAGCACGTGAAGGACGTCATCCGTTCCTGCTTCGATTTAGGACCTCTTCACAATCCCGCGAACCTCATCGGCATCGAGGCTTGCGAGGCGGCCATGCCCGGCACGCCGAACGTCGCAGTTTTCGATACTTCTTTCGGCATGGGCATGGAGCCCAAGGCCTACCGTTATGCGATTCCGGACAAATGGTATGATGAGTACGGCGTCCGCCGTTACGGCTTCCACGGCACGAGCCACAACTTCGTCTCCCATGAGACGATCAAGTACCTCGGCCTGGATCCGGAGACCGCGCGTGTCATCGTCTGCCACCTCGGGAACGGCGCATCCGTCTCTGCGAGCCGCGGCGGCGTTTGCGTGGACACCTCGATGGGCCTGACGCCTCTGGAAGGCCTGATCATGGGCACGCGTTCGGGCGACGTGGACCCGGCGGTCGTCCAGTTCATCACGAACCACGAGGGCTGCACGGTCGACCAGACCCTGAACATCCTGAACAAGAAGTCGGGCATGCTTGCATTATCCGGCGGTTTGTCATCAGACTTCCGTGATATTGAAGAGGGCATCGCGAACGGCAACGAACGGGCGGTTCTTGCAATGGAAACCTATTGCTATCATCTGGCGAAATACGTCGGCTCCTATATCACCGCTCTTGGAGGCGCAGACGCGGTCGTTTTCACCGCAGGCGTCGGAGAGCACCGCGCAGGCGTGAGAAGAAGAACGCTGGATTATCTCAGGGTATTTGGCGTCTGTTATGACGAAGCGCTGAATCAGGCCGCCTGCGAGGGGGATGAAATGGTCATTTCCACGCCCGATTCCGCCATCACAGTCGCCGTGATCCCCACGAACGAGGAACTGGCCATCGCGCGGGATACGCTCGCGCTGGTCCGGTAAATGACATGGAAACGGAAAGGCTTTTGATCGACCCGATCAGAGAGTCCGATAAAGAGGACTACTTCATCAACATTTCGCACGACAGGAAGGTGCTGGAGACTTTCATTTGCCGCTATGCGGAAACAATGGAGGAGTTCGATTTCTCCTCCTATCCGGGACGCCAGGACCTGTTTGCGATCCGTCTTCTGGAAACCGGGCGTCTCATCGGCATCATCCTGTACTTCTATGAGAAAGAGGACTCCTGTGAGATCGGCTACGGCATCGGATCCGGCTTCTGGAATCAGGGATATGCAACGGAGGCGGTTCGGCGTTTTCTGGAGTATCTGTTCCATGAGAAAGGCCTGAACACCGTATATGCTTCCTTCTTTACCGGAAATGACGCTTCTCGCCGTGTCATGGAGAAATGCGGCATGCACTACAGTCATTTCACGGAGAATGAACTGACTTATCTGGGCATTCCCAGAGATCTGACCTATTACAAGATCACGAGGGACGAGGCGGAGAGGAACAGGATGCAGATTCGCCGGTGAATCAGGTATGACACGTTTCGTGTCATGGATGTGAAAGAGCGTTTCTTGCAAAAAGAATGATTCTTTCCCATCATTCATTCCGTCAGACAGACCGACAGAAAGGGCGGAATGAATATGAAGCGGAACGATAAGAAAACTTTACTGGCAGGAAGCGCTTTTTTGACTGCGTTTCTGCTTTGGACGATCCTGATTCAATGCATTGACGTTCAGGCGGCAGGCCCAAATGGAACAAAGGTCGGATTTGCAGGGGTCAATGCCTGGTTTCATCGTATGACAGGCATTCACCTGACGCTCTATACAGTCACAGACTGGCTTGGAATCGTGCCGATCATCGTCTGCCTGTGTTTTGCGGGTCTTGGCTTTCTGCAGCTTGTAAAACGGCGGAGTTTCCGAAAAGTCGATGCGGACATCCTTCTTCTGGGTGTGTATTATGTCGCTGTCATCGGTGCATATTTCATATTTGAATGGTTTCCGGTCAACTATAGACCGGTTCTGATCGATGGCTTTTTGGAGGCTTCTTATCCCTCATCGACAACGCTCCTTGTTTTGAGCGTAATGCCCACACTGAAGTTTCAGATCGATCGACGGATCGGGAATGCAGTTGTTCGGAATGCGGCGGGGATGTCTGCTGCTCTGTTTTCAGTGTTTATGGTAATCGGAAGACTGCTTTCGGGCGTTCATTGGGTCACGGACATCGTTGGTTCGATTCTTTTGAGCGCAGGACTGTTCTTGCTCTATCGATACGTAGTCACTCTGGCGGATGAGCGCAGGGAGGGTACAGATGGAATTCAGTGATAAACTGCAGGAGTTACGGAAAACAAGAGGTCTTACACAGGAAGAACTTTCGGAAGCCCTCTTTATTTCCAGAACAGCTGTTTCCAAATGGGAATCCGGGAGAGGATATCCGGGCATTGACTCTTTGAAAGCCATATCACGTTATTTCTCGGTTTCGATCGATGAACTGATCTGTCCGGATGAAATCATTACCATGGCGGAGAAGGAGAAGCAGGCATTCGCGGGAAAGACAATCTCCTTCACGAGCAATGCCCTGGATCTTTTGACGGCAGGTCTTATGTTCCTCCCTTTGTTTGGAAATGGAGGCGGTGCCCCGGCAGCGGTATCACTGTTTGGTCTGACCAGCGTAGATACCTGGCTGAAGATCGTATTTCTGTGCCTGATCGTACTGACTGTCCTGAACGGTCTGTGCGGTTTGATACTGATTCATCTTGACAGACCTGTCTGGAACAAACGCCGATTGATCACGGGTATGGTGCTTTCCGTTTTGTGCGTGTCCGTTTTTATTGCAGCCAGGCAGCCGTATGCAGGGATCCTATGTTTTGCGCTGTTGGTGATCAAAACACTGGTCATGATGAGGCTGAGGGAAGATCATGCGTACAAATGAGTTTACTATTCGTCCCGAAAAGGAAGAAGATTACAGAGAAGTCGAAAATCTGGTCCGGGAATCGTTCTGGAACGTGTACCGTCCGGGCTGCAGCGAGCATTTTGTGATCCATGTGCTGAGGGACGATCCGGCCTTCGTAAAGGAGCTGGATCTCGTGATGGAGCAGGAGGGGAGACTGATCGGGCAGAACATGTTCATGCGGACGGTCATCAATGCCGACGACGGCCGGACGATCCCCGTTCTGACCATGGGACCCATCTGCATCACGCCGGAACGGAAGCGGCAGGGCTATGGGAAAAAACTGCTGGACCATTCGCTTGAAAAGGCTGCCGCCATGGGCTTCGGCGCGGTGCTCTTCGAAGGAAACATCAGCTTCTACGGCAAGAGCGGCTTTGATTACGCCCGGAATTTCGGCATCCGTTATCACGACCTGCCGGAAGGGGCGGACGACTCCTTCTTCCTCTGTAAAGAACTGATTCCCGGGTACTTAAATGACGTCACAGGCGTGTATCAGACGCCTCAGGGCTATTATGTGAACGATGCGGACGTGGAAGAATTTGACAAGGCCTTCCCGCCGAAGGAAAAACTGAAACTGCCGGGACAGATCTTTTCGTGAGGAGCGCGCGGAAGGATCGCCGTGAACGGCCATGAGAAGAACGGCATAACTAACAATACAGGAAATGAAAACCCGGCCTGGGGCCGGGTTTTCATATTGTGGAAAACTTTGCCTCTTTTTTTGCATTTTTTGCATTTGCCTTTTTTGCATTTTGTGGAAAACTTTTGTCTCATTTTTCGGAGAAAAGTTGTCTATAGAAGTAGATAGGTAAGAATACTGTCTCAGAACAATCCTGAGATCTTTCCGTCCTCGTCGATGTCGATGTTTTCCGCGGCAGGGACTTTCGGAAGGCCGGGCATGGTCATGATGTCGCCTGCGAGGGCGACGAGGAAGCCGGCGCCGGCGGAGACGGAGATCTCGCGGATGGTGATCTTAAAGCCTTCGGGCGCACCGAGAAGTTTCGGATTGTCCGAGAAGGAGTATTGGGTCTTTGCGACGCAGACCGGGAGTTTGTCGAAGCCGAGCTCACTGAGGGTCTTGGCCTGCTTGCGGGCTTCAGGTGTCAGCGTGACACCGTCGGCGTGATAAATCCGCTTCGCGATTGCTGCAAGTTTATCCTTGATCGGAAGTTCCAGATCGTAAGAGAAATGCAGCTCCGAAGGCGTTTCACAGAGCCGGACAACTTCTTCGGCAAGGGCTTTGCCGCCCTCACCGCCCTTGGCATAAACCTCGGAGAGGATGGCCTTAACGCCCGCCTCCGCGCATTTTTCCTGAAGAAGGGCAAGTTCTTCTTCGGTGTCCGTCGGGAAGGCGTTGACTGCGACGCAGCAGGGAACGCCGAAGACTTCGCGGAGGTTCGAGACGTGCTGCAGGAGGTTCGGAAGGCCCAGAAGGAGGGCGTCCGTGTTGGGAACCGAAAGATCCTGTTTCTTCACACCGCCGTGGTATTTGAGCGCGCGGACCGTAGCGACGATGACGACTGCGGAAGGACGGAGCCCCGAGAGCCGGCATTTGATGTCAAAGAACTTTTCGGCGCCGAGGTCGGAGGCGAACCCGGCCTCCGTGACCGCGTAATCGGCGGAGCGGAGCGCCATGCGGGTCGCGAGGACAGAAGAGCAGCCGTGCGCGATGTTCGCGAAGGGGCCGCCGTGGATGAAGGCGGGCGTGCCTTCGAGGGTCTGCACGAGGTTCGGCTTCAGCGCGTTTTTGAGGAGCGCGGCCATCGCGCCTTCCGCTTTGAGGTCGTGCGCAGTGACCGGCTTTCCGTCAAATGTATAGGCGACGACCATGCGGCCGAGGCGTTCTTTGAGGTCCGTGAGCCCGGAGGCGAGGCAGAGTGCAGCCATGACCTCCGAAGCCACGGTGATCTGGAAGGCGTCCTCCCTGGGGACGCCCTGCGCGGAACCGCCGAGGCCGTCGATGATCTTCCTGAGCTGCCTGTCGTTCATGTCGAGCGCGCGCTTCCAGGTGATCTTCCTGACGTCGATGCCCAGTTCATTTCCCTGCTGGATATGGTTGTCCAGCATAGCGGCAAGGAGGTTGTTCGCCGCGCCGATCGCGTGGATGTCGCCGGTGAAATGCAGGTTGATCTCCTCCATCGGGATGACCTGTGCGTAGCCGCCGCCCGCGGCGCCGCCCTTGACGCCGAAGACCGGCCCGAGAGAGGGCTCCCGGAGCGCGACGATGGATTTCTTTCCGATAGCCCGGAGCCCGTCCGCAAGCCCTATCGAAGTCGTGGTCTTGCCTTCGCCTGCCGGCGTTGGCGTGATCGCCGTAACCAGCACGAGTTTGCCCTCCGCGGCCTCGCCGCGCAGGTACTCAAGGCTCACCTTCGCCTTGTCATTTCCGTATTGTTCCAGGTATTCTTCCGGGATGCCCGCTTTTGCGGCGATCTCTGTGATCTTTTTCGGTTCGCAGGCCTGAGCGATTTCAATATCTGTGAGCATGGGAGTGACCTCCTCCTTATTTCTGCCTGTTATTGTAGTCAAGAAGGGGTAAAAAGTAAAGGAGGAGTAACTGTGCAGAGTTGACAGAAAAATGGGGGGGGGTATAATGTGATAAAAGAAACTTCTGTACTGAATCGTATGTTCTGCTTGGAGGTTTTCACGGAATGAAAGAAAGATATCGAATGCTTCGTTTTTCCGCAGGGCTTTTTGCGCTGCTTCTTTTGTTGGCTTTTTCCGGCTGCCAGTCACGGATCCAGCCTTCCGGAACAGAAGACGGCTCCGGCGGGGAAGCCTTTCAGCAGGCATTGGAATACGCAAAGGATGTTGTCAGGAGTAAGAGCATTTCTAAAGAAAGCCTGATCTGGGAAGTCCAGAGCAAATTAGGCATCGATCATATGGATGCTGTCCATGCAGTTGAAAACTGCGGTGCGGACTGGAAAGAAGAAGCGCTGGACTATGCAAAAGAACTGCTTGAAAAATACGATTCCGGGTGGAACCCTGGCGATCTTGAATCGCATCTGCAAAAGGCAAAGTTTCTGGAGGAAGAAAGGGTCTATGCAGTGGAGAACTGCGGTATAGACTGGAAAGAAGAAACCAAAAAATACGCGGAGTACAGTCTCTCTGCACTTCCTCGCTCCAAGGATCAGCTGACCAGGGACCTGAAAGAGAGAGGCTTTCAGGAAGACTACGTTGACTGGGCGGTCGACAGCCTTCATACGGACTGGAAAGAACAGGCTGTTCTGGCATTGAAGCGTTACTTTGATCCTTTTGGCGAAGACCTTTATGATCAGGGGGACTGGAACCGTCATCTGGTCTCTCTGGGATTCACAGATCAGGAAATCAGTTATGCTGTAAAAAGGTACTATGTGATCCGTCACGATGTCATCAAGGTTGCAAAGACCTCTCAGACGGTGAATGAATACGGTATCCTTTTGGGAACTTCAGAGTATGACGAACGGGGAAACAAGATCAGGACCGTGGACTCCGCCGGGAGCATACGCGCTTATTCCTACGACGATCATGACCGTCTGATCGAATCGGTCTATGGTACGGACATTGAGAAATATGAGTACAGGGAGACCATCTCCTACAATGAGCACGGAGACATTTCCGCCTCCGGGGAAGAGTATACCGGCGGGGAATTCATAGAGAAAGTGTACGCTTATGACTATGAGAACGGAAGGATCCGGTCATCCGAAAGGACAACCCTGGTCGACGGAAAGAAGGACATGGTCGAAGAAAAAGAATACACTTACGACGAAAAAGGGAACGCGGTCCGGATCGTTGTCACAGATCGTCTGCTTTCCCAGAACAGAGAGGTCAAGTATCTGATCACGCACGAATACACATATGAAAACGACCGGATCCTGAAAGACATCTGCATTCAATATACCGGCTCCGACGAGAAGGAGAGCAGCATACAGGTTGGTACTTTAACGGAATATGATACAGAAGGACGCATGGTTTTTTTCAGGGAGACCCATGGAACACAGGTCGGGGCCACGAGCGAGACCCATTATTCATACAACGAATATGGTCTTCTTGAAGAAGAGATCGGGTTTCCCGGAAACGTGCTGAAGCATACTTACACATATTGGTAAGTTTTTCACTCAGAAGACTTCAGACAGCCGCACAAAGGGCGGCTGTCTTTTTGTCAGGCCGTGAAGAAAAACCTCTCGCGGAACGGCGGCATCTATGATAGAATAACGGACAGCGACAAATCGGTCTCTGAAGAGGCCGAAGACATAAGGAGGATGAAACATGTACGACCGCTGGTCACTGGATGTGCTTTACAAAGGCCTGGACGACCCGAAATTCGCTGAGGACCGGAAGACGCTCACCGTGATGATCGATGAAATGAACGCGCTCGCGGACGAATGGGAGAAGAACCCCGGGGCGGACCGCCGGGAGATGACGAAGAAGGTTTTAGAGCTTCGCGAGAAGGGTGAGCTTCTCATCTATGATCTTCTCGGTTATCTCGGACTCCGTCAGGCGGCCGACACGCGCGACACGGAAGTGGCGGGTATGCAGGGCATGATCGAGAACGAGCTGACGAAGACCGCGAAGGCAGAAGTGGTTCTGGACCGTCTGATCTCCTCGGAGGGCACCGTCGAAGAGCTCGTCGGGGATGACCCCTTCCTCAACGAATACAAGTTCTACCTGGGCGAGATCTTCAAGCAGGCGAAACACCGCCTCTCGGACGATGCCGAGGAAATGTATGTGAAAATGAACCTGACGGGCGGCAGCGCATGGTCGAAACTATTCGATTACCTGACTGCCACGCTCGAGGTGGATTACAACGGAGAGAAGACCAATCTTTCCACGATCCGCGGCAAGGCGACCGATCCGGACCGCGAAGTGCGCCGCCAGGCATATGAGGCGGAGCTTGCCGCCTATCCCAAGATCGCGGATTCCGTTGCATTTGCCCTCAACAACATCAAATCGCAGGTCATCATGATGGCCCGCGAGCGCGGCTACGAGTCGCCCCTGGATCAGACCCTTCAGGAGTCCAACATGAAGCGCGAGACCCTGGACGCGATGCTTTCCGCGATGGTGGAATACATGCCGAAGTTCCGCGAGTACATGCGGGCGAAGGCGCATTACATCGGCGCCGGCGAGCGCCTCGCGTGGTACGACATCGTCGCGCCGCTCGGAAAGTCCCTCAAGAAGTACACCAAGGAAGAGGCGCACAAGTATCTCATCGAGAGCTTCTCGGCCTTCTCCGCGGACATGGCGGAAATGATGGACCGTGCCTTCAAGGAAGAATGGATCGACTTCGACCCGCGTCCGGGCAAGGTCGGCGGCGCCTTCTGCGCAGGTCTTCTCGGGCATGAGCAGGCCCGCATCCTTACGAACTTCGACGGCAGTTTCGACTCGGTCGACACCCTGGCGCACGAGCTGGGCCACGCCTATCATGACAAGCATACGGACTGCCACCGTCCGCTGAACCACGACTACTGCATGCAGGTCGCGGAGACCGCCTCCACCTTCAACGAGACACTCATCATGAAGAAAGCCGTTGCGGAGGCGGAAGGAGAAGAGAAGCTTGCGCTTCTGGACAGCTTCCTGGCCGGCGTCAACCAGACCGTCGTGGACATCTATTCGCGTTACCTCTTCGAATCCGAAGTCTTCGCGCGCTGCGAAGAAGAGCAGCTGATGCCGGACGAGCTCTGCGAGATCATGCTCCGCGCACAGGAACAATCCTACGGCGACGGCCTGGATCCCGAGAAACGGCATCCTTATATGTGGGCCTGCAAGAGCCATTATTATTCCGAAGGGCTGAGCTTCTACAACTTCCCCTACGCCTTCGGCCAGCTCTTTGCGATGGGCCTTTACAGCCAGTATGAGAAGGAAGGCGCCGCATTTGTCCCGAAGTATCAGGCACTTCTCCGCGCGACGCCGGTCTCCACGGTCGAAGAGACCGCAGCCATGGCGGGCATCGACGTGACGAAGAAGGATTTCTGGGAGCAGAGCCTTGAAGCGTTCTCGAAACTCATTGATGAATTCATTGCACTGACGAAATGAAAAGCACGGAGACCGCCTTCGATCATCTGAAGGTCGGTGAATTTGTCTATACCAGCGCGGGTTACGGTTACGTGCTCGCCATGGATACGAAAGGGATGGACCACCTTGTGGACTCCATCCTGAAAAGCACGCTCAAAGGAGAAATGCGCACGCGCCTCCTCGGCATCGCCGCGAATGCGGACCTTTCGAAAGAGGAGCGGAAGCAGCCGGTTCTGATCGATTCCAACGACGAGATCTCCATCCTGTCCGACACGGACCTCGTGCTTTCAGGCTACGTCCTGTCGGAAGAGGAGATGGCGGCCTGCTCCCTGAGTCAGGCGAGCGAGCATATGGACCGGTCGCTGGAATTGTTCCGCCGCACCTACGGCGCGGAGTCGGAGGAGTACGGTTTCCTCAAGAAGACCGCTGACGCGGTGTACAATGACTACTCCCGCGCGCTCGATCTTATCGGCGCGCGCCCGAACGAAGGCTTCTTCGACTATGCGGTGCGAAAGTCCGGCGCGGAAGCCAGAAAAGCGGCTGGCGAGAGCCTTTCATCGGACCTCCGGCGCTATGAACTCATCCGGCTTGCGGACGGTTTTTCCTACGTTTACGAATACGACCGGCTCGGGCCGAAGCATTTGCTTCAGGAGCTGGAGAAACGGAAGGACCGGACGGAAGAGGAGAAGGAAATGATCCGGCGTATCATCCGGGAACTGGACCCGCGGCCGGACGAAGAACGCCTCCCCGTGCTCATTACAGGCGACATGGATCCTTTTATCGGGCTCAGGGTGCCTCTCATGGGCACAGGCTACGTGCTCTCTGAAGAAGAGCGCCGGGCTTACGATCTCAGCGCGCTCGTGGACATTCAGAAATCTTCGCTGGAAATGACCGGCTATCTCTACGGGCCGGATTCCGCGGAAGCCGAGCTGCAGCGGAAGACCCTCGAGGGCGCGCTGGTGGATTTTGGCGCGGAAATGCTTGCGATGGGCGTCGGACGGTCTGAGACCCTGCCTGAGTACTTCGCCAGAAAAGTAAAGGAGAACGGGTGACAAAGTACCCGGAACGTAAAAAATGCCGGAGCGCAGGCTCCGGCATTTTCCTTATTCCGAACGATTGTCAGCGGGTCGGATTGTTCTTTTCCAGATAATCCAGAACGATGTCGCAGACCTGAACGACGTTATTGCTGTCATCAAAGGTCAGGATGTCCAGATTGTCCAGAAGTTCAAAGTAACCGTAGTCATAGGGACCGGCCTTCTGGATGTCTTCCCACATCTTGACCGCGCCGTCATAATCGGTCTGGCTCTTCGCCCAGATCTGAAGGGCGACGATGCCGCTCGCCGCGTAGCTCAGATAATACATCGGCGATTCAAAATTGTGGTTGACATACTGCCAGATGTACTTGTTCATATAAAAATCGCCGTATTCGAACACCGTGCTTTCGAAACAGTCATTGATCTCTTCCAGCGTCATGTCCGGATTCTCATAGACCCTGCGCTGGAATTCGTCGTAGATGCAGCCGTCTACGACGTTCATCAGGAGTTCGATGAGACAGCGGGAGACTGCCGCCGGCTCATTTTCCCCGTAGACTTCTTTGTAGTATTTCGTGCAGAGCGCTTCGAAACCGTTCGAGTGGATCTCGTTCAGGTCCATTGAGGAGCCGTAAACGAAGAGATTGGGGTTCGGGACCAGATTCATGTTGATGAAATGGCCGAATTCGTGCGTCATCGTCATGAAATCCCTGGGACCGCCGTCTGACGTGACGAAGATATAGGCGGAACGTGTCGTTTCGAAACTGGTGGTATAGGCGGCGTCCAGACGCCCGGAGGCGTCGCTGATGTCATAAAGCTTGTAGTCCTTGAGCAGCCGGCTGTATTCTTCCGCCAGAGGACTGATCCGGGAGCCGATGCTCTGAAGCTTCCCGATGATCTCATCGGGCTTCATCGAGGTATAGACGTTCTCAATGCCGAAATAAGCATTCGAATAGTACAGAAGATCATAATAGCGGCCGGAAATCTGCTTGACGGCTTTATGGAACTTCTCCGCGGCAGCTTTGTCATAGTCGCGGTAGAACACGTTTTCATCCGCATAGTCAGCGTAGTTGTCATAGCCGTAGTAACGGGCCATGTCCGTCCTCAGCTTGAGAAGCTCCATGAAGATCGGGCCGACCTTCTCGTTCACGAACGCATCCTGGGACCAGATCAGGTCTCCGTATTCGTCCATCATGGAATTGTATTCGGTCACGAGTTCGGTCTCGCGCTTCTTCCATTCCTTTTCCTGATCGGTCATGTCCTCGTATTCAGCGAAGTAGTCAAATGAAACTTCGCCGACGTAGGAGAAGAATTCCTCCGCGCACGGGCCCTGGGTCACGGCGCGGAAAGCCTGCATCGCACGGTCGCTTAGGTCGTAGGCCAGTTCTTCCAGCTCCTGGTATTTCTTCTGCAGTTCCTCGTTGGAGACTTCTCTGCAGTAGCCGAGGTAGGAAAGGGTGTAATTGTCGCTGACCTGCGCAAACTCCTGATAAAGCTTGTCGTAAAGCGCTTTCACCTTTGAAAAATCCGTACCCGCCGCCGCAGCGATCATCTCATCGCAGAGCGCATAGAATTCTTCCTCCGTGATCTCTCGGTATTCCGGAATCAGGTTCGAAGAGACCGGCGGCTCTACGGTCGGATTATCCGGTTTTTCGGTCGGGCCGTCCGGCTTCTGAGTCGGGCCATCCGGCTTCTGTGTCGGGCCGTCCGGCTTCTGAGTCGGTTTCACAGGCGTCATCGTCTCAATGTCGAACTGATCCGCGACCGAACTCAGCCAGTCTGAATAATCCTTCGTACAGCCTGTCACGGACAGAATGAGCACGGCTGTGATCAGGAGTACAAGAGCTCTTTTCAGAAAAGCGTGTTTTTTCATACAGGTCCTTTCAGCGGCAGGAGCCGCAGCGAAATCATTCTAACGGACAATGTATCATTATTTGTGCGTCTTCACAAGTAAAAGCACCTTCGAGAAAACTGTTTTTTTCCGCGGCGCCTTGTGATATAGTATTTGAAACAGATTCATTTCGAAATCGGAAAGGGGGCTTTGCGATGAAGAGGAAGATGCTGAAAATCCTGTCGGCAGCGCTTGCCATGATGCTTCTTTTGGCCGGATGCCAGAATCCGGGCGGCACGGTCACGGAAGCGCCCGGTCCTTCGGAGCAGACGACTGCGGAACCGGCTGTGACGACCGAAGCGCCTACGGAAGCGCCTGCCCGAAAGTATAAACTGTCTGAGGACGGAGAGGCCATCGTGGACGACGTGGCGTTCTACGCGGAGAACCCGGATGATCAGGCACGCGTATTCTACGAGATCTTCGTCGGGGCATTTTCCGATTCGGACGGCGACGGCGTGGGCGACCTCAAAGGCATCATAAACCGCATGGATTACCTGAACGACGGCGATCCCGAAAGCGGGAAGAGTCTCGGCGTCGAAGGCATCTGGCTCACTCCGATCTTCCGGTCCTCGACTTACCATAAATACAACGTCAACGATTACTATGCGATCGACGGCAACTTCGGCTCGATGGACGATCTCAAAGATCTCATTGAAGCCTGCCACGAACGCGGCGTAAAGCTGATCCTGGACCTTGTCATCAACCATACCGGTGCCGGCAACCCCTGGTTCAAGGCTTTCTCGGAAGCCCACCGGAACGGCGAGAAGGAAAATGAGTACTACGACTGGTACGTCTATTACACGAGGGGCGAGTCGGGGCCCGAAGCAGGCAAGACTTATGCACAGCTTGCCGGCACCGAGGATTTCTACGAGTGCAATTTCTCCGGCGACATGCCGGAACTGAACTACGACGTGGAAGCGGTCCGCGAGGCGGTCCTGGACGTCGCGAAGTTCTATCTGGATATGGGCATCGACGGCTTCCGCTTCGACGCCGCCAAATACATTTACTTCAATGACAACGTGAGAAGCGCGGAGTTCTGGGACTGGTACATCGGAGAACTCAAGGCCTATAAGCCGGACGTGTACACCGTCGCGGAAGTCTGGGACGGGGACGGCATCACGGATCGTTACTACACGTCCATGAACTGCTTCAACTTCACGATGTCCCAGCAGAGCGGCCGTATCGCCGAAGCCGCGTCCGGCGGCGACGTGAACGTCTACGCGCGCTATGTGGAGTCCTATCTGAATACGGTCCGGTCGATCCGCGGAGATTCCATGATCGTGCCTTTCATCACGAACCACGATATGGACCGTGCGGCAGGCTTCCTGACGGCGGCCAGCGGACGGAACTACGTGGCAGCGAACCTATACCTTCTGGGACCCGGATCGCCCTATCTCTACTACGGCGAGGAGATCGGCATGCGCGGATCCCGCGGAGGCGCGCAGACCGACGCCAACCGGCGTCTCGCCATGCTCTGGGGCGACGGGGACAAGGTGAAGGATCCTTCGGGCTCGACCTATTCCTCGAAGAACCAGACGACGGATACCGTCACTTCCGCGAAGGCGGAAGATGAGAGCCTGCTGACTTATTACAAGCGCCTCATCATGATCCGGAAGGCCAATCCGGAGATCGCGCGCGGAGAATACACCGCGCTGACTGTCCCAGGCTCCAAGGCCGGCGGCTTCGTCTCGGTTTACGGCGGTTCGGCAGTCATGGTGCTCCACAACACGACGGCCAATGACGTGACGATCGATCTGGCCTCGCTGGATCTTGGCGGCGTGAAGGGCATGTCTCTGGATGCGTCTTATTTCGATCTGGTGGCGGCTGTCGCCGGACGCGGCAAGGAAGAATTCGACGACAATGACATTCCGTTCTATCCGGGCGGATCGGCGACACTTGAAGGCACCGTGATCACCATTTCCGCACAGACGAGCGCGGTGCTGAGAAAAGGAAAATAACGCTGCGAAGCTGTATACACGAAAGCCCCGGGCAGGACCCGGGGCTTTTTAATGACTGAAAAGGAATGCTTTACCAGCCCATGACTTCTTTAAAGACCTGGGCGATGGGGTCGCGGATTACAAGATCCGCGTAGCGGTCCGCGGATGTTTCGGACTTGTTTATGAGGACGAGCTTCCGGCCGTGGAAGTAATGGATCAGTCCGGAGGCCGGGTAGACCACGAGCGAAGTGCCTCCCACGATCAGGACCTCGGCCTTGGAGATCGCGGTCATGGCATTGAACAGCGTGTCCTGATCGAGGCTTTCTTCATAAAGGACGACGTCCGGTTTGATCCGGCCGCCGCATTTGTCGCATTTCGGGACGCCGCGGCTCTGAAGGATCTTCTCGACGCCGTAGAAGGCATGACAGCGCTCGCAGTAATTGCGGAGCACGGAGCCGTGGATGTCCAGAACGGTCTTGCTTCCGGCCATCTCGTGGAGGCCGTCGATGTTCTGCGTGATGACGGCTTTGAGCCTGCCCTGCTTTTCGAGCTCCGCAAGCGCTTTGTGGCAGTCGTTCGGCTTTGCCTCCGGATAGATGAGCTTGTCTTTGTAAAAGGCGTAGAAGTCCGCCGTATGGCGCACGAAGAAGGTGTGGGAGATCATTTCCTCCGGGGAAACCTCCCGTCCGAGATCCTGGTTGTAAATGCCGTCGGCGGAGCGGAAATCCGGGATGCCGCTCTCGGTCGATACGCCTGCGCCGCCGAAGAAAACGATGTTATTGCTCTCCTTGATGATCTGCCGGAGTTCCATGATTTTCGCCGTATCCATTTTCATCCTCCTCTTCGGGCTTCTGTCCGCAATTTCAGTGTACCCCAAAATGCAGGAGAAGCGCAAGGTTGAAATTTTGCCCTGTCCCCGCTACAATATATAACTGAAGAGAGGCGGAGCTCATGAGCGAAGAAGAGCTGAAAAATGAAGAGACCGAAGATCTGAGAGCGAAGAAGCTTGCAGAAGACGAAGAGACGGAACGCCAGAAGGCCGAAGAGGCACGGAAGAAAAGGAAATGGATCCTGATCTCCGTGTCAGTCGCAGTACTGGGCGTGATCATCGTCCTCGTCCTGGCGCTGGTCTCGACACAGAAGACCATCGTCCGGAACGGCATCATCGGAGGGATCGTCCTGACCCTCACGGCCTGGACGGCGATCTTTTTGTACTTCACGATCGCATTTCCGGACCGCTTTACCGGCCGGAAGATCCGCGACTTACTCATCCATAAAGAAACGAAAATGACCGGACCGGTCTCAAAGCGCATCCGCATCACGCTTCTGGACTGGCCGAAATATGTGCTGGCGCTGATGGGCGCCGTGCTGATCGCCGGCGCGATCTTCCTGAACGTGGACAGCGTCCCTGTGAAAAAGAAGATCACGTTTTTTGTGAATACTTTCCAGGAATCGGCGCGGGGGCTGGAGGACGCGCTTTATGAAGCCCGTCCGGAAGGCATCACCCGCGTACGGGCGCATATGTTTTCCTACTCGCTCCTTTCCGCGAAGGAGATCCAGGAGGCGGACGTCTTCATCATCCACGAGTCCGACTTCCCGCAGTTCCGGGAGTACGTCACGGATCTTTCGGCGTTCCGCGAGGCGCATCCCGAGTTCACGTATCTTATGGCTAACGGCGTGCCTTATGCCCTCAAGATCTATGACGCGGAGACCCAGACAGGCGCGGCGGTGTCCCTATTGACTTATCCCGTCCCGAAGCCGGATCCCTCTGTGCCCTGGGAGGTGAACCCGGACGCCGTCTATACCGAAGACGAAGACTATTATCTGTTCATTTCCAATGAATCCAGACACGCGGCCAGCCTTCTCGGAGAGAAGAGCGGAAATGACGACGCGGCGCTTTGGATGATCCTTTATTTTATGACGCTCAAATGAGCGAAAAGGAGTAGACCGTATGAAGAAAGCATACAAGACCGCCGCATGGCTTCTGGCCTGTGTTCTGGTGCTTGGATCCCTCGCCGCCTGTCAGAGCGGACAGACGACCCAGGCGCCTGCTCCCGTGGAAACGACTGAAGCGCCGTCCGGAAGCGAGACGGAAGCCCCCGGACCTGAAGAACCCGCATGGATCACCCCGGAGCAGGAAGTCATGACTGAGAAGATCGAGGGAAGTTCCCTTTATGTAAAGAAGGTGGAAAACCTGCCAGAGGATTTCATCATGGGCGTGGATCTCTCCTCCGTACTGGCGGAAGAGGCTTCCGGCGTCCGCTACTACAACTTTGAAGGCGTGGAGCAGGACATTTTCAAGACGCTCTCCGAGAACGGCGTGAACACGATCCGCGTGCGCGTCTGGAACGATCCGTACGACGCGGACGGAAACGGCTTCGGCGGCGGCAACTGCGATATCAACTGCGCCGTGGAGATCGGAAAACGCGCCGCGAAATACGGGATGTCCCTCCTCGTGGACTTCCATTATTCCGATTTCTGGGCCGATCCCGGCAAGCAGATGGTCCCGCGCGCCTGGGCTTCGATGACGATCGAAGAGAAGACGGAAGCCGCTTATGAATATACGAAAGAATGCCTTCAGAAGCTCCGCGAGGCAGGCATCCCCGTCCGCATGGTGCAGGTCGGCAACGAGACGAACGGCGCGATGTGCGGCGAGAAGACCTGGTTCAACATCCAGTACATCATGCAGGCCGGATCCCGCGCGGTCCGCGAGGTCTATCCCGAAGCCCTGGTCGCGGTGCATTTCGCGAACCCGGAGAAGTCGGAGGCCTATCTGAGCTATGCCAGCAAACTGAAATACTACGACGTGGACTACGACGTCTTCGGTTCTTCCTATTATCCCTACTGGCACGGAACGCTCGAGAATCTTCAGAACGTGCTCACGGAGATTGCCGAGACCTACGGAAAGAAGGTCATGGTCCTTGAGACCTCCTACGCCTTCACGGCCGACGACACGGACTTTAACGGCAACACGATCGGAGAGGGCAGCGCGGTCGTGAAGAGCTACCCCTACACGGTACAGGGCCAGGCCAACGCGGTCCGGAACGTGATCGAATGCGTTTCGAACATGAAGGACGGCATCGGCGTCTGCTACTGGGAAGGCGCCTGGATCACGGTCGGGACGAGCTCCTGGGAGGAGAACCACGAGAAATGGGAGAAGTACGGCTCCGGCTGGGCGTCCTCCTACGCGGCGGTCTACGATCCCGGCGACGCAGGCAAATACTACGGTGGCTCAGCCGTGGACAACCAGGCATTTTTCGATGCGGAAGGAAAGCCGCTCGAATCCCTCCGGATCTTCAATCTTGCCCGCTACGGAAATGATGTGGAGATCCGTGTGGACGCCATCGAGGATTCCTCGATCCAGGTGGATCTGGCCGGAAAGATCGAACTGCCCGAGACCGTGAATGCCGTCATGACGGATGATTCGAAGCAGGCAGTCCCTGTCGTCTGGAACGTGACGGACGAGGACCTCGCGGCCATGTATGCGGGCGGCGTTCAGAACTATGACGTGACCGGAGAAGCCGGCGGGCTTACGGCGCATCTTCAGGTAGCCATGATCGAGTTCAATTTCCTCCGGAATTACAGCTTTGAAGACGGCACCGCCGATCCGTGGGTCGTCACAGACCTTGCAAAGGCGGACGAACTGAGGGTGGAAGAGAAGTCCACGGACTCCCTCACCGGCGCATGGCATTATCATTTCTGGTCCGCGGCGAAAGACTCGGTGAAGTTTACTCTGGAGCAGGAGGTCCGGGATCTGCCCGCGGGCACCTACAAGTTCACGATGTCCATCATGGGCGGCGACGCCGGAGAAACGGACGTCTATCTGTACGCGAAGGTGAACGGAGAGACGGTCGGCACGGTGCCCTTGGGGATCACGAGCTACAACAACTGGGACACGAAAACGCTCCGCGGCATCACGGTGCCGGAAGGCGGCATCCTGACCGTCGGCATCTATGTCCAGTGCGCAGGCTCCGGCAACGGTGCATGGGGCAAGATAGACGACGGCCTCCTGAACTCCGATCACTGAAATGTGATCGGAAGCCATTCGGGTTTTTTGTGAGAAACGAACATTTTTTCACATAAAGAATATGGACAAACTGTGAACGCGATGCTATAATCCAGCAAAGTGGGCCGAAAAGGCTCCCAAAATGCATATCCAACGAGTTAAGGTTAGGAGGAAAAAAATGAAGAAGTTATTTGCACTGCTTCTTGCTGCGCTCATGGTGCTTTCTCTTGCTGCCTGCAAAGGCGGTGAGACCACGAAGGCTCCCGATGACGGCGGCAAGACCACCACTGAAGCCGGCAAGGAGACGGATGCTCCGACGCCTGCGGAAGTCAAGACCTATGACATCACTGTCTGGGTTGCTGAAGAGATCAAAGATCTGACTGTCAAGCAGATCGAAGATTACAACAACAGCAATGAGGATGGCCTGAAGTTCAATGCGACGATCGAGGCGGTCTCCGAATCCGAAGCCGCCACGAACATGATCACCGACGTTGAGGCCGGCGGCGACCTGTTCTGCTTCGCGCAGGACCAGTTCGCGCGTCTCGTCCTTGCGAACGCCCTTTCCAAGCTCGGCGTCAAGGCGACTGAGAAAGTCACCGCCGAGAACGCGGAAGGCGTCGTCAAGGCCGCGAAGACCTCTGACGGTTCCCTGTTCGCTTATCCGCTGACCGCGGACAACGGCTATTTCCTGTACTATGACAAGAGCGTCATCCCGGAAGCGGATGTCGACAGCTTTGAGAAGCTTCTTGAGGACTGCGAGAAGGCTCAGAAGTTCTTCTCCTTCGAGGCTGAGACCTCTGCATGGTACATCGCGTCCTGGTTCTTCGCGACCGGCTGCGTGTCCGACTGGACGATCGATCCGGAAGGCAACTTCCTCTCCGTGACCGATGACTTCAATTCCGACAAGGGCCTGATCTCCGCGAAGGGTCTGTACAAGCTGGTCTCTTCCGACTGGTATCTGTCCGATTCCCACGGCTCCGGTTTCGAGAACAACTGCGCGGTCGTCGTGACCGGTATCTGGGACTATGAGACCGTCAAGGGCATCCTCGGCGACAACATGGGCGTCACGGATCTTCCTTCCTTCGAAGTCGACGGCAAGGAATATCACCTCGGCTCCTTCAACGGCTGCAAGCTCATGGGCGTGAAGCCGCAGACCGACGCCGAGAAGGGTGCTGCCCTTCACAAGCTCGCTCAGTATCTGACGGGCGAGAAGTGCCAGATGGAGCGCTTTGCGGAGCGCAGCTGGGGCCCCTCCAACCTGAACGCGCAGGCTTCTCCTGACGTCCAGGCCAACCCGGGTCTTGCGGCTCTTCTGAAGCAGGCTCCGTACTCCGTCCCGCAGGGCCAGATCCACGGCTCCTGGTGGGATATCGCGAAGGTCATCGGCACGGACGTCAAGGATTCCGACGGTTCCGAGGCCGGCCTGAAGGCCGCTCTGGCAGCCTATAAGGAGAAGATCGACGGTCTGTTCACGATGTCTGAAGACGTCAAGAGAGCTTTCACGGTCATCGGCACGGTCAACGACACCAAATGGGACACCGACTTCCCGATGACCGAGACTTCGGACGGCGTGTGGCTTTCCAACGATGCGTTCGAGATGAAGGCCGGCACCGAGTTCAAGTGCCGCCAGGGTCTCAGCTGGGACGTCAACTACGGTGTAGACGGCAACAACTTCGTCGTTGAGACTGCCGGCACCTACAAGGTCCAGCTGACAATCTCCGGCGACAACGGAACGATCGAACTGGTAGCTCCGTAATTCAGCATGCAAAGCGTTGGGGTCCTTCGGGGCCCCAACGTTTTCTTTACAGGTACGGATCTTTGTCCTCGGGAAGAGAGGACGTGATCTCCAAAAAGTTTTTCAACTACAGGGGATGAGCCATGAGTAAAATATCCGACGTTGAATACTTAAAAATGGATGAGTGGCAACGCTTCTGGTATAAGATCGGCAGATTCTTCGCAGGGATCCCGAAAGCCATCTGGGGACTTCTCTGCGCCATCGGCCGATTCTTTAAAAATGCCGGCTGCGCCATCGGAAGAGAAGTTTCCGATATCGTCACCACTTTTCTCTATGGAGACTGGAAAACGAAGCTTTCCTATCTCTTCATGGGCTTCGGCAACATTGCCCGCGGGCAGGTGCTCCGCGGCATCCTGTTCCTTCTTTTCGAAGCCGTATTCATTTTCTACATGATCACCACCGGCGGCCACTGGCTCAGCATGCTGCCGTCGCTCGGCAAAGAAGGACCTGCCACCGTTTATGATGAAATCCATGATGCCTACAAAGTGGAGTATCATGACAACTCCTTCAAGATCCTTCTGTACGGCGTCCTGACGATCTTCTTCATCATCGCGTTCATCTACACCTGGCGTCTGAACGTCAGGCAGAACAAGATCGCGGAAGAGATCCTGAAGACCGGCAAGCCCTTAAAGAGCGGCAAGCAGGATCTTCAGTCCATGGTGGACGACAATTTCCACAAGACGCTTCTGTCGCTGCCTCTTTTGGGCATCCTGATCTTCACGGTCATGCCGATCGTGTTCATGATCCTGGTTGCATTCACGAACTACGACGGCGCGCATGACGGCTACGTCAACAGCCTCTTCACCTGGGTCGGCCTGGACAACTTCAAGGCCATGCTCAGCTGGTCGGCCGGTTCGAAATCCTACGGCGCGACCTTTGCGGAGGTGCTGGTCTGGACGCTCATCTGGGCATTCTTCGCCACGTTCTCGAACTACTTCCTGGGCATCCTGGTCGCCATGATGATCAACAAGAAGGGCATCAGGATCAAGAAACTTTGGCGTACGGTGCTGGTCATGACCATCGCGATCCCGCAGTTCATTTCCCTTTTGTACGTCTCGAAGATGTTCGCAAAGAACGGCTTGATCAACCTTATGCTGATGAGACTGAAATGGATCGATACGGCGCTTCCGTTCTGGGAGGATCCGCAGTGGGCGAGGGTAACAGTCATCCTGATCAATATCTGGATCGGCATTCCGTATCTGATGCTGATGGCGACCGGCATCCTCATGAACATCCCGGCGGACCTTTACGAGTCCTCCAAGATCGACGGCGCCAATGCCTTCCAGCAGTACACCAAGATCACGCTTCCGTACATGCTGTTCATTACGGGTCCGTACCTGTTGACGCAGTTCACGGGCAACATGAACAACTTCAACGTCCTGTATCTTCTGACCGGCGGCGGCCCCACCAACGCGGCGGCATCCGCAGCGGCCGGCTCGGTCGGTTATACGGATCTTTTGATCACCTGGCTCTTCAAGATCACGACCGGTGCGGAAGCGAAGTATTACTTCGCATCCGTCGTGGGTATCATGGTCTTCGTCGTGGTCGCGTTCATTTCCCTCATCGTGTACAACGCGATGCCGTCTGTCAAGAATGAGGAGGACTTCCAATGATGGCGAATCTGTTGAAGTTTCTTCAAAGCATCCTTGTCGTTCTGATCCCGGCATGCTGTGTTATCGCGGCCATCATCATCGTTTCCTGGTGGAAGATCTTTGAGAAAGCGGGAGAGAAGGGCTGGAAGGCGCTGATCCCGGTCTACAATGTTTTCATCTGGTTTAAGGTGGCTGAGAACGGAAAGTCCTTCTGGGCGTTCTTCTTTGTCGCGCTCCTGGATGCGGCTGCGATCACGATCAGCAAGACCTGTGCGGATTTCCTGGCGAAGTACTATTACACCCTGATGTTCAAGCTCCTGATCGTGCTCTTCACGGTCGTCCTTCTTGTGCTGTACGTCGCGCAGACCTATCAGCTTACGAAGGCCTTCGGCAAGAGCATCGGCTTCTTCTTCGGGCTTCTTCTCCTGCCGGTGGTGTTCTATCCGATCCTGGCCTTCGGCTCGTCAAAATACGCGCCGCAGGACGATATTGTCCGGCCGGAGAAAAGACACACCGGTCTGAAGGCGTCCAGGATCATTTCGAACACGATCATCTACATCATCCTGGTCGCGATGAGCATCATCTGGCTCATCCCGTTCGTCTTTATCCTTTTCCAGTCCTTCCGTATGGAATCCACGCTTCAGGTTGGCTATGTCCTTCCTCAAAAGTGGGGTTTTGGTAACTACGTCAAGCTGTTTACTGAGACGGATTTCCCGCGCTGGTATCTGAACACCTTCATCATGGCGCTTGTCGTCGCCGTGATCCAGACCGTCATCGTGCTCTGCATGAGCTATACGCTTTCCAGATTCCGCTTCAAGATGAGGAAGCCGCTCATGAGCTTCATGCTGATCCTGGGCATGTTCCCCGGCATGCTGACCATGATCATCCTGTACCGGGTCCTGAAGGATCTTGGCCTCACGCAGGCCAATGCAGTCCCGGGTCTGATTCTGGTCTATGTGGCGAGCTCTGGCATGGGCTACTACGTATCGAAGGGCTTCTTTGATACGCTGCCCAAGTCGCTGGACGAAGCAGCCCGTGTGGATGGCGCGACACGTGCGCAGGTCCTGACGAAGATCATCCTGCCGCTCAGTAAGCCGATCGTCATCTACACGATCCTGACGGCTTTCATGGGCCCCTGGGGCGATTTCGTCTTCGCCAGGTACATTTCCTTCGGCACGAGCGCCGGACAAAACGTGGCGGTCGGCTTGTTCAATTTCCTGAACCAGGACCAGATCGGAAGCAAATATACGATGTTCTGCGCCGGCGGCGTGGTCGTCGCGATCCCGGTCACGATCCTGTTCCTGTTCCTGCAGAAGTATTATGTGGAAGGCGTCACGGGCGGCGCCGTCAAGGGCTGACCCTGAAAGGCGAGGTGAAGATTTATGGCAACTGTTAAATTGACAAACGTTTACAAGATCT
>JAEEGL013579397.1_pt1 | contig 27534 bp, 22 predicted proteins | sample 9134231 | NCBI WGS metagenome assembly JAEEGL01 (sample SAMN16246548, study PRJNA631951) | gut metagenome | biome: gut microbiome; feature: rumen; material: fiber-attached | host: Bos | place: Iran: Karaj | collected 2018-10
CGGGATCTTAAATGCGGTGGGTAACTCCCGCAAATCCCTGCAGTACCTGGCCATCGCATCGGTGACCAATATCGTGCTGGACCTTCTTCTGGTTGCCGTATTTCACTTTGGCATCGCAGGCGCTGCCCTTGCGACCATTTTCAGTCAGTTTTTATCGGCTGTTTTATCCTTATCCTTCCTGATCCGCAGTAAGGAATGCTACGGCATCAATGTTCGGGACATCCATTTGGATCCCCATGTGGCTCTTCGGATCCTGCAGGTAGGTATCCCTACCGGTATCCAGAATGCGGTGATCTCCTTATCCGCCATGATCATTCAGGCCGGCGTCAACGCCTACGGCATGGAAGCCATGGCCGGTTTTACCGCCTATATCAAGGTGGATGGATTTGATATCCTTCCCATCTTCAGTTTTTCCCTTGCTGCTACTACCTTTACCGGACAGAACATGGGCGCCGGCAAAATGGACCGGGTAAAAAAAGGTATGTGGACCGTTCTGTTAATGGGTATCCTCTATACCGGAACCATCTCCGTGATCATGTTAAGCTTTTCCCATCAGATCATCGGTCTGTTCAGTAAAGATCCCCTGGTGATCGCATCGGGTGTTATGGCCCTGGAGAGTCTTGCTCCCGGCTACATGCTCCTTAGCGTGATCCACTCTCTTGCAGGAACCATAAGGGGGAGCGGCCATACCGTTCCCCCTATGATCATCATATTATTCTGTTTATGCCTCTACCGCATTTTCTGGGTAGAGATGATCGCCCCTTATTTTTCCACGATCCGCGGGGTGTATCTGGTATATCCCACCTCGTTTTTATTGGGTGCCATCATCATGAGCTTATACGCGTGGAAGGGAAAGTGGCGGATCCCGGTAAAAGCGTAAACTTTATAACATTACGGTGACCTTTTTAAGCCCCGGGGCTTTGAAGGTCACTTTTTTTCTGCTTCCTACTGCACGGACCCTGTAGATCGCAAGAATCTTTCCTCCCACCATCTTTCTTATCGGGGAAGGATATGCCGTAAGGTCCTTCATATCTCCGGCATCCATTCCCACCAGGGTTACATCTTTCTCAGCTTCCTGGGTAACTACTGCATCTGCGTTGGGTACCAACCGTCCCTTTTCATCCACGGCGCTTACGACCACACTGTAAAATCTTCCGGTTTTTCGCACATCGGCTTTTAAAGCCACGGGTTTTCCACAAGTTTCCAGACAAACGGTCTTTACTTTTTTATTTCCCACAAAGCCTTCTGCCAGAAGGGTTCCTTCTTCAAAAGGAACATCGAAGGAAAGGTGGAGATCTCCGGTGGTGGGGTGATAGCGGAAATATTCATCGTTCCAGCTTTTGGTGGCTCCAAAGCGGGGGCAGGAAGCACTTCCCTTTTCCCCGATCACCTTGCCGTTTAAGGATAAGCGTACTCTCTCACAGTTGGTGTAGACGATCACGCTCTTAAACTTGCCGGTTTCCTTTTTGTCAAAGCTCCAATGGGGCAGGACATGCAATGTGGTTTCCTGCGTATTCCAGATGGAGCGGAAATAGTAGAATGCATCCTTTAAAAAACCTGCACTGTCAATGGGGCCGCAGGCTGCACCTCTTCTGGGCCACATGGCTTCTCCCAGATAGTCGATGCCGGTCCAGATAAAGTCACCGGCAACATAGGGTCTGCTGGCGGTAAAGCGCCAGAGGGCTTCATGGGTGAGCGCTGCGGTGGTATAGTTTCGGTTTAGGGGATCGGACATGGAATAGTCCGCTCGGTCCCCTCCTACCGAAGGATTTTCGGAACCGATGACGATACGGTCCGGTCTTTTCAGTTTATCCTGTTCATAAAAATATTCCGCCCGCTCTGTCCAGCGTCCCACATAGTTATAACCAACGACGTCCAGGGCATCCAGAAAGGCTTCTGTAGTGCGATAAGCCGGAGGGGATTCGATATTGTCACAGGCACTGGTGGCCGGTCTGTGGGGATCCAAGTCATGAACGATCTTCACAAAGGCTTCTGCGATCTGTGCTCCCACAGGAGAGGACTGCTCCGGAATCTCATTGCCGATGCTCCATAAGATCACACTGGGATGGTTATAATCCCGGAAGATCATATTTTCCATCTCTGTCTTTGCAATCTGGGTAAAATGCTCTGCGATCCCGAAGGAAAGCTGATCGGAAAAATAGTTCTCGTTCTTATTTTTCCCCAGCATCCACTCGTCAAAGATCTCATCCATGACCACAAAGCCCAGCTCATCGCAAAGCTCCAAAAGCCCCGGTGCCGGCGGATTGTGGGCACAGCGGATGCCGTTTACGCCCATATCCTTTAACAGGTAAAGCTTCTCCTGCCAAACCTCCTTGTAAAAGGCGGCGCCAAACAGACCGCTGTCATGATGGAGGCATACGCCTTTGATCTTAAGAGGTGCTCCGTTTAAGGAAAAGCCTTCCGAAGCAGACCAGTTCCCTTCCCGGATACCGATCTTTTCTTTTCGTTCGTCGCAAACCTTTCCTTCGCAGGTTAAGGTGGTGATGAGTGTATAAAGATAGGGGTCTGTGGGACTCCACAAATGGGCATCTGACAGGGTAATGCCGGTAGAAGCTTCCGCCACGGTATCTGCGCCTATCTTAAGGCCTGCAGAAACGCTTGCCACTTCCTTTCCCCGCTTGTCCTTCAGTTTCCAGAAGATCTGTACGTCTTTTGCTTTTCTCCCCAGGTTTTCCGCCTTGCATCGGAAAAACAAAGAAGCTGCCTCTTCGGAAACCACATTGCCGGTATCTACCCGGCCTCCGAACAGGGTAAGACGCAGATCCTCATTTTTCCGGATGTACACATCCCGGTAGATCCCGGATCCGGTGTACCATCTGGAAACCGGCTGACGGGAATTATCCACCCGGATCGCCAGCAGGTTTTTTCCTTCTTTAAGGGCATCCGTAAGATCCTGTGAAAACGTGGAATAGCCGTAGATATGGCTGCCGATCCTGCGGCCGTTTAAATAGATCGTACAATCCATAAAAATGCCTTCAAAGATCAGAGAGATCTGCTTCTTAAGATCGCCTTTTCCAACCGAAAAATGCTTGCGGTACCAGCCGATCCCTGCTTTTGCATAGCCGCCGCCTGCACCGCTTTTTGCTTCTTTTTGGGGGGCAAAGGCGCAGTCCCAGTCATGGGGGAGCGTGACTTCCTGCCAGTTTTCATCCGGATAATCCGGCTTTGACAGCTGCTCCTCATTTTCATCTGTCAGCGCAAATAACCAGCCCTCATTCCATAAACTACTGTTTTTATACTGCATGTTTTTTCCTTTTCCTGTCTGAAAGGCCCGTTTTTCGTCTTTTCAGGCAATGAAAGGGGAGCAGAAGCCTGCTCCCCTTATCTTTACAGTTTCTGTATGCTGCAAATATATATGATTTATCTGGTTGCGTACCACGCATCATACTGGCTCTTAAATTCATCCAGTACCGTCTGCAGTCCGGATGCATAGCATTCCTCCAGCATCTGGTCTAAGGTCTTATCCACATCATCGACCAGACCCAGCTGCAGCATGGGTACGTAAGAGGTAAGGACGGTATTTACGGCTGCCTTTTCATTGGCTACCTTTGCATCATCAAATACAAAGGTAATGGTGGGGTTATTTACAACACGCTCCTCCCAGCTGTCGGTTACTTCCTTTTCTCTGGGATCTCCGCCTTCTTCGGAAAGATCACCGTTCTTGATCGCCCAGGAAGCAGATACGGTCATAGGAGGATAATCGCCGGAGGCATCGGCCTTGGTGTATTCGTTGTTGTCATTGATGGTATAGTGCTTACCTTCTTCTCCTAAAAGGATCAGATGATTTACATAGGTATCCATCTTCATGATATCCAGCACCATGGCGGTACGTTCCGGATTCTTGCTGCTGGCGGTGATGGCCATATCGTTGTTGGAATAAGCTTCGCAGCCAACTAAGTGGGGCTTGGTAATGTCATAAGCATTACAGGTTACACCGTCGGTCTGCTCTGCCTGACGCATGTAGGTAAATACAGATCCGTTCCATGCAATGGAAGCTCCCTGCAAAGCGCCGAATGCATCATCATCCGTTACGGTATTGGTTAATGCGGAACGGCTCCATGCACCTGCATCTGCCATTTCCTTCATATCCTTTGCATAAGCGCGGAAGGCATCGTATTCATAAGCAAACTTGATCTCATCGCTGGTAGGAAGGGTTCCCTTGTATTCGTAGATCATGTCGAACCAGTCGGAATCCAGCGCTAAGAAGGTATCGGTCTGTTCCCGGTATACATCCCACAGCTCGTTGTTATCTCCGGCTGCTGCCAGAGCGTAGATACCGGTTTCCGGTGTTTCCTTTTCCGCTACGGTTAATACGTAGTTCTTGTAATCATCCCAGGTCTTTAATTCGGAAATGCCATATTTATCGGCGATATCCTGACGGATGGCAACGATCTTGCCCATGGGCTGTGCGGTATTGGAAGGAACCGCAATGGTCTTACCGGAAAGAGTTGTCTCATCCCAGCTTTCCGCTGCCTGATACTTGTTGGTAAGCGGCATGTTCTTTGCGATAAAATCCTGATCCAGGGTATAGAAGGATCCCTTGGCAGCTTCGGTATACATATAGCACCAGGGAGCGGTAAAGATCAGATCCGCATCGCCACCGGTCAGGGTCAGGGAATACATGGTGGTGTAATCGGACCAGCTCATGAAGCTGACATTTAAGCTGGTGTTAAAAGGAGCCAGGTACTCATTGATAAGTCCTAATACTTCTTCCCAATCTGCCGGTGTGTCACCGATCAGATAGCACTGTACCGTATAGGGACTGCTAAGGTCGATGTTTGCATACATTTCGGGTGTTGCCTTAACTACCCCCTCGCCGATCTTGTCGGGTAGGCCTGCCAGTGCATCACTTGCGCTCGCAGCTGCTGTTGCATCTGCAGATGCTGCATCCGAAGATGCTGTGGTATCTGTGGTTGTTGTGGATGCATCGCCGGCAGGAGTACTTCCTGCATTCGAAGAACCACAGCCTGCAAGCATAGACACGGCCATGCCTGCGGTTAATAAAAGTGCCAGAAATTTCTTTTTCATGATAACCTCCTTGATATCGTTAACCTTTTACTGCTCCTATGGTTAAGCCCTTCACGAAATAACGCTGTACGAAGGGATAAAGCAATACGATGGGACCGGTTGCGATGACCGTCATGGACATCTTCATACTTTCAATGGGAATGGACGGCAGAGCGATACCGGATTTTTCCGCTACGATCCGCATGGCTTCCGCGCTTCCCAGGATCCGCTGGAGATAATACTGCAAGGTAAAGAGATCCTCGTTGGCGATATAGAGCATACAGTTGTACCAGTCGTTCCAGTATGCCAGCGCCGAAAACAGTGCTAAAGTTGCGATCAGCGGCTTGGATAAGGGAAGGATCAGCTTTAAGAAGATCACCAGATCGTTTGCGCCGTCGATCTTGGCGGATTCCGTGATCTCCATGGGAAGCCCTAACATAAAGCTCTTGGCGATGATCATGTTCCATACGGAAAACATTAACGGAAGCAGAAGACCTGCCACATTGTTTTTAAAATTTAAGTACCGCACACACAGCAGATACCAGGGAACCAGTCCGCCGTTAAACAGGGTGGTGAAGAAATAAAAGAAAGAAAAGTTATTTCTCCAGGGGAAGTCCTTCCGGGAAAGTACGTAGCCGGTCATAGTGGCTAAAAATACCGCCAGAAAGGTTCCGATCGCGGTCACACTGATGGTCACGCCATAGCTTTTTAAGATGGCGATGGGATTTTTAAGGCTCAGCTTGTAGCTGTCTAAACTAAAGTTTGCCAGGGAAGGCAGCAGGGGATAGCCGTCCCGGATCAGACTGGTCTCCGCCGTAAAGGAAGCGATGATGATCAGGTAAAAGGGAAGCACACACACCAGGGCAAAGAGGCCGATCAGGATAACACCCACGATATTAATGGACAGTTCATCTCTTCCCAAATGCTTTTTTTGTGTCTTCATGTTGTCCTCACTCATGTGCGTTCTCCTGTTAATAAAGTGCGTAATCGGGATTTGCTTTTTTCACAAGCTTGTTGGCAACGGTTATGGTGATAAAGCACAGTACCGATTGATACAAGCTTGCTGCTGCCGACACGCCGATGTTGCCGTTATCGATCAAAAGCCTGAATACATAGGTATCGATGATCTCCGTGGTCGGCTGTAACAGAGCCGAGCTTCGTACCGTCTGGTAGAACAGACCGAAATCCCCACGGAAGATATTGCCGATCCCCAGAAGTACCAGGATCATCATGGTAGGTACGAGGGACGGGATGGTCAGATACCGGATCTTTTGCCATGCACTTGCTCCGTCGATACTGGCGGCTTCAAACATTTCCTGATCCAGCCCGGTGATGGCTGCCAGATAGACCACGGATCCGTATCCGGTCTGCTTCCAGAGCTTAAGGGCGATGATGACAAAGGGCCAGGCCCCGGGGGTATTGTAGAGATCAAAAGGATTCGCCCCGATCATGGTCAGGATATGGTTAAATACGCCCTTTTCGTAATTGAAGATGTTGTACATTATGGCGCCGGCCACAACCCAGCTGATAAAGTAGGGCAGGAACATAAAGGACTGGGTCAGCTTCTTAAACACCTTGGAGATCAGTTCGTTAATAAGAATGGCACTTCCCATCTCGAACACCACCCCCAGAAAGATAAAGGCGATATTGTAAAGCAGAGTGTTGCGGGTCACCATTCCCAGTTTCCCGGATATCATCAGTGCCTTAAAATTGTTAAGCCCGTTCCAGGGGGAAAAATAGATCCCGCCGTTGTAGTTGTACTGTTTAAAAGCCAGGACAATACCGGTCATGGGTACATAACTGAAAATGATCACATAGATCAGTGACGGTAAGAGCATAAGTAGTAGCAGCCAGTGCCTTCTAACGACTTTCCAGAAAGGAAGTTTTGTTTGAATCTTCTTTGTGTTTTCCATAATTGCTCCTTATTATCCGAAAGAGTCTGCTAGTTTATGCGTTTTATCTGTGCACATCTTATGTCTTTTACTTTCTCTATGCTTTTATTCTATGCAATTTGTACAAGAGCAATCCATTGACGAAGAAACTAAAAAACCGAAAATTCCTGCGCAAAATTGCGCATTCTTTGCGCAATTTTAAACTTTCTTGCGCAAACCGGTTGCATGATAAGATGGGATTTTTTAAGATAAAAGAGATGAAGAATAGAAAGAATTCCGGTTTATCGGAACTGGCAAAACAACTGAATCTGTCGGAAACTACTGTATCCAGAGCGCTATCCGGAAACGGCCGGGTCTCTGTGGCAACCAGAGAAAAGGTTCGCCTTCTTGCAGAAGATCTGGGCTATGTTTCTCCGTCCCAGAAAATGCAGAGCCGATACCGGGATGTTTCCCAGAAAAGCGGCAATGTGGCGTTGGTGCTATCCAGAGACCTTTTGTACGAATCGGAGTTTTTCCATCAGGCGCTCCTTGGGGCTGCTGCCACATTGTCGGAACACAACTACGAGACGCTGCTGATCCTGTGTAATTCCAATGAGTACGGACCTCTTCGCCGTGCTGTGGAAAAAGGCAAGATCGACGGTGCCATCTTTACCAGGTCCATTGCCCAGGAACGAAGCATCGCTCCATTAAAAAAACACGGTCTGCCGGTTGTGGTCCTTGGCTCCGGTAATAAGGATGCCGTTATGGTAGATGGCAATATCGCCCTGGCCTGCCGGGAGCTGGTAGCTGCCGTAGCCGCAAGCGGCGCAAAAAAGATTGCTTATATCGGCGGTAATCTGGATTATGTGGTAAATGCCAATCGCCGAAAGGGTGTTGCCCGCGGGATCTTTGATATGGATGAAAACGCAGACGATTCTATGCTGGTTGGAAATGTAGAAAATCGGGAAGATTGCTTTTCCGCTGTGGAACGGTCCCTGTCCCATCACGCCGATGCCATCATCTGCGGTGACGATGTGCTGACGACCTGGGCCTTTGAAGCGCTGGTGGAATCCGGCTTATCGGTTCCGGATGACATGCTGCTGGCTTCCTGTTTTGACTCCAACAGCATGGTCCATCACAGTCCACCCATCACAGCCGTTCGGATCGACGCCCGCAGTCAGGGAATCGCCGCTGCACAGGCCATGGTGGATCTCTTAAAGGGCCGTGAGGTAAAACACATGATCCGCACGGAACACGAGATCATCATTCGCCAGTCTACCCGAAGAAAACATTAAAGATCCGAAGGGTTTCTTTTTTTCTTACTTTTTTACGATCTCTTCACTGTCTAACAGGATGGTGAAGGGACCGTCGTTTAAGAGAGATACTTTCATATCTCCGCCGAATACGCCTTTTTCCACTACCGGCACTACTTCCCGGCATTTTTCACAGACATATTCATACAGTTCATTGGCATATTCCGGCTTTCCCGCATTCACAAAGGAAGGCCGGTTTCCTTTTCGGCAGTCGGCATACAGCGTAAACTGGGAAATGATCAGTAGTTCTCCGCCCACATCGGAAAGGGATAAATTGATCTTATCGTTTTCATCCCGGAAGATCCGAAGTCCTGTCATCTTGGATACCATTTTGTCCGCGATCTGTCTGGTGTCACTATCTTCGATGCCAAGCAGCACCAGAAAGCCTTTCCCAATCTTTCCTACTACGCTTCCCTCTACGGTTACGGAAGCTTCTCCTACTCTTTGTACTACCATTCGCATTGTTTTTCCCTCTGCTCGCTCTTTTTTATCGGTTCTTTCTGTCCTTATTTCTAAGGACAGATTCTGTTTCCCTGTTTTTCTGCGCTTTGCTATAATCAGTTTAAACACATTTCTTACATTTGCTTATTATTCTATTTACAATCTTCCTCTTCTGAGGAGAAAGGATTCTTTATGGCTTTTACGATCTTACCAGACCCTCTGACGGATTATCCCTATAGCATCCGCGATGTCCATATCTCGGATCCCTTTATCCTGGCGGATGAAAAAACCGGCTTATATTATACCTATGTACAGTTTGTGGATCCCAAACGCTTTCCCGATCTTCTGGAGAAAGAGTCCTGTTTTTATGTGCTTTCTTCTCCGGATCTGGTCCACTGGTCCGTTCCCAGGATTTGCTTTCGAAAAGGCAGTTTCTGGGCAGATCAGGATTATTGGGCGCCGGAAGTTCATATCTGGCAGGGCCGCTACTATCTGATCTCCTCTTTTCGCGCAAAGGGAAAAATGCGGGGCTGTCAGTGTCTGGTAGCGGATTCTCCCGAAGGCCCCTTTACGCCGGTAGGAGATGGGCCTGTCACGCCCGAAGGCTGGCAATGTCTGGACGGCACCTTATATGTAGATCCGGACGGTGCACCCTGGATGGTATTCTGCCATGAATGGATGCAGGTTTTTGACGGCCAGATCTGTGCCATTCCCTTAAGCAAAGAGCTGGACCGCGCCATTGGCGATCCCGTTATTTTATTTCGCGCTTCCGATGCTCCCTGGCGGGGAGATATCGCAGCAGACGGCGGCCTGGTAACCGACGGCCCCTTCCTGTATCATCTGCCGGATGGTGATCTGATCATGCTCTGGTCCAGCTTTTCTGCCCGGGGTGGTTATACTGTCGGTTATGCAAGAAGCAGGTTCGGTCGTCTACTCGGTCCCTGGGAGCAGGAACCGGTTCCTCTGTATGCACTGGACGGCGGTCATGCCATGCTGTTTCGCTCCTTTGGGGAACAGCTGATGATGAGTCTTCATTGTCCCAATATTCACGAAAAGAAGCGGATCCTCCTGTTTGAAATGGAGGAAAGTGCTCACACGCTATCTATTATAAATGAAATCACCGGAAACTGGTATCACGCAGCCGGCGGCAGCGCTAAGGATTGGCGCTATCACACTCCCTGTGACGAAGCATTTCATTTTCGATGTGATCCCACCTTCCACAAATAGTCAGAATTGTTTTACGAAACCCTATTTTCGTGCCATAATATATGAGAAAAGAGCATCCTTACTGGATGCTCTTTTTAATCGAACATGAGGGCAGGCATCTATATGAATCGGAAAACCTTTTTATCCAGACATCATCTGTACATTCTGTTTATCGCACTTGCATCGCTTTTTTTGCGTTTCCAGTTCCGGGATTTTGTAAGCCTTGATATGGAACGTTATCTGCAGCCCTGGTATGATCAGCTTTCTGCCTTAACTTTTCGGGAAGCCCTTGTAACCCAGGTCGGTAACTATAATCTTCTGTATCAGCTGATCATTTATCTGCTGACGCGTTTACCCGGTGAAGCCCTGTTAAAATACAAGACCTTATCGGTTCTTTTTGATCTCATCCTTGCTGCCGGCATCTATTCCTTTGTAAAAAAGATCGCAAACGAAAATCTTGCTCTTTTGGGATTTGCCCTTACGCTGTTTCTGCCCACTGTCTGGCTTAACTCTGCTGCCTGGGCACAGTGCGACAGCATCTATGTGGCCTTCATCATCTGGTCTTTGTACTATTTATACGATCAGAAAGAGTTTCCTGCCTTTATCTGCTTAGGTCTGGCTTTCTCCTTTAAGTTACAGACCATTTTCATCCTGCCCTTCATCTTGTATATCTATGTGATCCGGGAAGGAAAAAAAGAGCAGCGGATCCACTGGTATCATTTTTGCCTGATCCCTGCTGTCATGTTTCTTACCGCGATCCCCAATCTGATTGCCGGAAGACATTTCCTGGATCTGTTTCGGATCTATCTTCTCCAGACCGACTATTATAAGGACATTGCCCTTAATTATCCCAGTTTCTGGAATCTCCTGCACCTGTCCTATGCCTTCGACAAATTATGGTGCATCGGCTTTACCGGTTTACTTCTCCTGATCCTTATGATCCTCTTTTCCCGGAAAAATGCCCTTCCGGATGGAAAGGATTTTTTATGGTGTGCCTTTTTACTCAGTTATACCTGCGTCCTTTTCCTACCGGCCATGCATGAGCGCTATGGGTATCTCTATGAGATCCTTGCGCTTCTTCTTGCTTTTTCTTCCAGTATCGGCTGGATCAGTGTGTTGTCCCTGCAATTACTTACGCTCCAGACCTATAATCGATACCTGTATTCCACTGCCTACAATCTGGAGTTTTTAAGTATCCTGAACATCGCTTTATATCTGTTTATGCTTTATGCTTTTTTCCGTCGCCTTAGCGGAAAGGAGCTTACCTTATCGATCCTGTCCTTTAAAGAGGATCTTCCGGAAACCGGGCTTTGGGGCAGATCCTTTTCCTTTAAACGCAGTAAGCCTTTCCTCAGCAGTTTTTCCAATGAAGAGAAAAAGGAACACTTATCCTCCATCCTCCTGCTGACCGGTATCTTTGTGCTCCTTGGATCCATGCATTTAGGACAGATGAAAGCGCCCACTTCCGGCGTAATGGTTGGTCAGAATACGGAGGAAGGCTGTCAGATTTTTATCCGCTTATCTTCCAATCAATATGTGGATTCTGTTTGTGTTTATCCCTTTCTTTCCGGCAAAGCTGCCTTCCGTCTCTTCTATGCCAAGGACGGAGACTGGGAACAGCTGGAGTGCGATGAAACCCTTGGAGGCGTCTTTACCTGGAAACGGATCGAAGTAAAGGAAACGACCTACGAGTTTTGCCTGATCATTGATGAAGCCGAGGCGGAAATCGGTGAGATCGTTTGTCTGGATGGTGAAGGAAAACAGATCCCCCTTGCCGATACCTCTACCCCTGCCCAGTTATATGATGAGCAAGACATCCTGCCGGAAACCCCTACCGGGTTTAATTCCATGGTCTTTGATGAGGTATACCACGGACGGACCGCATATGAATTTTTACATACTCTGCCGATCTATGAAAATACCCATCCTACTTTAGGTAAGATCCTGATCAGCATCGGTATCGCAATCTTTGGTATGAATCCCTTTGGCTACCGTATCGTCTGCCTGCTGTTTGGCATTTTCTGTATCCCGTTGATCTATCTGTTTGTTCTTCGGATCACCGGCAAACGCTCCTTTGCCTTTTTAGGCGCTTTGCTGCAGATTACGGAATTCATGCACTATAGCCTGTCCCGTATCGCTACCATTGATGTGATCGTTGCATTTTTTGTTCTTTGTATGTTTTACGGAATCTTCGCCTTCCTTCAGGAAGAGCGCTACCGGTATCTGATCTTTTCCGGTATCAGTTTCGGATTTGGCGTAGCTACCAAGTGGACTGCCCTCTATGCCGCTGCCGGCATTGCTCTGATCCTTCTGATTTACATGATCCTGCGGATCAAACAGCATACTCCTGATTTTCATCTTGTTCGATTTATCTTTACCTGCTGCGGTGTGTTTATCCTGTTTCCTGCCTGCGTTTATGTACTTTCCTACATCCCTTTTGCGAAAGCTTATCCGGATCAGAATATTTTCCAGCATGCCGTTTCCAACAGTATCAACATGCTAAACTACCATAAATCCGTGAACCAGCCGCATTCCTTTGAATCAAAGTGGTATACCTGGCTCTTTGACTGGATCCCGCTTGTGGATTTCCGTACCACCAGCGGCTCTTATAAATGCACCATTGCTACCTTTGTGAATCCCTTTATCTGTTTTGCCGGTCTTATCAGTGTGTTCCATCATCTTTATCTGACCATCAAGAAGGATATTCCTTCGGCGCTGCTTATTGTTTTTTACCTGGCGATGCTGCTTCCCTGGGTCTTCATCAGCCGTACCGTATTTATCTATCAGTATTTTATCTGCACAAAGATCCTGATCCTCATGATCTGCCACAGCATCCAGGTACTTCCTTTTCAGGATGAAACAAAAGTGATCCGTTTGACCGGTACGGTTTCCGCCGTGCTCTTTGTCATCTTTTTCCCGGTGATCTCCGGTATTATGGTGAATGCCAATTATATTAATCAGATCCTGAACATCTTTCCCAAGTGGTGGTTCTAGTTTCTGTTTCGGTTTTATGCATAACAAAAGGAGCCTGTTCTTCAGGCTCCTTTTTACGTTCCCGATGCGATTCGAACGCACGACCTTCCGCTTAGGAGGCGGACGCTCTATCCTGCTGAGCTACGGAAACATTTATCAAAAAACAGACGGTTCTGTTTTTGACACCTCTTTATTATTCCATACCATCGCCCATAAGTCGACCCTGTAACCAAACATTTCCCTTAAATCTTCGACCGACTTCCGGCTCTCCGTAGAGATCCTTTTCGTTGATACACAGATCCATTTCCATCTCATAGACGAAAAGGGTCATGATATAGACCTTTTCTCCGGTGATATGATTTTCCACCTTGCGACAGGAAGTGATCTCCCCGATCAGCGCATACTGGTCACACTCCACACCGTAGGGCATAAAGGTGGTTTCCACCAGTGTATACAGATCGTTGGTGCGGATCTTCTTGGAAAGGTTGGCGTAGATATCCAGCTCTCCCTTTGTCAGGGTCTCGAAGGCTTCCGGATCTCCTTCTCTGGCTTCCTTGATCAGGGTCCTCCGATCCTTGGATTTTTTTAAGAATCCATCGGCAGAAGAGGTATTCTGGCTAATGGGCATAAGGATCGTTCCCGAAGATGCTAATGCCGTAAAGGAAAGACTGGTCTGCGCAAAGGGAAACCGGCCCTCCTTTTTTGCTTTCACATAAGTTAAGGGATTCTGGAGATAGAAGATAATGGAAATTCCCATCTTCATATCATCGCAGATTCCCAGGTAAGCATCCGTGTCACACTTTTTTTCGATGGACACTTCTTCGTTGGAAGAAATGGTCTGGCTGCGGAGATAGGGATAATAATGATCAAAGAAAAAAACATTCTCATCATCAAATTCTCCGCAAACCGTAATACCGATATCTTCACCGAAATCCATGGAAAACTGCCCCAATGTGGAGAAGTCTTCCTTGGATACGTATATTCGCTCTGTTGCGCCGTGCACGATCTTATCCAATATGGATTTTAAATCTCTTCGCTCCGTGAGGGTCGAAAAGCCGATGGCACGTAAATAACTATGCAATGTTATCCTCCTGCTTATGGACGGAGCTCGGTCTTGCCACCCATGTAAGGCTGTAATACGGTAGGGATCTTAACCGAACCGTCTGCCTGGAGATTGTTCTCCAAAAATGCGATGAGCATTCTGGGCGGAGCCACTACGGTATTGTTCAGGGTATGTGCAAGATACTTGGTCTTGTCCTCTTTCTCGATACGGATCTTTAATCTTCTGGCCTGTGCGTCGCCTAAGTTGGAACAGCTTCCCACTTCGAAGTACTTCTTCTGACGGGGAGACCATGCTTCCACATCCACACTCTTAACCTTAAGATCTGCCAGATCACCGGAGCAGCATTCCAGTGTACGAACAGGAATGTCCATACTGCGGAACAGATCTACAGTGTTCTGCCATAATTTATCAAACCACATGGGAGATTCTTCGGGTTTACATACCACGATCATCTCCTGCTTTTCAAACTGATGGATACGATATACGCCACGCTCCTCAATACCATGCGCACCTTTTTCCTTACGGAAGCAGGGAGAGTAACTGGTAAGTGTCTTGGGCAGTTCACTTTCGGGAATGATCTGATCGATAAACTTACCGATCATGGAATGCTCACTGGTACCGATCAGGTAGAGATCTTCTCCTTCGATCTTGTACATCATGGCATCCATTTCCGCAAAGCTCATAACACCGGTTACCACATTACTGCGGATCATGAAAGGAGGAACACAATAAGTGAATCCCCGATCGATCATAAAATCTCTTGCATAGGAGATGACTGCAGAATGTAATCTGGCGATATCACCCATGAGATAATAGAATCCGTTTCCGGCAACTCTTCTGGCGCTGTCCAGATCCAGACCATGAAGGCTCTCCATGATCTCGGAATGATAGGGAATCTCAAAATCGGGAACCACCGGCTCACCGAAACGTTCTCTTTCTACATTTTCACTGTCGTCTTTTCCAATGGGAACGCTGGGGTCAATGATGTTGGGAATGACCATCATGCGCTTTAAGATCTCTTCCTGTAAAACGGGCTCTTTTTCTTCCAGCTCCTGCAGACGCTTTGCGTTTTCGGCAACCTCAGCCTTCTTTGCTTCGGCTTCTTCCTTTTTGCCTTCCTTCATTAACGCACCGATCTCTTTGGAGATCCGGTTTCTGGAAGCACGCAGGTCATCGGCTTCCTGCTGTACCTGACGAGCCTCTGCATCCAGGGCAATCACTTCATCTACCAGAGGAAGCTTGCTATCCTGAAATTTCTTTTTGATGTTTTCCTTGACGATTTCCGGGTTCTCCCGTAAAAACTTAATATCGATCATTTTATTTATCTCCTTTAACCTTCGCTGTCTATCACATAATCGATAAAGATTCTGTTTTGTTTGCTCAGGTCCATATACATATTGTGAATGGGATCACCCTCTTTGGTTTCCAACAGTTTGATCACCGGTAGATCCGGATCGTCTTCGTTATTTTCCGAGATGATTCCAACGATACCGTCCGTAAGCTTTACCTTGGTTCCAATGGGATAGGTTACGAACAGCTCTAAAAACGCGTCTAATATTTTACCATCATAGAGAACGTTTTTAAAGATTTTCACATACTCTATGACTTCATAGATCTTTCCGGGACGGTTTGCGATACCGCACAGTTTCTCATCAAAATCTTCCAGAATGGAAAGGATCTTGGCACCGTCACTTAAATTGTTCCTGCCATAAGGATAACCGCTGCCATTGATATACTCATGGTGATTCAAGATGATTTCCTTTGCATATTGGGAGATCCAGGTTTCCTTTTCCAGAACATGGTATGCATATACCGGATGCTTGTAATATTCCTCCCGATCCGCTGCAGAAAATTCTTCTATGGGACGGTTCTCATATTCCACGGTAATGTACCGTAATCCCAGATCATGCAAAAGGGCTGCCACCCCGATGTCATGGATCTGTTCCTGGGGAAGATCCAGATGTAATGCCAATACAATCGCCTTTGAGCTGATGTTTACTGAGTGCTCATAGAGATCCGGCTTTCGAACTTTAATATCGTACACGCGTTCGATAACCTCTTTCTCGTTGGCAATCTGTCCGATGATCTGATCGGCTGTATCGTTTAACTTCTCCAGTTCCTTTCGATTACGGAAGGTATGACGGCCCAGGATATCGCGAACGGACTTCTGCAATTCCCCTTTGGTTTCCTGTCTGACTTCCTGCAGTTCAGGTGTCAATACCGGAGGTACATCCTTGATATAGACATAGTCTATATGCATCCTCTTTAATTTCTCGATCAGCTCTTTGGTCAAAGCGGTCCCTGGAGCCAGCAGCATCTTGTTGTTGACCGTGTTGACTTCTACACCTAATATGTCGTTTTCTTTAATTTGGTCGATATTCTTCTTAATCAATACCCATCGCCTGATTCAATGCCTGCTGTTCTTCTTCTCCCAGCAGGATCATTGACTTTCCATTCTTAATCTCTTTAATGTACGAGTAACCACCCTCTGTACTGTGTACAGAGTTTAATATGAAACCATTGTCTTTTCCATCCAGAAGGGCAAGGGAAAAACTGAGTTTTCCTCCCATCTGGTTAAAGGCATCATATTTCACTAAACCAATCTTCTGATAGCATCCGGTGAGCTGCTTGTAGATATCCTTGATATCTCCTTTGCTCTTTTCCGTTGCTGCACGCAGGTACTTATTGTCCTCTAATAATGTAAGGATCTTTTCTTCCAGATTCCCTGCGCTTTTCCCCTTCATAAAGGTTTTGTATTTCTTTTTCAGGTTACTGATCGCTACTGCCTGAACGATCAAAAAGATGAACAGTAAGACGATGAGTGCTGTAAGGCCGATGATCAGATACCCGATATCCAGACTGCCTAATCCTATGTTGCTTAATACGACGCTTTCCATATGTTCCCCTATAATCTTTTATTTCATTAACAGATCGCAGAGTTTATCAAAATCTTCTGCACAGTAGAAATCGATCTCCAGTTTTCCGGCTCCGTTTTCTCCGGATACTACAGATACCTTTGTATTTAACTTGCTTTTTAAGACTTCTTCTCTCTTGCGATAGATTGCTTCCAGACTTTCGTCCTTCTGTTTTACTTTCTTAGCAGACTGAGGCTTGCCGATCTGCTTTACCAGTTTCTCGACTTCACGTACGCTCAGCTTTTCATCAAATGCCTTCTGCGCAAGGTCATATTGCTTCTCCGGATCCTCTACGGTAAGTAATGCTCTTACATGACCGGTGGTGAGTTTCTCGTCAATGAGCATCTGCTGTACTTCGTCGCAAAGTTTTAATAAACGGATAGCATTGGTTACAGCGCTTCGGCTCTTGGAAACCTTTTCCGCTACTTCATCCTGCTTAAAGTGAAACTCATCCATCAGACGTTTGTACGCCATGGCTTCTTCGATGGGGTTTAAGTCTTCTCGCTGGATATTTTCAATGAGGGAGATCTCTACGATTTCTTCCTCTGTAAAGTTCTTGATGATGACCGGTACTTCTTTTAACCCGGCAAGCTTACTGGCTCTCCATCTTCGCTCACCGGCGATGATCTCATAGTGATCTTTTCGATCCTGTACCATGATCGGCTGCAGTAAGCCATACTGTTTAATAGAGTCTGCCAGTTCCTGTAAGGCATCCTCATCAAAGTTTTTACGAGGCTGGTTCCGGTTGGGTTCGATCTTGGAGATCTTGACTACCGTTTCGGTTCCGCCTTTGCTCATTTCCTGTAAGTATGCACTGGGTTCTTCCGCTACGGGAGCTTCCTGTTTCTTCTCAGGGATCAGGATATCCAGTCCTTTCCCCAATCCGCCTTTTTTCTTGGTTGCTTTTGCTTGCGCCATGGTATTCTATGCTCCTCTCATTTGTTTCACGTGAAGCTTTTACGATTATTTTTTCTGTTTGATAACCTCATCTGCCAGGCTGCGATACGCTTCTGCACCGGTAGACTTGGGATCATAGATCAGGATCGGCTGTCCGTAACTGGGTGCTTCGGATAAACGTACGCTTCTGGGAATAATGGTGTTATATATATTCTCGGAAAGATTTTCCCGAACGTTTTCTACTACCTGGTTAGACAGATTGGTACGGGAATCGTACATGGTAAATACGACTCCGTCCATGGTCAGTTTGTCATTGAGACGCTCTTTGATCAGGTTGATGGTACGGATCAACTGACTGAGACCTTCCAGTGCAAAGTATTCACACTGGATAGGGACGATCACGGAGTCGGCTGCCGTCAATACATTGATCGTCATCTGATTAACAGCCGGAGGACAATCAATAATGATGAAATCGTACTGATCCGTTATATAATCCATTTCATCCTTGAGAATATATTCTCTTCGGTCCATCTCCAGACCGGATAATTCTACTTCAAATGCAGCCAGATCCATATTGGCCGGGATCAGGTTTATGTTGGGAGATACTTCTTTAATAATGCAATCCTGAACATTTGCTTCTCCCAGAAGCAGATCGTACAGGGTATAATCCAGTTCGTTTTTCTCCACTCCCAGTCCGCTGGTTGCGTTTCCCTGCGGATCGGCATCCACTACCAGGACTTTCTTTCCTTTTTCTGCCAGACCTGCTCCCAGGTTTACAGCTGTAGTGGTTTTTCCTACGCCACCTTTGTTGTTTGCTATGGCAATTATTCTACCCATTGGCTTCTTGTTTCCCCGTGTTTCTATACTTTCTTTATGAGACACTACATCTTGTGTCTGCTGTGATTGTTTCACAGTTTTCGGTGATTCCGGTCTGATCATGTTTCACATATCCATCTACTATATATAGTGGTCTGAATGTTTCACGTGAAACATTATATGGTATTTGTTTGAATTGGTTGAAACAATTATCATGCAATGTTTCACGTGAAACATTGCATATAAGATCCCTAAATCTAGTAAATTTTGATCAGATTGTTACGGATCGCAAAAATAGCAGCCTGTGTACGGTCGTTAACATTGATCTTCTTAAAGATATTGGAGATATGATTCTTAACAGTACGTTCACTGATATTTAAGCTGGTAGCAATCTCTTTATTATAATTACCACCGGCAACCTGGATCAGCACTTCCAGCTCGCGGCGTGTCAGACAGGACAGTTTCTCCTGATCGATGTCCCGATTGATCAATCGGGAATTCAGGGAAGGAATCAGAGAGGGCTGGATATACTCATCTCCTCTGAAAACACATTCCACTGCAGATTTCAGATCTTCTGCTCCGGAGTCTTTCAGGATGTAACCATCAACTCCCATATCAACTGCCTTTACCAGATATTCCACTTCATCATGAACAGTAAGAACCAGAACTTTGATACTGATCAGGTCCTCCATTAAATGCTCCAGTACTTCGATGCCGTTCATTCTGGGCATATTAATATCTAAAAGAAGAACATCGGGTTTTAATTTCTTGATCACATCCAATGTTTCTTCACCGTCTGCTGCTACACCAACTACCTTGATCTTACCATCGAACTCCAGAAGATTTCGGATACCTTCCCGAACCATTGCATGATCATCGGCAATTACAACCTTGATACTGTTATCCATAAGCTAAACCTCTCTTTCAACCAATCACTTCTGCAGGAATGGTAATTGTTATTTTCGTTCCGGCTCCGGCTTTGCTGTTGATCGTTACTTTGCCACCCAATACGGAGATCCGTTCTTTTAAAATGCGGATTCCAAAATGATGATCATCATCATAATGTTTCACGTTGAACCCAATGCCATCATCCTGTACCACAAACTTCAAAACATCTTCTGTCTGGGTAGCCGTTAAAGAAAGATGTTCTGCATTGGAATATTTGATCGCGTTGATCAGGCATTCTCTCAGGGACCGATAAATGGTAGCGATGAGAAGAGGCTGATCGCAGGTAAGTCCTTTGACCTCTGCCCGCAGGATCATATTGGGACAGAGTTTATTAATATCTTCCTTGGTATTTTGTACCAACTGTTCCAGTGTATCGGAAAGACCTAAGTCTTCGATGGACATCGGACGAAGTTCAAAGAGCTGACGACGCATGTCATTAATGGTTCCGCGAAGATAATTCTCCGCATCTTTTAATTCCTCTTTGGCCCGATCCACATCTTTACTCATATAAAGAGAAACCAGTTCCAGTCTATGGATCAGACTGGTCAGATCCTGTAACGGTCCGTCGTGAATATCCCGGGCCATACGCTGCCGTTCTTTTTCCTGAACTTCCAGAACCTGAAGATTGGAAAGTTCTCCTTTATCTTTTTCCGGCCTCACTCCTTTTGACAGTTGCTCCATGCAAGCCTTATAGGTAAGAAGCTTATCCAGTTTCTCTGTAAGTTCACGGGACTCATCTTCCAGTTTGCGGAGCTTCTCCTTATAAAGAGTCACCCGTTCATCGGTTTTACCGACGGGAAATCTGGGAGAAAACAAAGATGCATCATCAAAGGAAGCATCGATGGATCTTAAAAAAGCTGTGGTCTCCTGCATCTGGATCTGTAACTGTTCCAGCGCCTCCCGGCATTCATATATGTCTTCATTGAGACCAAGTAAAATCTTCTTGGTCGCGGCTTCATTTTTGGTCATAAATACACTCTGTTGCTATGAGTAAATAATAGAATACACCTCTTTTATCATAGCCCATTCCAAACTATGTGAAAAGAACCTTTTTAAAAGAGAGGCTCTTTGGAAGGAAGTCCTGCCTTCCTTGGATATGACATAGGTGTCGTTTTGGTCTTCTGTATACGGATCAGATAACGATCATAATCTGTTCCCGGTAATAAGAATTCCAAAGAGGAGATCACTTCTCCACCGCAAAGCCTGATGGCTCTCTTTGCAAGTTCTAATTCCTCCGCTCCTTTATCTCCTTTATAGGAAATAAAAGAACCATCCTTTCGAACAAAAGGAAGGCAAAGTTCTGACAATGTTGTCAGATTTGCTACCGCCCGGGAGGTACACAGATCATATTGCTCCCGATACTGTTTATCTTTACCGAAATCCTCTGCTCTTCCGTGAATGGTATGGATATCCTTAAGCTGCAGTTCATCGATGACTGCATCTAAGAATTTCAGTCTCTTCTGAAGAGAATCCAGTAAGGTAACCGAAAGAGAAGGAAAACAGATCTTTAAGGGAATTCCGGGAAAACCGGCTCCGGTTCCCACATCCATCAGGGAAAGGTTCTTTTCGGTAAGGATCTTTAGATCCATAACCTTCACAAAGGATAAGCTATCCAGAAAATGTTTCTCACAAACCTCTTTAAAATCGGTAATGGCGGTAAGGTTCATCACCTTATTCCATTCCACCAGCAGATCGTAATACTTTTGAAAGGCCCGGACCTGCTCATCGGAAAGAGAAATATTCAGTTCTTTACAGGCTGCAATAAATCTATCCAAGGGTATCCTTCCTGGAAATCTTTTCCAAATGCACCAGTAACATGGAAACATCTGCCGGAGTCACGCCGGAAATACGGGAAGCCTGTCCGATGGAAATGGGACGAAACTCCTTCAGTTTCTGTCTGGCTTCCAGGCGTAGGGAATCCACTTCATCGTAATCAAGATCAGCGGGTATTTTCTTTCCCTCCAGCTTAGCAAACTGTTCCACCTGTTTATTTTGTCTGGCAATGTAACCGGCATATTTGATCTGAATATTGACCTGCTCCCGAACAGCCAGAGAAAGCTCAGGTCGTTCCGGGTCTAAGGGAGCAACCAGATCATAGGATAGCTCGGGTCTGCAGATCAGTTCCGCAAGAGAACATCCGGTTTTTAAAGGTTCCGATCCTACGCTTTGTAAAAATTCACCGGTAGATGCAGCTGCACCGACGATGACTTCTTTTAATCGTGCCGTTTCTGTAAGGATCAGCTGTTCCTTTTCAAGGGTCTTTTCATATTCCTCTTTGGAAACAAGACCTACCTGATAACCATATTTGCGAAGACGCAGATCAGCATTATCCTGCCTAAGCAATAAACGGTATTCCGCACGGGAGGTCATCATACGGTAAGGCTCCCGATTATCCTTAGTAACCAGATCATCGATCAGAACGCCGATATAGGATTCGGAGCGTTTTAACACCAGCTGCTCTTTTCCAAGCAGAAGGCAGGATGCGTTGATCCCGGCGATCAGTCCCTGAGCTGCTGCTTCCTCATATCCGCTGCTGCCGTTAAACTGACCGGCCGCAAAAAGTCCGGAAATGCCTTTGAACTCTAATGTCGGATACAGCTCTCTCGCACTGATGCAATCATATTCAATGGCGTAAGCATTCTTAACGATCTTGCAATGTTCCAATCCCGGAACCGTACGATACATGGCAAGCTGTACATCTTCCGGGAGAGAAGAACTCATACCTCCCACATACATCTCATTGGTATAGAGACCTTCCGGTTCAATGAAAACCTGATGTCGCTCTTTATCCGCAAAGCGCACGACCTTATCCTCAATGGAAGGACAATAGCGCGGGCCGGTTCCTTCGATGACTCCGGCATAGATCGGAGAACGATCCAGATTTTCCCGGATGATCTCATGGGTTTCTTCGTTGGTATAGGTCAGATAACAGCTAACCTGTTCTTTCTGAATAGAAGCAGGATCGGTGGAAAAAGAAAAAGGAACGATCTCTTCATCCCCTTTTTGTTCTTCCATCCGGGAATAATCCAGGGTGCGCCCATCCATTCGGGCAGGAGTTCCGGTCTTAAAACGTCTTAAGGAAATACCGTTATCCAGAAGGGACTGCGAAAGATGATTGGCCGCCTGTAATCCGTTGGGTCCGGTATAGGTAATGGATTCGCCGCAAAGACATCTGGCTTTTAAATAGGTACCAGTACAGATGATCACCGCTTTGCAAAGATATACACCACCGGTAGTGATCTTCACCCCGATGATCCTGCGCTTTGCAGCAGAATCCGATCGAACCTGATCGGCATCATCCGTTAACAGTTCGCTTACTTCCGCCTGTTTAATCGTAAGATGCTCCTGATTTTCCAAAACCAGCCGCATCTGTCTGCTGTAATCGGATTTATCGGCCTGTGCACGAAGGGAATGTACGGCAGGACCTTTGGAACGATTGAGCATCTTTGACTGGATGAAGGTCTTATCAATATTTTTGCCCATCTCTCCGCCTAAAGCATCCAGTTCTCTGACCAGGTGCCCTTTGGAAGAGCCTCCGATATTGGGATTACAGGGCATCAGCGCAATACTGTCCACACTGACGGTAAAGATCACCGTCTCCAGTCCAAGGCGAGCACAGGCAAGGGCAGCTTCGCATCCGGCATGACCGGCTCCGATAACGCATACATCCACTTCTTCCCGGATTTCGGTATGATGTTTTTTTTCTGTAAATGTTTCTTCCATACTCTATTAAAAATGTAATTACTTTCCCATACAGAATTTGGAAAAGATCTCTTCTGCCAGATCATCATCGATCTCTTCTCCGATGATAAATCCCAAAGATTTATAAGCATCCATGAGATCGATGGAAAGAAAATCCTCCGGCATCTGATCTTCCAATGATCGTTGTACCTGTAAAAGAGAATCCCGAACCTGCTCCATCAGATCCTTATGACGTACATTAGTCAGATAGATCTGATCGTTCATCGTAAGACTTCCCTGATAGAAAAGTTCTTTTACTTTTTCCGTCAGTTCCTTTAATCCCTCTCCGCTTAATGCAGACACGGGAAGGATTGCTTTGGCACGGGGAAGAAGCTCCACGATTTCTTTTTCCGGAATATTCTGTGCAATATCTTTTTTATTTAGTAACACCAGGACCTTTTTGTCCTGTATCATAGTAGCGATCTTACGATCTTCCTTTGTGATCTGGTCGGATCCGTCCAACAGATACAGGATCAGATCCGCTTTTTCGGCATAGGCAAGAGCTTTTTCAACGCCGATCTGTTCGATCTGATCCTCAGATTCATGAATTCCTGCAGTATCCACCAGATGAAGCTGCATTCCTTCCAGAAGGATATCTTCTTCCAATACATCTCTGGTCGTTCCGGCAATATCCGTAACAATGGCCCGCTCTTCTCCCAGAAGGAAATTTAAAAGAGAGGATTTACCGGCATTAGGCTTACCAAGGATCACCGTGTAGATTCCTTCCTTTCGGATCCTGCCGCTGGAGTAGGAACGGATCAGTTCATTTACCTGGGTTAAAATTGACCTGATCTTTCCGGAAAGCTTTTCCGGATAACCCGTGAGGGAAATATGCTCCGGATCATCCAGTGCGGATTCGATAAAAGCGATCTCATAAAGGATCTCCTGACGAAGAGATATGATACACCTGGATAATTGTCCACGCAGCTGCTTCACAGAAGCATTTAAGGCAAACTCATTCTGAGCGGAAATGGTATCCATTACCGCTTCTGCTTCGGAAAGATCCAATCTTCCGTTTAAAAAAGCGCGCTTGGTAAATTCTCCGGGTTCAGCAATACGGATCCCGTGTTTTGTAAGAAGGTGTAAAACCTTCTGTAAAACAAAGGGACCGCCATGACAATTGATCTCTACGGAGTCTTCTGCAGTATAGGAATGCGGTGCACGAAAAACAGAGACCAGAACCTCATCGATCATCTGATCCTGATCATATATAAAACCATAATGAATGGTATATGCAGGAGCCTCTTTTAAAGGCTTCTTTTTCTTAGTCCGGAAGATCTCATCACAAACCGCAATGGAATCCGGTCCGCTCACACGTATGATGCCGATCCCGGAAGGAGCTGTTGCCGTAGCAATAGCACAAATCGTATCCGATTGATACATGGCACTCCATAAAGAAAAAGTCCGCAGTAAAGAAACTCCGGACTTTTCCGTATGACAAACAAACTTATTTCTTTAAGGTTACAACCACATGACGATAAGGCTCTTCCCCTTCGGAATGAGTGGTTACATAACGATCATTCTGAAGAGCAGAGTGGATGATCCGTCTCTCATAAGGATTCATAGGCTCTAAAGATACACTTCTCTTGGTTCTCTTAACCTTATAAGAAATGTTCTTTGCAAGATTCTCCAGTGTTTCTTTTCTTCTTCTTCTGTAATCTTCGGTATCAACCTTCACACGGATATATTCCTCTGTGTCACGGTTTACTACTAAAGAAACAAGATACTGAAGAGAATCCAGAGTCTGACCTCTCTTACCGATGAGCAATCCCATATCATCACCGGTTAAGTTGATATCCATCTCTTTTTCTACATCATCATAGGTTGCATCGATGACAACCGTCATATTCATAGCAGCAAAAACATCATTTAAGAAGATCTTTGCCTGATCAATAATGGAACCCTTAACCTTGGCTTTGATCACAGCCTGCTTGGAACCGATTCCCAGAAAGCCGGAGGCTCCTTCTTCTACTACTTCATATTCCAGCTTATCACTGGTAACGGAAAATTTCTGACAAGCTTCAGTAATTGCATCTTCAACGGTTTTTGCACTAAATACTTCAAAATCTGCCATTTTCTTATCCTCGTTATCCTATTTGTTATCGATTATACGTATTATAATCACTGACTAAATTGATCTTTTCAGCTATACTTCCCTTTTTCGGATTTTCTACATACAATCCGCTGGAATCTACAGTAGAAGAAGCGGAAGAATTTTTGGTGATCCGCTCTCTTCTGGAAAGCTGTACTTTGCTCTGCTCTTCCTGCTGCTGTGCAGAAGCTGCCTGGATCGCACGGGTACTCTTTTCCGCATAACTGCTTAAGTTTCCGGTAAGACCGGCTTTTTCCAGTTTCTTGGCAGCCTTTGCTTTATTCTTTTCGATTTCCTTGTCCCAATCGATCTTATCAATATGCTTGTTGATCACAACCTGCTGAATACCACGAACAACCGCACCGGCGATCCAGTAGATACCCATACCTGCAGGAAGTGTAAAGCAGAATACTGCAGACATGACTGGCATCATGACATTCATGGTCTTCATGGACTGCGCCATGGAATCAGCGGTGGAATCTCCGGTAGGCTGTGTATTCTGATTAGGCATCAGCTTAAAGGAAATCCACTGGGTAAGTGCAGATAATACCGGGATCACAAGAGCTGCAACACATAAAAGATAGGCTCCGTTTGCAATACCGTTATGGAATAAAACAGAAGGAGAATCTCCGATGTTTAATCCAAGGAAATTGTTATAGCGACTCAGTAAAGAAGTCGTACTATTGATCGATCCGCTTAAATCAGGATACTTTTCCAGTAAAGAAGCCCAATCGGTGGTAGAAGAACGATACAGAACATCAATGTAGGTATTCTGAACGTATTCGGTCACACCACTGGTGAAGGATTCGTTGGTAAACTGCTTGGCATACATGCCGGCGCCGGATAAGGTCTGTAAAAATTCAGAACTTCCGGACTGAGCGATCAGCTCATCCACAAGGGGGAAAAATGCTTCCTTAACCTGTGCAACATAAGCAGGGATTGCATAGATAACACGGTACAAAGACCACAGGATCGGCAGCTGGATCAAAAGCTGTAAACAGCTACCGGTAGGAGAAACACCATATTTGGCATAAACCGCATTGGTTTCCTGGTTCATGGCCATCATGGATTCGTTATCCTTACGATCCTTATACTTGTCACGGATCTTCTGCAGTTCCGGATTCATCTTGGCCTGCAGTTTGGAGAATTTCTGCTGACGAATGGTAAGGGGCAGCAGACACAGATAGATCACAATGGTAAAAATGATAATGGCAAGACCGATGTTCGGAATGCCAATGGCATTTAATACACGGAAGATTCCATCCATTAAAAGACCCAGTACATTCTGGATCCATCGCATGAGAAAGAAGCTACCGGACTTGGTTGCTAAAATTTCCATACTACTCCATTCTTGAAGAGAAATATTTTTTCCTCATTTTGGGAACCGGATCGTAGCCACCCCTGGAAAAGGGATTGCACCGAAGGATTCGCCATAATGCAAGAAAACTCCCTTTCAAAGCACCATGAACCATCACCGCTTCCTTACCGTATTCGGAACAGGTGGGGTAATAAGGGCATTTGGTACTTTTCAGCGGAGAAATATATTTCTGATACAGTTTTATGAAATAAATCAGTACATATTTCATGATGATCTTTCAATCTTACATCTCTCAGACGAAAAACGACGATTACGAATGTGTTTCTTCTATAATAATGTGCTGCGATTTACTGAGAGATAACAAAGAAGCTTCAATATCATGATAAGAAGCCTCTGCCGCAGCTTTTCTTGCGACGACTACTATATCTAAACCACTATTAAATATATTTTCGTGTAGTCGATAACTTTCGCGAACAAGACGGGCAAAGTGGTGGCGAACCACACTGTTGCCGATTTTCTTGCTGCAGGTAATTCCCAGACGGTTTATCGGCAGGCCGTTTTTCACAGCATATACGACGATAAATTTATTGGCTCTGCTTTTACCGTTGTGATAAACGTTCTGGAATTGCTGATTGTTCTTCAGAGATTGCGTAATAATCCTCCAAAAAGAAAAAGGCCACAAAGCTGCGGCCTAAACAGTTAATCTCTTTCTTCCCTTAGCTCTTCTTGCAGCTAATACCTTTCTGCCGCCTGCAGAACTCATTCTAGCACGAAAGCCATGAACCTTACTTCTCTGTCTGGTCTTAGGCTGATAGGTCATTTTCATTGTCAGATACACCTCCTTCTGATCGTCATGACTGCGAAAAATATCATTACGATTATATAGGAAAGAATTCTTTTTCGTCAAGCAAA